>OJDQ01000190.1_pt1 | contig 32228 bp, 28 predicted proteins | sample 1592851 | NCBI WGS metagenome assembly OJDQ01 (sample SAMN05416774, study PRJEB24817) | seawater metagenome | isolation source: Sea water | place: Canada:Atlantic | collected 2013-07 | reverse complement strand
GTAGCTCGTAGCTCGTAGCTCGTAGCTCGTAGCTCGTAGCTCGTAGCTCGTAGCTAGAACCCCCAGACAAGGGGTATCACCGCCAACGTAATCACCGCCACCACCACACTCATCGGAAACCCGATTTTCAGGTAATCGCGGAAGGTATAGCCGCCCGGGCCCATGACCATCAGGTTGGTCTGGTAGCCCAGTGGGGTCATGAAACTTGCTGAGGCGGCGAACATGACCGCAACGATGAAAGGCATGGGGCTGACGCCCAACTGCTCTGCTACCCCCAGGGCGATGGGGAAGACCAGAACGGCGGCAGCGTTATTGGTGATCATCTCGGTGAACATGGCGGTCAGCAGGTAGACAATCACAAGTGCCAGCCAAGGCGAAAGCCCACTGTCCGGGATCACCTGCTGCACAATCCAGGCGGCAGCACCGCTGCTTTCCATGGCGCGTCCCAGTGCGAAAGAGGCACCGATCACCACCAGCACTGGCAGATTCACACTCACGTTCATGCGTGAGCGGTTTACTGTTACACAGCGGGTTACCAGTAGCAGGCCCGCAGCCAGCAGAGCGGCTTCCAGGGTAGAGGCCAGCCCCAGTACATTCGCCATCACCATGGCCACCAGCACCCCGACAGCAACCGGCGCGCGACGGAAATCCGGTGGCGTGGAATCCTTCAGCGGACTGACCAGCATGAAATCCCGGCGGTAGCGATACTGCTCCACAAACTGCTCACCGGTTTCCAGCAGCAGGGTATCGCCCACCTTCAACACCAGCTCCCCTACCTTGCCGGGCAAACGCTGGCCGCTGCGGCTGATACTGAGAATGGCGGCCTGGTAACGGGTGCGGAAGCCGGTTTCCTTGACCGTCTTGCCGATACCCGGGAACTCCGGGCTCAACACCACTTCCACCAGGTGTCGCTGGTGATTGTTCAGTGCCAGCTTGTGCGCCCCACCATGGGCCGACTGAAGGCCATTGATCCGCTGCAATTCCCGGGCACACTCCGGTACCCCGACAAAGGCCAGCAGATCCCCTTCCTGCAGGGTCATCTCCGGCCCCACCGCCGGGAACAGACGCTCGCCACGCTGAATCTCGGTGAGATACCCATAGGTCAGGTTACGCAATCCCGCATCCTGAATGGAACGCCCCGCCAGCGGGCTACCTTTGCCTACCAGCATTTCCACATGGTATTCCCGGGCATGCTCCCACTGCGCCACCATGCCCTCACGCTCAGGAAGTAGAAAACGACCAACCAGCAACAGGAACAACGAGCCGCCAAGCAACACGGGAACCCCGACCCAGGCCACATCAAAAATCCCAAACGCCTCCATGCCCCTTTCCTGTACCAGGCCATCCACCACCAGATTGGTGCTGGTGCCGATCAGAGTACAGGTGCCACCGAGAATGGCCGCATAACTGAGCGGCAACAGCAGCTTCGATGCAGACAGGCGCAGGCGCTGGGCCCACTCCTGCACCGCCGGAATCATCATCGCCACTACCGTGGTGTTATTCAGGAAGGCACTCAGCAAGGAGGCTGGCGCCACCAGCCGCAACTGGCTGGCAAACACGGATTTCGGCTGGCCCAGCAAACGGTGCGCCACCCAGTAAATGGCACCAGTATCCCGCAAGGCCGCCGCCACCACATAAAGGGCAGCAATGGTCATCAGCCCCGGGTTGGCAAAGCCGGACAGCGCCTCACCGGGAGACACCACCCCGGTCACCAGCACCATCACCAGCGCAGCCATCATGGTGATATCCGCCGGCACCCGATTACTGGCCAGCGCCCCCAGCACCGAAGCCACAATCAGCAGCGTTATCACGATATCCATATTCACGGGGCGAATTCCCTCAGAAGGCCAACAGGGCCATGGGTTGCGCAGAAAAAGGTCATTTTACAGGGAAAAAGACATATAAAAAGGGGCAGGCTAGTTCAAAATCTTATAAGGAAAGAGCGCAGAGATGCGACAGAAAGAAGACGTTTCGCGGCTAAACGGCTGGCCCCTCAAAGCCTGACCTGTTCTGTGGGAGCGGTGGTTCCACCGCGATACTGCGCCGGAGGGGGCGAGGTCTTTTCGCGGTGGAACCACCGCTCCCACAGAATGCAGACGTTGAAGCTCTGAGCGAAAAAACTATCAGTCCGCCAGAGCCCGATTATCCGACACCAGCCTGGGCAACTCCCGGGTCTGCATGCTTTCCAGCGGGCGGCTACCATTGGTACCCGGCTCGTACCCTGCCACATAGCTGCGCAGCAAGGACTTCAGCGCCACCTTGTCGCCCTTCTCCAGAGCCTTGCGGAATGACTCCAGGGCGAACTGGATTTCATCCCAGCTCAGCCGCTCCTCGGTGGCCTGCATGATCATTTCATGCTCGGTGCCTACACTGCACTCACCGATCAGCAGCTCTTCATAGAGCTTTTCGCCTGGGCGCAGCCCGGTGAAGGCGAGCTCGATATCACCGCTAGGGGTCTCGTCGTCTTTCACGGACAGGCCCATCAGGTGAACCATGGTCCGCGCCAGATCCACGATCCGAACCGGCTCGCCCATATCCAGTACAAACACCTCGCCGCCTTTGGCCATGGCCCCGGCCTGAATCACCAGCTGTGAGGCTTCGGGGATGGTCATGAAATAACGAATCACGTCAGGGTGAGTCACCGTTATCGGCCCACCGCGCTGAATCTGATCCCGGAACAGTGGCACCACGGAGCCGGAAGAGCCCAGCACATTGCCAAAGCGCACCATGGAAAAAACCGTCTCGGAGCCACGGTCCGCCATGGCCTGCAGCACCATCTCGGCAAAACGTTTGGTCGCCCCCATCACGTTGGTGGGGCGCACTGCCTTGTCGGTGGACACCAGGATAAAGTGCTTCACGCCTGCGGACTCAGCCCCCTGAGCCGCTTCCAGGGTACCCAGAATATTATTGCGCACCCCGGCGGAAGGGTTGCCTTCCACAATCGGCACATGCTTGTAGGCGGCGGCATGATAAACCGTATCCACACGGTACTCCCGGCACACCCGCTCGATGTGCCCCCGGTTCACCACCGAGCCCAGCATGGGAAACAGCTCCACCTGCAGCCCTTTGGCGTCGATATACGCCGCCATCTCTTTCTCAATGGCGTACAGGCTGAGCTCGCTCTGCTCAAACAGAATCAGGCAAGACGGCTTCAACTTCAGAATCTGTCGACACAACTCGCTGCCAATAGAGCCGCCAGCCCCGGTGACCAATACATGCTTGCCGCTGATACAACGATGCAGCAACTCCGGCTTGGGCGGCACCGAATCACGGCCCAGCAGATCCTCGATGGAAACATCCTTGATCTCTTCAATACGCGCTTTGCCGCTGGCGATATCGGAAAACGCAGGTACCGTCTGCACCTTCACATTCAGGGTTTCCAGCCAGCGCACAATAGCCATTCGCTGGGAACGGCTCAGCGACGGGACGGCTAACAAGACCGAGGTCACCTTGCCGCGCCGGCAGGCTTTCTCCAACGCCTCGCGGTCCACCACTGGCACCCCGGCCAGCAAAGTACCCTGCTTGTTAAAGGCATCATCCACCACCATGACAGGGAACATTTCAACACAGGACTGCAGGCCAGCCACCAACTGGGCACCGGCACCACCGGCACCAAACACGGCCACCGGCTGACGATTCAGCGCCCCACCCAGCACGTGCACCAGGAAGCGCCGCATCACAAAGCGGCTACCGCCCAAGTACAACATGCTGAGCATGCCCCAGATCAGGAACACCGAACGGGGTACCGCAGCATCCGGGATCATGTAAGACGCCGCAGCCAGCACAACGACAGAGGAAAACACCCCCGTCAGCATGGACCAGGCCACTTCCGCGCCCAGGTAGCGCACAATAGACTTGTAGAACCCCGCCATATACAGGGCCGGGATCAACACCAACGGCGCAACCAGGAAAATCCAGAGATCATGAATCGGCGGGCTAAACGAGTTGAAGCGAAGAGAAAACGCCATCCACACCAATAGGGGCACCGCCAACACATCAGCCGTGAGCATTACCGCGCGCTTGGAGCGACGAGTGAGAGAAATTAGCCGGTAAACAGAAGGGTACAAAAATGTAGAAGGCATCAGGTCCATCCATGTGACCAAGCGAGTCAGCGTTAGCGCTGAATCTTAAACTAGCTAATGTGACAGAAAGCACATTCCTGAATCAAGGAATGCATTATAGGCGCTTTTTGGCATTATCCAATGGCCATTTATGCTATGAATACAGTTCATAACAAGATTTCACCACTTAGCCAATCATTTCGCCCCAAAATCGTCGGCGACCGCACCAGCAAGATCAAAGGGCTGTGCGATGACTTACAAACCAACCAGCCCAGCCGCCAATCGAACTGTAAGCAAAAACCTACAAAAGCCCGCGCGTTCCACCGACATTCAGCACTCTCGAGAGCCTCTACCCTAAGCAAACAGCATTGGCCTTCCACCTGTAGGAGCTTGCTTGCAAGCGAACCCGACAACGACAACGCACCCAGCAACAAAGCAAGATTCCCGAATGAAATCGCGTTTATTCCGTTACCTTCGCGCCAGCCCCGCAGCCACCAATGGCAGGCATAACGAAACACCAGCAACAGGGCTAAGCACCCGTAGGAGCTATGCTTGCATGGCGAACAACGCTTCACTCACCATGCAAGCACTGGCTATTCGCGACGCCCCCCTTTCGTCTAAAGTGCACTTGGCACGATACCCCGCCACGATCCACTAAAATCAAACCGCCTGCGCCATCACCTTGCGAATAGCAGAACATGTCTTCTCAATCTCAGCGTCGGTCAATGTAGGATGAACCAGAAACATCAATGACGACTCACCTAGCGCCTTTGCCACAGGCAACCGCTCTTGCGGCCCAAGCCCAAGATCCGTAAACGCCTTCTCAAGATACACCTCAGAACAGGATCCGGAAAAACAAGGCACGCCTTCAGCCACGATAGCATTCATGATGCGATCCCGATCCCAGCCCTTAGCCAGGTTAGCCTGATCCGCAAACACATAACACTTGTACCCGGCATGACCAATCTCATCCGTCAAGGTCGGCACTCGCAAACCGGGTAACGACGCCGCCACCTCCCAGACCGCCCGACAATTAGCCTGCCGCGCCTGCGTCCACTCAGCCATCCGCTGCAACTGAATCAGCCCAATGGCCGACTGCATCTCCGTCAGGCGCCAATTCGTGCCCACCGACTCATGCAACCAGCGAAAGCCAGGTGGGTGCTCGCGCTCATACACCGCATCCCAGCTTTTGCCGTGATCCTTGAAGCTCCACATGCGCGACCACAAATCACGATCATTACAGGTGACCATGCCACCCTCACCGCCGGTACTCATAATCTTGTCCTGACAGAACGACCAGCACCCCACATGCCCCAGGCCACCTACCGGCTTGTCCTTGTAAGTCGCACCATGGGCCTGGGCACAGTCTTCAATCACGAACAGATTGTGCTCCTCGGCCAGGGCCATGAAGCCATCCATATCACAGGGCCAGCCCGCAAGATGCACACAGACAACCGCTTTGGTCTTAGGGGTAATCACAGCGGCAACCGTTTCAGGGGTAATGTTCTGGGTATCCGGGTCCACATCCGCAAACACCGGCGTGGCCCCGGCATTGATCACAGAAGTCGCAGACGCCAGGAAGGTCCGCGGCGTCACCACCACCTCGTCACCAACGCCGATACCCAGCCCCTGCAGGGCCAGATCCAGCGCCAAGGTGCCGTTGGCCACCGCAATGGCATATTCGGTACCGGCAAAGGCAGCGAATTCACGCTCGAATTCTCGCCCCTCCTGACCGGTCCAGTAGTTCACCTTGTTAGAGAGGAGTACGCGGGACACCGCATCAGCTTCCTCCTGAGAAAAGGAAGGCCAGGGGGAGAAAGGGCCGTTAAGCATAAGAAATTGGATTCCGTTCAGTATCAAAAAATAGCCTGAAACAGGCCATCACAGCGTTGTGATGTGTAATTGCAGCAGCCTTACCAACAATGAATAATCCGGCACATCCTGCCGAGCAGCCCGACAAGCCTGAGCCATCTGCTCACCAGAGATAGCCCACCACTCAAAAGCATAGCCAGACAGTTCGGCCAGTTGGTCAATCAAAATACGTTGAGTTCTGCCATTCCCTTCCCGAAAAGCATGAACAAGATTGATTCGCCCGAGGTAATAGGCCGCGCGCTCAGCAAAGGCCTTGGCCTCAAGCGTGCGTAATAGTCCCTCACCATGCAGGTCACGGAAAATCTCATGGGCGATCGTCTCTACCATGGAGTAAGGGAGGAACAGCTTTCCTCCCTTACCAATTTCGGTACGCCGCAACTCTCCCGCCCACGGATAAACGTTGCCGAACAAGGCCGCATGGATTGCACATAAATGCGCCAAATCAAAGGAGGGGGTAATTGGAAAGGCAATCAACTGGGCATATGCCACAGCGCTAATATCTGCTTCGGCCTGGTTTAATCTAGCGGTATCCGTAATACCGAGGCTGTTAACAAGACAGGATGAACCCGGTATGAGATAAGGATCTTCATCCTGAAGATCATAATTCTGATAATCGGCGTCCATGCTTCAGCCAGCGGGCTCAACCTGCCGATACTGCTCAACCAATGCATCAATCGCCACAGAAGCAGGCTCACTTCCCCGAGCCACACGCAGCATCTTTGCACGGGCATCACGGGATAGTTGAACATTCTCAATAGCCATAGACCCGACGGCCTGAGCAACCTTGAAGGCAACTGTTTGATTTTTAGAGCGTCCCATAGAGCAAGCCCCACCAAAATACCGGTTAGCTATATCATAACAGGGAAAATCCCCGATTACACAGACCGTGCAGGCGTACCCACCACCGTCAAACCATCTTGAATATCAGATACCACCGTGGCGCCGGCGCCAACAGTCACAGCACGACCAATAGCAATGCATTGCTTAACCTGGCAACCGATGCCCAGCCATGAACCCTCACCTACCGTGACCTCACCGCCCACTGCAGCGGCTGGACAGACATGGCTGTAATCGCCGATCACACAATCATGGTCGAGACTGGCGCGTGTATTAATAATAGTGCCGCGTCCAACCCGCGCATCCACATTGATGACCGCACCCGCTACCACCAGCACCCCCGCACCAATCTCCGCAAAAGGGCTAATCACGGCGGAAGGGTCAACCAGTGATACCAGCGGAAGGGATTTCGAAAGCACCCATTCGCACCAGGTTCTACGATGCTGTGCATTGCCTATGGCAACAAAAAACGCATCGCAATCATGATTATCGGCATTATCCGGGACATCCAGCACATCCCAATGGCCAATCGAATACGGCCCCTCAGCGGCGAGGCCATCAAAGAACACCACTTCCAACCAACCACAACGCAAAGCCGTATCTGCAGCAACCTTACCGTGCCCACCGGCACCGATAATCCCAAGACGACGGCTCATTTCGGGCTCCCGGTAAAACGGGTCATAGTCGCCTCACCATCCTGATTGATGTCGTCCCGCTTGATCACCTTCCAGACCGTCAGAAAAAGGATCTTGATATCCAGCCACAGAGTACGGTTTTCCACATACCAGACATCCAATTCGAACTTCTCGTCCCAGGACAGAGCATTACGACCATTTATCTGCGCCCAACCGGTAATCCCCGGGCGTACCTCGTGACGGCGAGCCTGTCGCTCGGAGTACAGTGGCAGATATTCCATTAACAAGGGGCGCGGCCCTACCAGACTCATATCGCCTTTCAGCACATTCCACAATTCGGGCAACTCATCCAGACTGCTTGCGCGAAGAAATTGCCCAAACCCGGTAAGCCGGTCTGCGTCCGGCAGCAGCCCGCCATGAGCATCGCGCGCATCGGTCATGGTGCGGAACTTGGCCATCTGAAACGACTGCCCGGCCCTGCCCGGGCGGGTCTGTCGAAACAACACCGGGCTGCCCAGCTTGATCCTCACAAGCAAAGACAACAAAATAATGACTGGCGCCAGCAGCAGCAACCCCGCCATGGCCCCTAAAATATCCATCAACCGTTTCATGTCAGCCCCATTTCCCCGAGCATCACCGCATTCACCTTGTGAACATCGTACTTGTCTTCCGCCATCTGCCGCGAGCGAGCGCCCATTGCGGTCACCCGTGCAGGGCTCTCGACAAGCTTGATCATGGCCGCAGCCAGCGCGGACACATCCTGAACCGGCACAAGATAACCGTTATCTCCGTCCACCACCGTCTCACGGCAGCCAGGAGCATCAGTAGTAATCACCGCCCGCCCCATGGCCATGGCTTCCAACACGGTGCGGGGGGTGCCCTCACGGTAGGAAGGCAGCACATACACGCTGCTATCACTGATCGCCGGGCGCACATCAGAAAGCTTGCCCAGGAACTCGATCGTCCCGCCCGCAATCCACCCATCCAGCTCAGCCTGGCTAATGGCATCCGGGTTGTCATCAATCCAGCCCACCAGCCGAAACGTCACACCCGGATAACGCTGCTTCACCTGGGCCGCCGCCTGGGCATATTCACGCACACCCTTGTCCCCAAGCAAACGCGCAATCAACAAAAAAGAAGGCTTCTCAGGTAGCACGGCCATCGTATATTCCGCCACATCTACCCCGGAACCATTCACTACGCAGGAGGGAATGGCAGGCTTCAGCAAAGAGAATTCCCGGAATAGCGCTTCGTCGTCAGGGTTCTGGAAGAACACAAGCCGATTGCGGGAAAGCGAAAACCGGTACAGCTGCTGAATCAACATACGCAGTAACTTACGCAAGCCCGTTGCCTCACCGGTAAAGGCATAGCCCAGCCCTGTAATCAGCGCAAAGCGGTTCGTTACCCCCGCCATCCAGGCAGCCAGGGAACCATAAATCACCGGCTTGATGGTATAGCCCAGCACATAATCCGCGCGGATCTGCCGCATCAACTTACGCAAAGCGAACAAGGCAGACAGATCCTTGACCGGGTTCATACCCGTCCGCTGGAGAGGAATATCATGAACCTGAACACCTAACTCAGACAGACGAGAAGCAATGTCAGAATCACCGCTCATACCGGGCACCGCCACATGCACCTTGCAAGCCGCTTCCCGCAAGGCCTCAATCAGCGGACCTCGAAACTTGATCAACGAATCCGGAAAACTCGCGACCAGCAAGAAAACCGTTTTTTTCATCGTTTACTGGCCTCGAGAGCGGCTGGCTCGGGTTCAACCGGCAACCGAGACCGGCCGACCACCGAAATCAGCAAAAAAATCAACATTGGCGCGAACATCCATTTCTGTCGCAGGGCGATGCCCAGGTTGGCGGTGGTCATGGCAAGAATCAGCCAGGCTCCCAGCGAATAAATCCACAAAAACATGCGGTTGTGGGCCAGCAGATGAGCAGGAAAAGGCTTCCTCACCAACGCCAAGCCACCGGCAATAAACAGGAAAAGCAGTATAGTGTTGTCCAGCGCGGCGGCCAGAGAAAACAGATTACGGACTTCGATCAGCGTGGGCCGGAAGAGGTAAGTGAACATCTGAACAGGCGGGCTCATGCCCGAAATGTCCACAGCACCGCCGCCTTTCAGGTTATGGCCCTGGCGCCCCTCAATATAGTCCATCACATCCCCGGCATCAGCGTCAGCGCCAACGCCAGCGTAACTCAGACCAATGGGGACAAGCGCTACAGCCATAACCAAAGCACACGCCCCCAAAACCACTCTCTGCGGCAGAGGAATGCCCTTTTGAAACACGAAAGAACCGGCGAGGCCAAGACCGAGCATTCCAGCCATATGCGGCCGTACGATGAGCATCACACACATGGCAGCGCCCAGTAATACCCACCGACGCCTTAGTTTCAATGCGGCCCAAAGTGCCAATCCCATAGCGAAAAACGACAAAGCGTCCTTACCCAAGGCTGAGGACCAAAAGCTCACAGAAGGCAAAAACACAATACCCGTAGCTAACAGGCGAAGATTACGCGACTTATGCCACGTCACCTCTCGCAAAGAAGCATCGAAAGCAATTAAGCCAATCGCCCCAAATATCTGGAAGACCAGAAAGCAACCTAGCAATGACAAATTAAAGCCCTGGGTCAAAAAAGAGGCCAGAAAACGTATTGCCGCGGTTCCAAAGGAAAAACCCAGATCAGGAGCGAAACTATAACGGAAATACGCAATCGCATCGCCACCGTAAGTGATAATGTATAGAAAGGAGACCACCGAGAACAGTGAGTGCCAACAATAAATGAGCAGAACTCGAGAAGAGGAACTGCTAAAAGTGCGCCTCAGGGCAAGACAAATAATAGCCCCGAAGATGAAGATCAACAGAGATGAAACAAGCTGAATGGCAGAAGAACCGAGATCACCCACAGAACAACCTCATGCTCGTACCAATTGATTGTAAAGAGCCAAATGCCTTTCAGCAGAATATTGGATACTATATTTACTGCAGTATCGAGAAGCATTCTCCCCATAAAAACAACGAGAGGCATGAGATTCGATCAAGGAGCGCAAAGCGTGCGCATATTCCTGCGGAGTCAGCTCATCAACAACCACACCACTCTGACAGGAGTGAATCACTTCTGAGCACCCGCCAACATTGGTAACAATGGAAGGCAAGCCAGCCGCAGTCGCCTCCAGGAGTGAGATCGGCAATCCTTCCCAAGAGGAAGACATGGCAAAAATATCAGAGTCGGCTAACCGCTCTTTGACATTGGAAATATTACCCAGAAAGGAAACTTTTCCAGCCAACCCAAGATCTTCAACCTTTTTCAACAAACGGGCCTTATCATCACCTTCGCCGGCAATGGAAACCGAAAATTCAAGATCACCCAGCAACGCAACAGCCTCTAGGAAAAGATCGTAATTCTTCTGTTCACATAACGTACCAACCATTGCGACATGTGGAATTACCTCACGCCTGGCGACTACTGGCAATATCCGGTCAAAATCGACGCCATTATCAATACGCTGAACCGACCTGCCAGAAACTGACCGCAACAGGTTAGCGCAAGCTTGTGAAATACCGATATAGGCCGTAACCCTGAAATCGAAAATCCGATACAAAAACGCAGGTACTTTCAGAAGGATATTATGATGCGTATAGACAACAGGAACAGAAGAAACAAATAATGCAAACAACACCGAGTAATAAAGATGGCAATGCAGTAGATCCGGCGAGTAATCGCTTACAATTTTTCTGATATGCAGCCCTGATTTAAAAGGTTTTCGCCTTGAGCCCGGCGGCATAAACGAATAGGTAATTCCTGCTGAGTCAATTTCTTTAAGGTAGCGTTGTTCATAATCAGGGTCACGACCAATTTCCTCAGCGTGACTCAGAAACACTAAATGAACATCATGGCCCTGCTTGGTCATCGCCTTGCATAGATCCTTGACATACACTTCAGCGCCACCGGCTGCAGGCGCAGCAATAAAATGTAACAATCTCATGTCAAAACCCTACTGCGTTAAAATTTATATCCAAAGATATCAATGTCATCCTTGTAAACAGAACGCACTGTTTCGATCATTTCATTAGAGATATAAGCATCACGATAATTTGTATCTCGGGAAGCTGTTGAGTTTGCCATCTTCACATCAAGAGCACGGCCAAGACGCGTCTCAACAAAACTGACCGTCTCCGCTAGTCGCTCTACACAACCCAAATGATCAACCATAACTTTCAATTTTTGATCACAAACGAATGAATATTGGGGCTGAAAAATAAAGTCAATCTTTGAGAGATCTCTTGAAGGAAGCCAATCACAAACGAAACGTTCGAAGCTGGAAAATTCAGGAATCTGATACTGCTCAGGCTTGCGAACACCCATTGAGTCTGTTCGCCCAATACAAGCAAAGCGATAGGCCGATAGCACTCTATCCCAAGGGTTCCTCACCAAAGAAAACGTAAAACAGTCCGAAAACAAAGAAGGAAATCGTGACTGTATCTGACCCGCTGAATAATGCCCTAAGGTTCTGCCGTATAATGCATTGTTGATACTCGTACCTGCAGCTTTGGGCACATGCACAAAAACAACCCCAGCCTTATTCCAGGAGAAATAACGACGAAAGATGTTAACCTTATATTTCGGACCATACAGAGAGCCATTCATTTTAAAACATTTTCGCAGAATGAAATCATTGAATACTTAACACTAACCAAAAGGTTAAGACTATACCGCCTAAAAACTTCGTTTTTACTTAAAAGTTCATCTCGCCAAGCCTTTCTCAGGAAGACTCGACCGCCAGCAAGAGATCGCTTCATATTAGACCGAGTAAGAGATCCAGGATTGACGGACCTTACAAACCCCGGAGCACTCACGCCTCTTACCTCATATCCCCGAGCAATAATCCTTAGTATTAAATCAAAATCCTCATTGAAGATTAAAGACTCATCCAGCCCCCCCACACTTAAATAAACATCTCGACGAATCAAATAGGAAGGCAACCCCCCGGGAGCACGACCTAATACACCGATCTCATCTCTATCCACACAGCGCCCCACAGAATTAAAGACTTGCAACCGATCGGAATCAGACCAAATGAAAGAGCCAAAAACCCCCCCTAGCGACACGGAAGACACTTCTTCGACAAGTGAAACTTTTGACAAAATTCCATCTGGCAACAATGTGTCATCAGCATCCAAGAAAACTAACCAATCATTAGTCGCAAGGTTGACACCACAATTTCTTGCAGAAGAAGGACCTTTGTTAGATTGTTTATGGTATATGATAGAGGTGTGTTCATTCATGGGCAGCTGATCAACAACCCTTTCAGAAAAATCATTTTCAGACCCATCATCTACAACAATTAACTCTGAAACAGGGTATCGACTGTTGAGTACCGAATTCAACGATGCATAAATTTGTGAACATGAGTTGTTGTAAGTTGGAACAACGCAGCTTACTTTTATAAATCCAGACGAATCAACCATCATTTTCTCTATGAAATAAAGCAACGTAAACATCTTTCAAAAGTGACCGGCAACCAAATGCATCAAATTTTCTGCCTAAATAGGCTCCATGTAACAGCAAATATAAAAAAGACTTAAGTCTAGCAAATTTATTAGACCCTAAATAAACCTCGGATCTATGACGGTAAAACAATGCTAACTTACCGTACATCTTTGAAGCTAAAGACGACATAGATGAACTAGCATTTACACTATAATCAAAATACTCAGCAATCTGAGAAGCAACTTCTGATGCGTAACTGTAGTAGTCACCCCCTATAAGCAATGATGAAGCCGCAAGTTTAGCAAGAGGTGTCTCGTCATAGCGCCCCGTAACGGCATTCTCGTGACGCCTGTACATAGCCACCGGCTCACTCAAAACCTCAATCCCGCCTATAACATTTGCGATCATACAAACCCATTTATCATGCGCCATCACAGAACCTTGGGGTGATGAATTTAACGGGCGGGATTCACAGTCAAAATCTTCAAAGATTGATGAATGCACTGTTTGAAGGAAACCGACCCACACCCAAAACCCATGTTGAGAAAATGAATCATAGCTTCCAGCATTGACGGTATTAGGGAAAAGGCGACCATCACAGTTAAGCTGCGCATCAGTTATCAGCGCATTTTGCAGAACAAGCTTACATTTCGGATTTTCCTTTATCTTCTTTTCTGCAAGCTCCAACTTTTCAGGCAACCACACATCATCTTGATCACAAAAAGCAATCCATTCCCCATTGCATAGCTTGGCTGATTTTAAAAAATTATCTGCATATCCCAACCGACTTTCGTTTTCCACGACGACAACTTTAAAGCCAGCATTCTTTTGAAATTCCCCAACAATTTTTAAAGTGTCATCTGTGGAACCATCATCACAGATAACCAGTTCATCAGGCAACCTTGTCTGAGAGCTCAAACTATCAAGCTGCTCTTGGATAAATCTGCTCCCATTAAATGTCGCCATTGCTATTGAAATTTTCATAAAATCCATAACCCTGAAAACAGAAAAATGCGCAACAATAAATCACAGGCCTTTCCTGAAATTAACAAACGCACGTTTCATTTTTTTAAATATTTTGACTGCACTCGCATAAAAAAAAGAAAGCAAGGCCACTAACGGAATAAATTTTGGGTTGAGACTATCCAAATTATAAACCTGACCCTTCGCTTTTTTTAGAAAAAATGCAAATAGATAATCTTCACCAATTCGCTCATAATATGAAGCCATGGCAGAATAAGTAAAAAAATTCATCAAATGTCTTTTCTTTCTAGAAGAAAGGGAATGAAGCCCCCCATCGTGCACCCTATACATTGACGGCTTTATATCGTCTAAATACTTCCCTTTTCCGAAAAAACCAAGCCTTGACCAAATAAACTTATCTCCGTACTTAACAAGACCCCACTCAGGAGGCACATCAAGAACATTGCGAAAACATACTGTCAAAGTAAAAATTGAAGGAGCCTTTTTTAACTCTACCGATGCCAAATCTCGACGAGCCCCACCAAAGTCAAAATCGATCACGACTTGATTCTTAAATGGCATTGAGTCAGTGTAACAAAGAGCGTAATCACTGTTAGCCTCAAGAAAAGAAACTTGCTTTTGCAGTTTTTCCTCATCAATCCAATAGTCATCCCCCTCGCATAATGCAATATACTTACCTTTCGCCGCAGGAAAACTATACATAGGGGGGCGCTCACCCCGCGAGTATATATTCTTTACCTGAAAAATAGGCCTGATGATATTAGGATAATTTATAGCATACTGCTGGATAACTTCTTTGGTTCCATCTTGCGAGGCATCGTCATGCACAACAATCTCAAATGGAAAACTGGTTGCCTGCATAAGGAAGCCATTAAGTGCATCTTTGATAAAATTTATATGATTAAACGAGTGACAAACAATGGAAACCAGTGGAGTATCGACATCACTGGACCAACCAGACATTATCTCTTCTTCTGCCCTTGGCGTTGCTGGCTTGGGCACAGAACAACCAGGACCAAGGTTCGTCAGTTCAGCATTCATCCCATCTATATCCACGCTATCCATATAAAAATCCACTGATAACAGAAAAACTTACCCCAACAACCACTAGGTAAACTTTTTTAAAACCTTTACCCAAATTATTTTTGCACCCTCAGCCTTAAACAGGACACAGGCCCATCCATAAACAGCCAACCCCATCACGCATCCAAGAATAATAATAAAAATTGGCTGTGACAGTGCCAATTGAGACACACACCAAGCAGCCAAACCAGCAGCAGCAAAAGGTTTTAAAAAATCTTTTAATTGATCAAAAAGCGAATAGTCAACTAATTTATTTGAAAAATAGGTATTGGGAACAAGTGCCAGAAGCGAGCCCAACACCTGACTAACAACTATCCCCATAACGCCGTAAGGTATTGCCAGGAACAATAGCGTTAGATTGACCGCTTTCTTTACAAACCCTACCTTTAGAACAAGATCTGAGCGACCTTTCACATTAAGAAGGTTCATATTTAGCGCATGCAGCGGATACAACGCCCCTACGATGCAAAGCAGCTGAAGATAAGGCACCGCGCCAGACCAGGCTGGATCGAAAAGCAGTTCAAATAGCGTTTGGGCCAAACCTCCTAGCAGCCCCATCACAGGCGCTATCATAAACATCATCAACTGCGTGATCTGCCGATACTTCAGCAACAGGGCTGAGTTATCATCTTGCAATGTTGAAAGTGCAGGGTAGGTTGCCTGCTGTACGGCACCCGTTAGTTGCTGAGACAGAAGATTGCTGATTTTTTTTGCAATGAAATAGAGGCCGGTAATCTCTGCGCTAAAAAACCTGCCAATAACAAGCACATAGGAGTTTTGATAAAGAACCGAGAGCAGCCCTTCTGCCAACAAGTTTTTCCCAAAGCTGAACAGACGCCAAAACGATTCACTGCTGACCCGCAAGGAAGGCCGCCAAGCACTTGCAAACCAAAGCACAATTGCACTTATCAGTGCTGAACCAAGCATTTGAACGACCAAACTCCATACACCCCAGCCGATCCAGGCAGCCACTAGAGCCAGGCAACCCGAAACAATCACGCCAAGCGTATTGGCCTTCATCTGGTGCTTGAAGTTCATATTCCGGCTTAATATGGCAACTTGAATGATCTTGGCTGCATTGACAAACACGACCAGCCCCATCACCCGCACTAGCGAGGTGAGCTCCGGCTGTGAATAAAAAGCTGAGATATAAGGAGCAAAAAAGTAAATAAGTAAATATGCCAGCAGGCTTAGTGCAAGATTAGTATGAAATACCGTACAGAGATCAAGATCAGAAACCTGCTTGCTTCGAATCAGCGCCGCACCGAGACCGGAGTTAACGAAAGCATTGGCCAGCTCGAATACAACAGCAACCATAGCCACAAGCCCAAAAGCTTCTGGCGCAAGGATTCTTGCCAAAAAAAGCATGAACAGTGTACTTGCGCCACGACTCGCCAACAGGCCTGTCAGATTCCACAACACTCCAACGCCGATTTTTCGATTCATCGCTTTCATTCAGTGAAAACCAGCATCATGTTTTATTTTCCCAGGGAAAATCGTTACACGAAGAGTCTACACCCAGAAAATCAACGAATTTCCGATAGGCGCTTTTTTCTGCCACGTTAATCACCAGCAAGTCATTCGGGCGGTCTTTAAAATAGTCCACGACTTCCTGATTATATCGCTCATAGTGTGCAATCATAATCTCTTTGTTATAAGGATCATCATCTTGGGTTCCATGCACGCGAACCACGTTGTACATAAACCCGGGCCAAACATAAGACGCGTTTTTCAGATCCTCAACGGTAGGAACGCGCCCCTCTTTACCGAACATTTTTGCGTGGAAGCGAGTAATTGAGCGATACCACTGTTCGGGGCTATCTCGCAAGGTCAGGATGAATTTACTTCCAGGATAAGCTTTGTCCAGATGTTTATATGTTTCCGGATAGCTGAATGGAACATCCTGAAAAACCTGCGCCGTTTTGCAGTAGTCAACGATGGGCTGGAATTTTTCTTCAAAGTAATACTTGCCAGCGAGGATTTCGGCCTTTCTCTGGTTACCTACCGGGTAGCCCAAATCCTCAAAAGCACGTTTCAAGGAAGTCGTACCAGTCTTGTTTCGGCCTATACAGAAAAACTTTACCTTACCTGCAGCGTTTCGCTGATTACTAAACTCAGTTACTATCCGGGTAACTCGATTTTTTAATTTACTTAACACGATCACGCTTATCCTTTGCTCTTGACAAGTGCTTCAAACGCCCGTTCCGCATCACCCTGGGAATACTCCTTCATCCGCCAGCGGTTAGTACTCGAGAAACTCGCCTCACCGGAATATGCATCCACCTTCTCAGCACTCAAGCCTTCGTGTTCAATCAGGCGGCGCGTAATCTCTTCGTAGTAATGTTGTGGGCGCTGACAGAAATCTTCATACTCAACCACTAACTTCTTATGCCCTGGCAACGACTTGATGCCCTGCTCCACACTATAATTGATGGCTGCTATTTGCCCTGCCACAGATTCCAGCGGATCCAGGCCTTTTAAATGTGGGTATTCTTTGATCTTGAAGGAGTACCAGGTATTGATGTCTCCGTACTGTCGTTTTCTTGCTTCCAATGCAGACTGGATATTGAATATCGGATCACGCCGAACCCAAATAAACAGGGACTTATCAAACTGTTCAGCCAGTTCTGCTATATTCTGGTTCATAATCATGGCTTTCATGGCGAATGGTTTTTCAAAGATGTTCGCCAATGCGTTCAATTCATCACGCAAACCTTTTAGATTGCCTTTTGCCTGTAACTCCCCTCCAGGCATGTAATCCAGCTCATCAAAAGGCAAGAAACGACGCCAGAAGTACCAAAATTCGTTTGGTGCAAGCGCCCCTTTGGTTTTACCGTTATCAGAGCCAAATTCAATATCTGAGTTGAAATCCAGAATTTCATTACGGAAGTTATAGCGTGGATCCGTCAGTAGTTGCTGTATTTTTGCGCCCACCAAAGGGGCACCAAAGAAACGAGATAGCATATTCGTTGGATAAGCCACTAAACCGGTATTGGCAAGCCATTGTGTGAACAGTGTAGAGCCCGAACGAAGTGGGCCCATTACAAATATCTTAGAAAACCGTTCTGATTTGTCTTCTAGGTACCTTTCATTCGCTCCAGACAAATTGCGATTCAAATCCCTTAGCAATGCCTCAAGACTTTCAACTCTCGAGAACTCTCTTGTCCGCTGCTCTTGATCTGACATATTGTCACACACCCCAAATATAAATCGTTTAGGCATTCTTTTAATCAAATAAAAAGCGAGTAATTTACTTTGATTCCTGATAATCAATGATATCAGCTAACAATGACACGAATATCTCGCTCCATATTGTCAACCATATCCAGCATTTCTTCCTGACTCGAATATTTCAGGATCATGGTCCCAAGCGTGTCATGCGATCCACTGAACACTTTAACAGGAGAGCCAGTCTCGATTTCCAAATGCTGCTCCACAATATATTTTTTTGCTCGCTCTGAAAGGGCAATTTGGCTGAAAGTGCCATTTTCGATAGCGTGAACCACATAACTTGACCAGAACCCTGTGACAGGCTCCATTTTTAGATCATCACAGGGTAAACCCAGAGCCGAATCTACGGTATACTTGATCAAATCCACGCCGGTTGCATATCGGATGACTTCCGGAATTAGGCAGCCACCATTTCTTGGTCCAAGTTCGAGAAAATAGAACTTGCCGTCATCAGAGAACACAAAATCGAAATTAAGCGCACCATTTTTGATGCCCAGCAAGGTTAATAGGCGTTGACTTTCTCGATGAGCATCTTCTAACAATTCCTCGTTGTGTGAGGTTGGAAAGGTCTGACCGATGGGCACAAGCCCATTGCAAAGCTTATCGAAATGCTCATCCGCCCAGCATCGAAACACCAGTTTCCCATCCAGTACAAAGCCGTCGCCAGCTACCTGGTAACCCTGTCGAACGATTTTCTGCTCGACGACGACTTTCTTTTCCCTAGAGAAAGCCAGGGCGTGCTCGAAGGCTTCGTGGAAATCGTCTATATTCTGTAGGTGTGTAACCCCTTTGCTGCCTGATGAATCTACAGGTTTCACAAAAGCGGGTAGTCCAATTTCATCAAGCCATAACTTCGCTTCATCCTCTTTATAAAAGGCTTTTGAGCGCGGCACGTTAAAATCATGTTTGGCCAGAAAATCGCGAAACAAATCTTTCCTGGCCAGTATTACTACTGAATCATACGGATTGCCTGGCAGGCCCATTTTTTCTGCCACATAAGCGGCTGTGGGCGCAGCAGGATCTGAAGCATACGCGACTATGCCATCAATTTTTTCCGCACGGGCAACTTCCAGCACTGCTTCTTTGTCGGTGGTAGAAACATTGTAGTATCTGTGTGCTAGTTTATGGCCAGGATTATCTGGCAGGTAATCCAGAGTGATAACTTCATGGCCCTGCTCAATAGCGTATTTAATTGGCGGAATCTGTGTGGGAGCTCCACCAAGGAACATCACTTTTTTCACTGATTAATTACCTCGCTCACTATTCCTGTCACTTTCTCGATACTTTTAGCAGAAAGGGGTGAATAAACAGGCAAGCAAATAATCCGACTAGCAACGTCTGCTGATACAGGGTATTCAGCCTGCACAGCTAAACATTTCACTGATTCCAAAGACGGATAAAAATAGCGCCTGACCATCACCCCATTCTCCTTCAGTGTTGAAGCAGTTCTCACCGCCAGCTCTTCACTGTTGAACACCACTGGAAAATAGGCGAAGTTATATTCCAAACTTACCGCTCCGGTTTGCAATTGCAGGGAACCGCCCAGCGCTCTTTTGTAGGCATGCCACACTACAGAGCGTCCCTTCAGGTTCTCTTCGATCTCATCCAGAACACATAACCCCATCGCCGCCTGCAATTCATTCATCTTGGCGTTGATGCCCAGCTCTTCAACGCTCTCTGGCCCAGTGATGCCAAAGTTGATCATCTTCTTCGCCCGCTCCAAGTCTTCCTTTCGCTTGAAGATAATGGCTCCGCCCTCCCCTGTATGAAATAGTTTGGTGGCGTGAAAGCTGAGGGTTGCAGCATCACCGTGTCTAAGCAGGCTTTCGCCTTTGTATTTGACGGCAAACGCATGGGAGGCATCGTAGATGACTTTAAGACCATGGCGGCTGGCTATTTCATCAATGGCTTCTACATCGCAGGCATTGCCAAAAACATGTACCGGTACAATTGCTCTAGTATTTGGCGTTATCGCTTTCTCGATTTTCTCGGGGTTTATGCACCAGGAATTAGGATCAATATCAGCAAAGACAGGTTGCACTCCGTCCCACTTGAGGGAACTAGCAGTCGCAATGAAGGTGAACGGTGTTGTGATTGCCTCAGGCTGATTTTCATAATGATGACCTGAAACACCTAAGGCACGATATGCTATCTGTAGTGCCAACGTGCCATTCGCCACCAAGAGCAGGTTTTCAACACCGAGGTATTCCTCAAGGCGCTTTGTCAGCTCTTGAACTAATTGACCATTATTCGTTAACCACTGGCGCTCATAGATCCCATCAAGGTATTTATCCAGAGCTTTACGGTCTGGCAGATAGGGTTTCGTTACAGGAATCATAATAGTTCTTCCAGTTCCGCTTTTGCGTCTTGGAATTTAAGCCCGCACAGGTCTTTTTGAGACAGATTAAGGAGGGCGACTTCCGTGATTGGCCATTCCACGCCAATAGACGGGTCATTCCACTGAAGTGTTCGCTCATGCTCCGGGGCATAAAAATCTGTGCATTTATACTGGAAGTCTGCCGTTTCACTTGTTACCAGAAAACCATGGGCAAAACCTGGCGGCACCCAGAGCTGATACTGGTTTTCTTCTGAAAGAAACGCCCCCACCCATTGACCAAAGGTCGGTGAGTCTTTTCTCAGATCTACCGCCACATCAAACACTTCACCACGGGTACAACGCACCAATTTCCCCTGAGGCTGCTTGATCTGGTAATGCAGACCGCGCAGGGTGTTCTTGACGGAACGGCTGTGGTTGTCCTGTACAAAGTCGGCGTTGATCCCTGCTTCCTTGTAAGCTTGCGCATTCCAGGTTTCCATGAAGAAGCCACGCTCATCACCGAAGACTTTCGGCTTGATCAGCTTGACGTGCGGAATCTGCGTTTCAATCACTTCCATGCTTATTCCTGCTCCAGCAACTTCATCAGGTAAGCGCCATAGCTGTTTTTCATAAGCAATTCCGCTTGTTCTTTCAGTTGGGTTTTGCTGATGAAACCCATGCGGTAGGCGATTTCTTCCAGGCAGGCCACTTTCAGGCCCTGGCGCTTTTCCAGGGTTTCGATGTAGCCGGCGGCTTCGTGGAGGGAATCGAAGGTGCCGGTATCCAGCCAGGCGTAGCCTCGGCCAAGCAGTTCTACATCGAGGTCACCACGATCCAGGTAGGCCTGATTGACTGTGGTGATCTCCAGTTCACCTCGATCCGAAGGTTTTACCTGTTTGGCGATTTCTACCACGTCATTATCGTAGAAGTAGAGGCCGGTGACGGCGTAGTTGGATTTCGGTTTAGCAGGCTTTTCTTCGATGGAGACTGCACGCTTGTTCTCGTCGAATTCCACCACGCCGAAACGCTCCGGGTCGGAGACGTGGTAGCCAAAGACCGTGGCCCCGCTTTGCTGTTCATTGGCTGCCTGCAGCATCTGGGACAGGCCCGGGCCGTGGTAGATGTTGTCTCCCAGTACCAGGCAGACGGGATCATCACCGATAAACTCTTCGCCAATGATGAAAGCCTGGGCCAGACCGTCCGGGCTGGGCTGGATGGCATAGGTCAGCTCGATGCCGAACTGGCTGCCATCCCCTAGCAGGCGCTGGAAACCGGCCTGATCTTCCGGGGTGGTGATGATCAGCACCTCGCGGATACCCGCCAGCATCAGCACCGACAGCGGGTAATAGATCATGGGCTTGTCGTAGATGGGCAGCAGCTGCTTGGACACGCCAATAGTCAGCGGGTACAAACGGGTGCCGGAGCCTCCGGCCAGGATGATGCCTTTGCGGTTGGTCATGAGGGTTCCTTGTTGGTTTCCTGAAGCATGCGTTCCACGCCCTGCTTCCAGTCCGGTAATTGCAGATCGAAGGTGATTTCCAGTTTCTGGCCATCCAACCGGGAGTTTTTTGGTCGGATAGCGGGCACTGGGTAGTCTTCGCTGGGGATCGGGTTTAATGACTGAAGTGCCAGCGGCAAGCCTTCGCTTCTTGCCCAGTCGAATACATATTGCGCGTAGTCATACCACGATGTCTCGCCCTGGGCGGCCAGGTGGTAAAGACCAGCGGTAGCAGGCTTATCTTGCCACTGGCGCAGGGCATGGGCGGTGACATCGGCAATCAGGTCTGCCCCTGTGGGTGCGCCGACCTGATCATCGACCACACTGAGGGTGTCCCGCTCTTTGGCCAGGCGCAGCATGGTTTTCGCGAAGTTGTTGCCCCGGCTGGCGTATACCCAGCTGGTTCGGAAGATGAGACAGGCACAGCCGCTGGCCTGGATGGCCTGTTCTCCGGCCAGCTTGGTGGCCCCGTAGACGTTGAGGGGGCCGGTGGTGTCGGCTTCCTTCCAGGGCTGGTTGCCGCTGCCATCAAACACATAGTCGGTGGAGTAATGCACCAGGCAGCCGCCCTGCGCCTTAATCAGCTCAGCCATGAGGGCCGGGGCGTGATGATTGAGTTGTGCGGCCATCTCGGGCTCGCTTTGTGCCTGGTCCACGGCGGTGTAACCGGCTGCATTAATCAGAATGTCCGGCTTGATCTGCTCGATGGTGTGACGCAGGCCATCCAGATCGCTGATGTCACCGCACAGGCCGTCTTCACCATTACGATCCAGCGCGATGACCTTACCCAGAGGAGCCAGGGAACGTTGGAGTTCCCAGCCTACCTGGCCGTTCTTGCCGAGCAGCAATATTGTGATGGGTTGCGTCCTTGCCACTGTGCTCAACCTGCCTTTGATTCGGTTTGTGTGCCGAGGCGCTCGCGCCGGTAGCTGCCGTCCTGTACTCGCTGGCACCATTCACTGTTGTCCAGGTACCACTGGACGGTCTTGCGGATACCGGTTTCGAAGGTTTCTTGCGGGGTCCAGCCCAGCTCTCGCTCGATCTTGCTGGCGTCGATGGCGTAGCGCAGATCATGGCCTGGGCGGTCCCGGACATGGGTAATCAGGTCCCGGTACTGGCGGATGCCTTCTGGTTTTTCCGGCACCAGCTCTTCGAGCAGATCGCAGAGCGTGTGGACCACTTCGATATTCTGCTTTTCGTTATGGCCGCCGATGTTGTAGGTCTCGCCTATTTCCCCTTCGGTGGCGACTTTATAGAGGGCGCGGGCGTGGTCTTCCACGTAGAGCCAGTCGCGTACCTGGGTACCCTGACCGTAGACGGGCAAAGGCTTTCCATCCAGGGCATTGAGGATCATCAAGGGGATGAGCTTTTCCGGGAAATGGTAAGGTCCGTAATTGTTGGAGCAGTTGGTGATCAGCGTCGGAAAGCCATAGGTGCGAAGCCAGGCGCGAACCAGATGGTCGGAGCTGGCTTTGCTAGCCGAATAGGGGGAGCTGGGCGCATAGGGGGTGGTTTCAGTAAACAGGTCTTCCGGGCCTTCCAGATCGCCATAGACTTCATCGGTGGAGATGTGGTGGAAGCGGAACGCCTGCTGGGCAGCCTCATCCAGTGTGTTCCAATATTGGCGTGCCGCTTCCAGCAAGGTGTAGGTTCCAATGATGTTGGTTTCCATGAAGGCCGCGGGGCCATCAATGGAGCGGTCCACATGGCTTTCTGCGGCGAGGTGCATGATGACATCGGGGTGGTGCCGTTGTAATACCCCATCCAGGGTATGCCGGTCACAAATATCCACTTTTTCAAAGGTATAGCGGGGACTGTCGCTGACACTGAGCAGGCTTTCCAGGTTGCCGGCATAGGTGAGCTTGTCCACATTGACGACACTGTCGTCCGTGTTGCTGATGATGTGACGAATAACGGCGGAACCGATAAAGCCTGCACCGCCGGTGACCAGAATTTTCATACGTCGCTTCCAGTATTCAGTGTGCTTTCGTACCAGGGCATGGCCTTACCGATGCCATCGTAAATGCGGTAGGCGGGTTCATAGCCCAGCAACTCTTGTGCCTTGCTGATGTTGGCCTGGGAGTGGCGAACGTCTCCTGCGCGGAAATCACGGTAAACAGGATCACTTTCATAGTTCACCCCACACTCTTTCAGGGCTGTTTTAAGCGCATCGAACAGGGTGTTCAGCGTGGTTCTGTCGCCCAAGGCCACGTTAAAGACCTGGTTTTTTGCTTCTGCCTCTGCGGTGGCGGCCAACAGATTGATCTGCAACACATTCTCGATAAAGCAGAAGTCCCGGCTGGTTTCGCCGTCGCCATTAATGAAGACGTCCTCTCCCTGGATCATGGCGGCGGTCCATTTCGGGATGACAGCGGCGTAGGCACCATTGGGATCCTGGCGTTTGCCGAACACGTTAAAATAGCGCAAGCCGATGGTGTTGAAATCGTAGGTGCGGGCAAATACGTCAGCATAGAGTTCGTTGACGTATTTCGTGACGGCATAAGGGGAAAGGGGCTTGCCGATTTTGTCTTCCACTTTGGGCAGACCGGGGTGGTCGCCGTAGGTGGAGCTGGAGGCGGCGTAGGTGAAGCTTTGCACGCCTTCGTCTTTGGCAGCCACCAGCATGTTCAGGAAACCGTCGATGTTGGCCTGGTTGGTGGTGACCGGGTCTTCGATGGAGCGTGGGACCGAGCCCAGAGCGGCTTGGTGGAGAACATAGTCCACGCCGGCGACGGCCTTTTTGCAGTCTTCCAGGTTACGGATATCACCTTCGATGAAGGTAAAGCGGGCCCATTGGGCTGCTGTGACTTCAGTCTGAACTTCATCCAGGTTGTGCTGGTGGCCGGTGGCGAAGTTGTCCAGACCGATGACGGTCTGGTCGAGGCGCAGCAGGGTTTCGAGCAGGTTGGAGCCGATGAAGCCCGCCACACCGGTGATAAGCCAGGTTTTGGGGCTGGCCTTGAGGTCTTGCTGGATCTGTTGGTAGCGGGTTGTCATGGTGGTTCCGTTGTTTGTTCGTTTAAACAAGCTTCTAGCTATGAGCTATGAGCTATGAGCTATGAGGAAACCCAAAACAGGGCTTCGCCCTGTTTGTCCTGGCCCTTCGGGACCCGCCCGCGGCGGTTCGCGCCGCGAGCGGTAATTCGCTTCGCTCGCCCCTTCGGGGCCTTCGCCTCTCAAGCGAGGCTCCTACATTTTTTGTGGGAGCGGTGGTTCCACCGCGATTTGCCGGTTTTCTGTCATTTCGCGGTCGGACGACCGCTCCTACAAGAGAATCGCTTGCAGGCATACCCTGACGAGCAGAGAGAGCTCCTGGGGTTTTGTCTTTTACTCATAGCTCAAAGCTCACAGCTGCCTTTACAACCGTAGGTCCACCTCCTCCTTAGGGAGGATGTATTTCAGATCGTAGAGAACATGCTCTGCTTTGCCGAAGCCGCGGATGTCCGCGACGCCCATGGCTTTGAACTGGTTGTGGCCGACGGCGAGGATAATAGCGTCGTAGGCGCCCTGCTCAGGCTCTGCAATGGGGATGATGCCGTATTCGTGTTCGGACTCTGCCGCATTGATCCAGGGGTCGTGAACATCGACTTGTATATTGTAATCCTGCAGTTCCCTGACCACATCGACCACGCGGGTGTTGCGCAGGTCCGGGCAGTTTTCCTTGAAGGTGAGGCCCATAACCAGCACCCGAGCACCGTTGACCTGGATACAGCGATTCAGCATGGCTTTAACCAGTTCGCTGGCCACATGGCTGCCCATGCCATCGTTGATACGACGACCGGAGAGAATGATTTCCGGGTGATAGCCGATGGCCTGGGCTTTGTGGGTGAGGTAGTACGGGTCTACACCAATACAGTGACCGCCCACCAGGCCTGGCCGGAAGGGCAGGAAATTCCATTTGGTGCCTGCGGCCTGGAGCACTTCTTCCGTATCGATGCCCATGCGACTGAAGATCATGGAGAGTTCGTTGATCAGGGCGATGTTCAGGTCGCGTTGGGTATTTTCGATGACCTTGGCGGCCTCAGCCACACGGATACAGGAGGCCTTGTGGGTGCCGGCGGTGATGATGGAGCTATAGAGCTGGTCGATCAGGTTAGCGATTTCGGGAGTGGAGCCTGAAGTCACTTTGGTGATGGTGGTAACTCGGTGTTCCTTGTCGCCGGGGTTAATCCGTTCCGGGCTGTAGCCGGCGAAAAAATCCTTATTAAACGCGAGGCCGGAAACGGCTTCGAGCACCGGAACACAGTCTTCTTCAGTGGCGCCAGGGTAGACGGTGGATTCATAGATGACGATGTCGCCCTTTTTCAAGGTCTTGCCGATGGTTTCAGAGGCCTTGATCAGGGGAGTGAGATCCGGGCGTTTGTGCTCATCGATGGGGGTGGGCACGGTGACGATATACACGTTGCAGGCTTTCAGAGCTTTCGGATCGGCACTGAAGGTAAGTTGCTCTGCGCTAGCCAGCTCTGCATCGTCCACTTCCAGGGTGGTATCGTGGCCGTTATTGAGGGCATCGATGCGCGGCTGGTTGATGTCGAAGCCAACCACCGGGCGGTGTTTCCCAAATTCCACCGCTAGCGGTAATCCCACATAACCCAGGCCAACAACGGCCAGTTTGATGTTTTCCAGTTCCATTTGGTCTCTCTTTACCTGATCTTTTTGCCCGCTGCCGGTGCCAATTTGCTGTTCAGTGTTCGTCACGGCCCTTGGGGCCATTACCGGGTTCGCGCCGCCAGCGACGCTCCTACGGAAAACCATCGCTTGCAGGCAAGCTCCCACAGTGAACCTTGCTGTTTGTCTTTGTGGGAGCGGTGGTTCCACCGCGATTTCCCTAGTGTTCTGCCATTTCGCGGTCGAACTACCGCTGTTACACAACATTGCCCTTCGGGTCTCTGCCTGCGGTGTTTCGCACCTCGAGAGGTGTTATTCGCTCCGCTCACCCCTTCGGGGCCGCACTTCGTGCGTTCCTTCGCTGCGCTCTGGTCCTACGTGGCGCACCGGATGTCATTGCCCGTTGCATCCCTCGTGGATCGCGCCGCCAGCGACGCTCCTACAGCGAGGCGAGTGCTGTTTTATCTTCCCTTGCTGCTTGTAGCTTGTGGCTTGTAGCTGCCTTTCGCTTAATCTGTGCTTTTCCCGTATTCGTAGGCGTAGTAGCCGTACTCATTGGTTGCGCGGCGTTCCATGCAGTTGAGGATGGCGCCTTTGATTTCCACCTTGTTCTGGGCGAAACGGGTGAGCGCTGCGTCCACTTCCTTGACTGAGTTTACGCCGAAACGCGTAACCAGCAGGCTGCTGCCGGCCAGCTGGCCGACGATGGCGGCATCGGTGACGGCCAGGATTGGCGGGGTATCCACCAAGATCAGGTCATAGTCATCACTGAGTGAATCCACTAGCGCCTTGAACCGCTCGTGCATGAGCAGCTCAGAGGGGTTCGGCGGGGCCTTGCCGCGGGCAATAAAGTCCAGCTTATCAATGCCAGATGACTGGATGATGTCTTCCCTGCTGCTTTGACCGGAGAGATACGCCGACAAACCCGGTTGACTGTCGGACTGGAAGTAACGGTGCAGATGGCCTTTGCGCATGTCCGCATCAATCACCAGCACCCGCTGACCAGTTTGTGCCAGCACTGCGCCCAGATTGGCAGAGATAAAGGACTTGCCCACTGCCGGGCCAGGGCCAGTGATCATCAACACCTTGTTGTCGGCATCCATCGTCGCAAAGTGCAGGCTGGTGCGCAGGCTGCGCAGGGCTTCGATGGCCAGATCGTTGGGATCATCCAGGGCCAGCAGAGGTATGGACGCTGCCTCAGATTGTATTTTCCGGGTTCTTCGCTGCTTGATGTTGACCAGCTTGTTGGCTTTGACCTGTTTCTCGGACAGCGGAACCGTGGCGTAGACCGCCACCCCCTGCTCTTCCAGTTTGTCTGGAGACTCAATACCTTTATTTAGTAGTGCCCTTAGCAGGACAATACCCGCCGCCCCCATGCCACCCAACATCATGGCAATGACTGCAATCAGCGCCTTCTTCGGCTTGATGGGAGCCGGTTGCACCAGGGCCTTGTCGATGATGCGCACACTGCCCACGGTGCCCGCCTTGAGAATGCGCAGCTCCTGGGTCTTGTTGAGCAGGCCCACATAGATCTGCTGGGTGACTTGAACATCCCGAGTCAGGCGAAGGATTTCCTGCTGGGTTTCCGGGAGCTCCTTGATTTGGCTATCCAGTTTTCTTTTCTGCTCTATCAAAAATGCCTTTTGGCGAAGCAGACTCTGATAGGAAGGATGCTCCCGTGTAAAACGGGTGGCAATTTCACCCTCTTTGGCTTTCAGTTCATTGATTCTCGCCTCAATGGAAACACTTTGCTGCAGCACGGATTGGGTTTCCATACTCAAATCCACGGATTCGCTTTGCAAACGATAGGCGTTGAGTTTCTCTTCAAATTCGGTGAGCTTGTCCTTGATCTTGGGCAGCTGCTCAGCGAGGAATTCCAGGCTGTTTTCCGCTTCAGCGGAACGCCTCTCGACATTTTGCAGCAAATACACTTCGCTGATGGCATCCAACGTGGTTTTAATGCGCTCTTTGTTGGGGCCAGTCATGACCAGACTGAGCATACCAGACTCACCGACCCGTTTAATTTCCAGCGCCCCCCGGAGCTGGTTAATCGCTACCACATCCTGCTTACGAATAAGCTTTAAGGGTTCATTGCCATACTCCCATTCCCCCAGGACAAGGCGAATTCTTCCTTCTTCACTTTCCAGTGGCTGCCCGCCGGGGGCCGTTGCAACAAGATCTTCACCTAAGTAAAGCGCAGGCTGCCCCTTGAGCTCAGTGAGGAGGAATTCTCTTCCTTCCAGCTCTTCAGGAACGGAAAAGTTCACAACACTGACAAACGTTTCGCTGTCTCTGTAACCCGCAAAGAGAGGACGAGGAAGAAATGCTGGCGCAGGATCTGGCGCGGTGAAACGACCAATGTAGGGTTTGCGATCAGGAGCTACAACAATGTTCATTTTCAATTGTTCAATGACATCGCCCAGCACCATTCTGGATCGTAAAATCTCAATTTCAGCACTGGCAGATTCTTCCTTGGAAAAAACCTTGTTCAACTCAGTCAAACCAGGAACACCGCCCTTTTTTTCAATCTGCAGCAGGGTGTCGCCTTGATAGATCGGAGTGGCAAACATGCCATAGAACGCTCCCAACACCAGCGCCAAAAGCGCGGTGCCGATAATCAGCCACTTGTTGTCCAGCAGCAGGCCGAAAAAGTAGCCGAAATCTATGTCATCATCGGTGGCTTGGGGCTGCTGGTAGCGCTGTACGGTAGTGCTGTTGTCTGCCATTCGTTATTTGTCCGTTGTGGTTATAACTGTAGGTGTTCCGCTTGAGGGACGAAGGGTTTTCTCTTTTTCTCTCTATAAATGACCCTCCGGCCAACGCCTTTGGAGGTTCGTGCCTCAAGCGGCGCTCCTACAGTTTTTTTGTCCATGCCCTGGTGGCCGCTTCCATCATCGGATAGATCCGTTCGTACGCACCCCGGCCACGTTTGTAGGGATCGGGAATGTCATGTTTGCCATTCCAGTGGGTTAGCAGGAAGACTTTTCCAGTGGCTTCCGGAAACTTCTGGATTAGCCGCTCTTTCTGGGAGCTTTCCATGACCAGAATCAGATCACTTTCGCGGCACATTTCACCGGTGAGCTTGCGGGCCACATGCTCACCACAGCTAAGACCATTCTGTTCGGCCACCGCTCTGGCCGTAGATTCCATATCCCTGCCTTCCAGCCCGACCAGCCCAGCTGACATAATGGTGAGGGCGGGCGTTAACTCCTTGAGCATGACTGCCACTGTCGGACTCCGACAGATGTTTCCATCGCAAACCACTAAAATTTGATTGAACATGGTTAATTTCTAAGCGCCTCCTCAGTTCGACTGCCGAGGAATAGGGCGCTTACTGAAGGCAGAATCAGGCTAAGCACTCTGTTCCATTTGGCCAGCGGCGCTGCTGTGACGTAAACGATGTCTCGCTCCTGCAGACGGAAACTGTCCGCCAGCACCAGCGCTGCAGCATCCTTGGCATTGAGCTGATAAATGTCGATGCCATGTTCGGCTTCTGCCGATGCCTTGCGAAAAACGAAAACCCCTGAGGCATCGGACTGGCGCTGGTTAAAACCGCCATTTTCAGCCAGTGCCTCTGCCAGTGTCAGGCCATTGCGCCCCATTTTGAGACTGGACGCTTTCCCGACTTCACCCAGCACAAACACCTTGGCGTCTGTCACTGGGTTCACGTTCACCACATCGTTGGGCTGCAGCAATACATTCTGGCTGGTGTTGCCGTACTGGTAGATATCCCGCAGGGAGAGACGGTAGTCCTTGCCGTTGCGAGTCAGGACCACGCTGCTCCAGTCTGCCGACTGAGTCAGCCCGCCGGCCTCGCCAATGGCATCGATCAAACGGGTGGGGACATTGGTTACCGGGTACAGGCCCGGTTCATCTACTTCACCGGTGACATAAATACGCTTGTGACGGAAGGCGGCAATGGAGACATCTACCTGGGGATCTTCGATATAGCGTGACAGGCGTTCGGTGATCATGTCCCGGATTTCTGTCACCTTCAGGCCTTCAACATTCACGATACCCACATAGGGGTAAAAGATGGTGCCATCGTTGTGGACCCAGTTACCGGATTCAGCGGAGCTACGCAGAGAGCCTGCCGGAATGGTCAATTCCGGGTGATCCCAGACGGTGATCTGCAAAACATCACCGGGACCAACCTGATAGTCATACTCCTCGTCGGAGAGGTCGATTTCCTCAGGGACACCTCGGTCTACCGGGTGAGTATCCTGCTGATCGAGAATGCCCGTGCCAATGGCATGCACTTTCACCACATCCGGAAGCCGCTTACCCTGAGGGATTTCATCATCATCGATAAACCAGCCGGGTGTAGGGGAATGATATGCGCCAGGTACAACGGTACAACCCACCATCAGGGCAAACCCAAGAACCACAATTAATTTAACGGATGCTTTCATTAAAGCCTTCATTGTCTTATCAATCACCACGTAAAATCCCGGGTCCATTGCACCCCAACAGTCCACTGCTCCCGCTCCTCAAAGGGGGTAACTATGGGGTCTTCACTGGCGGACAGCAGCCAGTGTAAGGTGCCGCCCAGAAAAGGGGAGGCAATACGTAATTCTGCCAGAGCTACATCCTGCTCTTTCACGGACTGTAGAATAGGATAACCATCAGCCGGAACCTGAGCACGAATTACGCCGTCCTGATTCAATGTGGCCTGGGTCAGATGTAGGGCGACAACAACATCGCTAAGAAAATATTGTTGTATGCCAAAAGTTAATGCTCTGGCATCGCCTTCCCAAGTGGTCGCCATATTGCGCCCATAATGGCGGAAACCGGAACGGTAAGTGCCGTGCTCATAAGCGGTATTAAGCCGACGGTCGCTGATCCAGCTACCGGCTACGGTTTCAGTGGCTTCCACAAAAAAGCGCTGGGAGCCCTGACCGAAGTCAGTGACCATATCCAGGCCGGCCAGGGAGGAGAACTTGGAGGGTAGGCCGCCAGCTTCGTCTTCACCCATGAACTGGCCGTAAAGGCCAACTGGCATATCGCCGGGAGTGAGGGACAGGCGGAAGTCGAAACCGGCAATCTGGTTACTGGGATCCTGGCCTTCTTTCAGGCCGGAAGTCTGGCCGTTATCGCGGCCGATAACGGCATTCCAGAAGGCATCAAGATCCTGCGGCCGCCCTTCCCCGCCCCACTGGGCCAGGCGGGTCATGCCGATTTGCAGGGAATCCAGCGGGTTGAAGACGAAGCGCGCCCCCAACAAGAGTGCTTGAGGCACGGCGCGGTCATTTTCCAGCTGGCCGGCGATGACCTGCAGATCCCAGGGGCCGATCCAGCTTAGCCAGCGGCTTTCCGGTGCCAGCGGCATGTGCCGGGACATCCACAGGCCCGGTACCGGGCGGGCGTTGTTGGAGAGGGCCAGGGAGCTCTGCCAGCCCGGGCCCCACCAGCGATCAATGGCGCCGACGCCAAGCTGCCAGTTGCCGACGATGCCGGCCAGGTAAGTGTCGTCGAAGCGCAGGCGGGTATCGTCCCGCTCACCATCCACGTAGCCAATTGCCAGGTTTGCCGCCCAGTGCTCGCCCATACTATAGAGGGCGATCTGGCTGGTGGCTTCATCTTCTACCTGAGAGGAGAAAC
>OJDQ01000188.1_pt1 | contig 32318 bp, 26 predicted proteins | sample 1592851 | NCBI WGS metagenome assembly OJDQ01 (sample SAMN05416774, study PRJEB24817) | seawater metagenome | isolation source: Sea water | place: Canada:Atlantic | collected 2013-07 | reverse complement strand
GCCTGTTTTTACCCCGGAAACACCGAAAGGTGTTATCCGGGGTCTCCCAGGCAATCTATCGAAGTTGAACGTGGCCTGTTTTTACCCCGGAACCACCGAAAGGTGTTATCCGGGGTCTCCCCGGCAATCTATCGAAGTTGAGCGCAGCCTGTTTTTACCCCGTAAACACCGAGAGGTGTTATCCGGGGTCTCCCCGGCAATCTATCGAAGTTGAACTTGGCCTGTTTTTACCCCGGAAACACCGAAAGGTGTTATCCGGGGTCTCCTCAAAAATTTGACTCCGGTCGCCATCTGTAACTGCATTTCGACTTCTGAATATCAACAATTCTTTCAGCAACCTTTGGCTATTTCTTGTAGAGTATAGGGGGAAGTCTGGCATCAATCAGGTCATTATGGGGAATCCAGTGAATCCATTGCGGGCGTTTCATAATATTGTTGAAAATCAGGCGATGTCTTTCGACACCAAGGTCGCCCGATTACTTGATTTTGGCCGTGCGCTTTTTGGCCTGGACATTGGTATTGTCAGCCAGATTGCCAACGACAATTACCTTATCCTGTTTGTTGAAAGTAGTATCCCGGAACTCAAGCCGGGCATGAGCTTCACGCTGGAAGAAACTTACTGTACCCATACACTGACTGCCCAGCAGGCTACAGGTTTTCACCATGCCGGTGATTCAGAAATTGCTAGCCACCCCTGTTATCATGCCCAGGGGCTGGAAGCTTATCTCGGAGCCCCGATCTATCTGAATGATGACGTGTTTGGCACGGTTAACTTTTCGTCGCCGGCCCCGGCTAAGCCGTTTCCGCCTGAGTCCTATGATTATGTGGAGTTAATTGCCCAATGGCTGGGAGCAGAGATGGCCCGTAATGAAGCCATGGAGAAGTTATCTGCGCAGGCGGCAACTCTCAGTAAACTGGAGAAGGTAGGCAAGATTGGTACCTGGTCTGTGGACGTACTCAGCGGGAATGTAGAGTGGAGCGAGCAGACCCGGCTTATTCATGGGGTTGACCAGGAATATACTCCTTCAATGGAAACTGCCCTGGCATTCTACCCTGAAGGTGAGCAGCGTGAAAAAGTTCTGCAAGTGGTGACCAACGCTATTGAAAAAGGCCGGCCGTGGAATATCAAGGCGCAGATGATTACCGCTACGGGCAAGACCCGGTGGGTGGTGTCCAGGGGCGAAGTAGAAATGCATTCCGGGCAGTGTGTTAAATTGTTTGGTACTTTTCAGGACATCACATTAAACGTTGAGCGGGCTAAAGAGTTGCAGTTAGCCAAAGAAAGAGCCGAGCAGGCGACTAAAGCCAAAAGTATGTTTCTGGCCAACATGAGCCATGAAATTCGTACGCCGATGAACAGTATTCTGGGCACGCTGCAACTGCTGTCGAAGTCGAGTCTTGAGCCGACGTTGCAAAATCTGGTCAGTAAGGCCGGATATTCCGCCAAAACACTGTTAACGATCGTGAATGATGTGCTCGATTATTCAAAAATTGAGGCGAATCAGCTGACGCTTGAAAACGCCCCATTTTCGGCACTGGAAATCAGTGAGTCAGTGATTAGAGATTTACTGCCTGAAGCTGAGGATAAGCAAATTTCTCTGGTTCTGGAGAGCGCGGCTGACTTTACGGATGGCTGGTCAGGCGATGCCGTAAGAGTTCGACAGATATTACTAAATCTGGTGTCCAACGCTGTTAAGTTTACCCACGAGGGCGGGGTTCGAGTGGAACTGCTGTGTGGGGATGACAATGCGCAGCAATGTTTGCAGATCAATGTGTCTGACACCGGGATTGGCATGAGTGAGGATATACAGCAACGCATCTTCGAGCGTTTTGTTCAGGCCGATTCATCCACCACCCGCAAGTACGGGGGGACAGGGTTAGGCATGTCCATCACGATTAGCCTGGTCAATCTCATGGAAGGCGACCTGCAAGTGAAAAGTCAGCCCGGACTAGGTAGCCACATTTCGGTGCGGCTGCCCTTAACTTCCGCTTCACTAAACGCCCCTGCAATCTGCACGGAAGCTTCAGCACCACCGCGGCTGCAAGGAAAGCGAATCCTGATTGCTGAGGATAATGAAATCAATCAGTTGGTTTTGGCATCAATGCTTGAGCCAACCCTGGCTGAGCTTGAGTTTGTTGAAAACGGCCGGGAGGCCGTCTCGGCGGTTTCCCGCGCACAATTTGATCTGGTGCTGATGGACATTCAAATGCCTGAGATGGATGGCCTGGAAGCTTTTAAGTTGATCAATGAACGTGATAACCAATTACCGGTAGTCGCTCTTACCGCAAATGTCTCTCCCCGGGATGTGAGTGCTTATTTAAAAGTGGGATTCAATTCGCATTTTGGCAAGCCAATCGATCTGCAGTTGCTTTATCGCAGTCTGCGCAGCTTGCTGGCATAACTGAGCCAGTAGTCACTGATTATTGGAGCTGGTCCAGTGCCAGGCGTGTGACCGCAATATCTTCCTTATTAACGGCGTAGCTTACCCACAAAGCATTATTCCAGATATAGCTTTTTGGGTAGCTGTAACCAATCCGTTTATATTTACCCTCAAATAGCATCGGTGGCAGTTGATCCTGTCCGCGCAGCACCATCGCCCGGTTAAACATCTCTCCATTATCACTAAACATAATCACCAGAGGCAGGCGGGTTTTATTACCGGTGGGATTATTCACAATAAAAGCGCTGCCGTCGGGCAGATTGCCGGCACTTTGTTTTGCCCGGGAGTCCGGAATATTGGTTACTTGTGCGGAGGTCCAGCTTTCGCCGTTATCTTTGCTTTTGGCAGCAAGCACTTTAAAGCTGCCAGCCTGATCGCGAAAGGTCATCACAATTTCGCCGTCGGGTGTACGAAACCACGAAGGTTCGAGCTCGCGGCTAATACTGCCTTTATGAGGCAGATTGTTAATTTTACCTGCGTGCCAGCCAGAAATAGCCAGCGGGTCGTCGGTATAGTAAGGCGTTGCAATGAGTCCGGGTTGGCGGTGAAAGGCGGTTAGAATGCGCCCCGACGGCAGGGCTTTCAGGTCTTGTTCAATGATGCCGCGCAGCGGTAGACCGGTTGCGTCGGTCACTGGTTTAAATGAAGACCAGTTCAGGCCGTCGCGACTGATGGCATGCTCGGTGTGCCCGGCTTTAGGCGACAGCTGTGTCGGCCAGACGTTGATGAAGGCTACCAGTGTGTCGCCATCAGACCACCAACCGCCACTGGTCACTATGGCATCATCGCGGATTGCCGCCAGCGTACGTGGAGGCTGCCATTGCCGGCCATCCGCGCTAACACTTTACGAGACATGCGTGTCCGGGCCATCTTCGTCACGCTTTGATGATTGCCACTGGCAAAAAAGCTGGCCGTTAAAGTGGAAGAGCACTGCACCATGGTTATATTGTGCTTCGTTTTCGATGGCCTTAAAAACACGATAGTGAGTGGCCAGTTCTGTTTGAGGTAATTTGGCCAGCAGGTCAGTACCCGGAGGGAGCAGTTCTGGTTGCATGAGCAGGATGGGCGGCGCCGCTATTTCTTCGGACCAACTTGCATTTGATGTCAGTGAACACCACACCATCAGGTAAATCAATAACAGTGACCGCATAAGTATTCCGGTATTTAGCTCAGGTTGCTAAAAGTAGGCGGCCACCGTCAGAGATGCAATACCAGCGCTGTGATGCCGCTTAAAAGTTTAATATATGAAACCCGGTTGCAGGAAATAGCAGATAGAAGGTTAAATAGTCAGGACGTTAAGGTAATCAAATAAACCCCGTTGTTTTACACTTTCTTACATATTTGTCAGACACTTACTATCAATAATCTTTATGCTGACAGAAAAAATAAGGAGAACAGTATGTCGTCATATCGCAGTCTGGAGGAACAGCGCGCTGAGTTTGCCAGCCGACGTCTAATCGCGACCCCTTTTGCCGGATTAATTGCCTGGCTTATCGTTGCCGTTGGCTCATTATTTTTGGGACCGGTTGGCATTAGTTTGCTTACATTCGCCGCCACCGGATCGATTGTGTACCTGGGGTTGTTTATCTCAAAACTTACCGGCGAAGACTTTCTGGATAAATCGCGACCCAAAAATACTTTTGATACCCTGTTTATGTACTCGGTTGGTATGGCTGTATTGGTTTACGCCATTGCGATCCCATTCTTTATGACCGATTACACCTCACTGCCGTTAACCATTGGCGTGCTTACCGGGTTAATGTGGCTGCCAATCAGCTGGATCATTCAGCACTGGATAGGCGTAGTGCACGGTGTATTACGAACAGTGCTCGTGGTAGCGGCCTGGTATGTCTTTCCTGAGCAGCGTTTTCTGGCTGTCTCGCTGGTAATTATTGTGCTGTATATCGCTGCCATCACTGTTCTGGAACGCAGGTGGCGCAATCTTCACCGTCCGGAGTGAGCAGGTAACCAGCAGATGACTTGAGCTGCTTCGGTTGAGGCGATTTATGCAGCGCAGAAGCGGCTTATCTGTCCCGATAACCCGGTAAACTGACGGCAACCACCGCTTAACGCAGGCGAAACTAACAGTTTTCGCTTCAATTACACTATTACCTGTTAAAGTTGCTATAATGCGCGACTGATCTTAACCATGCGTTTATTATTCGGGGCCATCCATGCAGTCAATTACTATTCGCCAGCCAGACGACTGGCACCTTCATTTTCGCGATAACGAAATGTTAGCTGAAACGGTTCCGGCCACAGCCCGCTGTTTTGCCCGTGCAATTGTAATGCCAAATCTGGTGCCGCCGGTCACTAATGCATCGTTGGCGCTGGCTTACAAAGAACGCATTTTAGCCGCTCGTCCCAATGGCAGTCAGTTTGAACCACTGATGACACTGTATCTGACTAACGAAACGACTCCGGCAGACATCACTGAAGCCAAAGCGGCCGGAGTAACGGCTTGCAAACTCTACCCGGCTGGCGCTACCACTAATTCAGATGCTGCAGTGAAAGGTATCAATGCGCTGTATCCGGTGTTTGAGCAAATGCAAAAAGACGGCATGTTACTGCTGGTTCACGGTGAAGTGACCGAAAACCATGTGGATATCTTCGACCGGGAAAAAGTGTTTATCGACGAGTATATGGTGAAGATCGTCAACGACTTTCCGGCATTGAAAGTGGTCTTTGAACATATTACCACCGCCGATGCGGCTGACTTTGTGCTTGCTCACGGTGACAATGTTGGCGCGACGATCACGCCGCAGCATCTTCTGCTCAACCGTAATGATTTACTGGTAGGTGGGGTGCGCCCGCATAATTACTGCTTGCCGGTATTAAAACGAAATACTCATCAGGCTCGCTTGCGTGAAGTCGTCGCCGGGGGCTCGAAGAAATTCTTCCTGGGAACCGATTCTGCGCCACATGCCAAACATCGTAAAGAAAATGCCTGTGGTTGTGCGGGCTGCTATAGCGCCTGGAGTGCTATTGAATTGTACGCTGAGGTGTTTGAACAACTGGGCGCTATGGATAAGTTCGAAGACTTCGCCAGCAATAACGGTCCTGATTTTTATGGTCTGGAGCGCAATGAAGGCACCATTACCCTGGTAAAAGAAAGCTGGCAGGTACCGGAACTCGTCTCCTTGGCAGATGGCACTGAAATGGTGCCATTCTTTGCCGGACAAACCCTCAACTGGAAACTGGCTTAAATTATTTATGAGCGAACTGTTTAGCGACTACAATCTGCGCCCTGAAGTGGTATCGGCGATTGCCCGGGCCGGATATACCGCGCCGCGCCCTGTACAGCAGGCAAGTATGCCTGCCATTCTGGCCGGCCGTGACGTACTGGCGCAGGCACAAACTGGCTCTGGTAAAACCCTGGCATTCGCAGTGGGCTGTTTACAGCAACTGGATATTAACAAGAATGCCCTGCAGGCCATTGTGCTGTGTCCTACCCGAGAGTTGGCAGAGCAGGTTGCCGAACAGTGTCGGATTCTAGCTAAAGACATGCCAAATGCCAAGGTGTTGACCTTGTGTGGTGGTCAGCCCATGGGCCCGCAAATTAACTCACTGCGACATGGTTGCCACATTATCGTGGGCACGCCGGGGCGGGTGATGGATCATATCCAGAAAAAACGCATTACCCTTAAGCACTTAAAAGTGCGCGTGTTCGACGAGGCCGACCGGATGCTGGATATGGGCTTTACCGACGACCTGGCTGTGATTTTTGCTGGCCTGCGGGGGCCGGTACAAACCTTATTCTTTTCAGCGACCTTCACCGATGCGACAACGGCATTAGCACAGGCTTTTTTAAGAGATCCGGAATCCATTAAAGTTGATTCTGCACAGCGCGCTAATGTTAGTGAGCTGGTATACACCGTGGAAGAAAGCCAGCGGTTTAATGCGTTAAAAGCGCTGTTAACGACAGAGCAGCCAAACAGTGCCATGGTGTTCTGCCGGACGAAACGTACTACGCAGGAAGTTGCCGACATGCTCGCCCAGGAAGGGTTTGTGGTCGCCGCGATTCAGGGCGATATGGAACAGTATGATCGCAACCGGGTGCTAATGCGCTTTGCCAGCGACTGCTTAAATGTCCTGGTAGCTACCGATGTTGCCGCGCGGGGCCTGGATATAGCGGGTGTCGACTGCGTGGTGAACTATGAAGTCAGTGAAAATCCAGACGCACATATTCACCGCATTGGCCGGGCTGGTCGGGCACAGCAGCCGGGGATGGCGTTTACTCTCATGAGTGAGGCGGAAGGCTCGGCGCTGGCCGCCATTGAGGTCCACACCGGGCAGGATTTAAAAAAGAAAGGCGCTCAGGGCCTGCGCTTCCATGCTAATCGTATTATTGAGCCGGAATTCGTTTGCCTGAATCTTAATGAAGGGAAGAAGGCTAAGCTTCGACCCGGGGATATCCTTGGTGCGCTGACCAAAGATGCCGATGTACCGGGCGAAGACATTGGTAAAATAAAGGTGCAGGCCAGTGAAAGTTTTGTGGCCGTAAAACGGCGCAGTGTGAAGCGTGCGTTAAAGCTATTTCGAGAAGGTAAAATTAAAGGTAAACGGGTTAGAGCGTTTAAACTGTAAGGGGAAGTTATGACAGGGGAAACAGATTTACAAACGCTGCTTGGGGGACTTAATCCGGTACTTCAGCCCGAATCTTGGGTATTCGTTAGTGTGCTGGTGCTTGATCCTGAGGTGTTCGTCAGACTCGATCCTAAGGTCATGTTCCGCGAAAAGGAAGGGGTGACCCTGGTGTTGCTAAAGTCCGTGGCAGATGCCGAAGGCTTTGCTTACGAAACGGTATTTAACTGCATTACCTGTGAAATCCACTCCAGCCTGGAGGCGGTTGGGTTAACGGCTGCCATGTCGAAGGCGTTAACCCAGCAGGGGATAAGTTCAAATGTGATTGCCGCGTTTTATCACGATCATATTTTTGTGCCCGAAGCGGATGCTGAACGGGCGATCGCTGCACTCAAAGCGCTGACCGCCGAACACAGCTAATACTAAATCACTTCAAATACTGATTAAGCCAGGCAATGACTTCCTGTTGCATGGCTTGTCGGTTTTTTACCAGGCCATGATTATCGCCCTCGTAAATGACCAGTTTATTCTGATGGCCAATGTCATCCAGCGCAGAAGATAGCTTGCGCGACTGCTGCGGATTGACCCGTTTATCGTCACTACCATGAAGCAATAGCACCGGTGCTGCAGGCAATTCGTCCAGCCAGTTGATGACGGAGCGCTCAGCGAGAGCGGCAGATTTATTGTTGTCGTAGTCGGGGATCCGGCCGCGGAACACGTTCTCCATTTTGGGGCGCCAGTTGAGTTCTTGTTCAAGATCAGCAACACCAGCAATGCCAACAATCGCTTTGACCTCAGGTAATTCTCTGGCAGCAAGGTAAGACTGCATAGCCCCACGGCTCCACCCCACCAAAGCAATTTTGCTGCTGTCGGCCATAGGAATATCGCTCAGTACATCAACCAGCGCGGTGACATCGTGCACATCGGCGCCACCAAACTCATCGGCGCCATTATTTTCGATAAATCGTGCACTCGCGCCGCGATATTGACTACCAATCACGACGTATCCCGCCTGGGCAAGTTCAGCCTGTAGCAGCAATTTCTTGGCAAACATAACATAGCCAAATTCGGCGTTGCCTCCCCGGTTGTAAATAACCACCGGGGTTTTATCGTCCCGGTGTTTCGGTGCCAGGTAATAGCCTTCAACGGTCAGGCCATCCACTTCATAAGTAAAGTCGTAGCACTCTACGTTTTGTTTTACGCGGTCATATTTTTCTTTGGGAAAAGCCCAGCTGAATGCTTTTTCATTAAAATTTGGCTTTTTACTGGCCAGAACATCTTTCCAGGACTCGTAACTGCTGAAAGGGCCTCGAAAACAGTCTTTCATGGCGGGATTTTTCGCGGCTGCCTGCACACCGGCGCTAATCAGGCAGCATAAGAGTAGTAGTGTTTTGTTTAATATCACGCAAATTCCTTTTTAATGTGAGTATGAAATTCATTGGCCACAGCATAACCCGAGGCGGCATTGGTTCTACCCGTTTTCTGTGTGTAAGTGTAAAAGAATATGTTTTGGTGCCAGTGCACAACTAAATAACCATGCTCTTTATGGGTGCATTAGTTTGCATCGAATTAGCACATTAAAGGTTAACCACTGTTCTTTTTGTGCACGAGTTGTGCGTGAAGTTCACTCAATAGTCTATTATTAGTAATTAATCGTATATTTTATAAGTTTAGCCCTGTCTGTGAACAAGCTGGCACCGGCGGTGCATCCACTTGCGCATCGTTCAGTTTTTACTTCAACACAAGGGGTTTTTTCGTTGAATAATCACACTATGAGCCGCCGGGCCTTGTTGGGCTGGATAGGTAAAACGGCTGGCGCCAGTGCTATGTATCAGGCTATGACCTCATTGGGTTTTGCGGCTGAGTCTTCACACCCGGGTACGCTGAATCTTGGTGGGGCCAAAAAAGGCGCAACGGTATTGGTACTGGGGGCCGGGCTGGCTGGTATGACTTCCGCCTACGAGCTAAGAAAAGCGGGTTATAAAGTTAAGATTTTAGAATTTAATGCCCGCGCCGGCGGGCGCTGCTGGACATTACGCGGTGGTGATACCTACACCGAGCTGGGCGGAGTCACTCAGCAATGCCAGTTTGCTGAAGGCAATTATATTAACCCTGGCCCCTGGCGTGTGCCCTACCACCATCACCATGTGATGTCTTACATCAATGAATTCAATATTGCTATCGAACCCTTTATTCAGGTGAACTACAACGCCATGGTCCATTCGACCAAAGCGTTTGGCGGAAAGCCTCAGCGTTATCGGGAAGTTCAGGCTGATTATCAGGGTTATGCCGCGGAGCTGTTGGGTAAAGCGTTAAATCAAAACGCGTTGGATGAAGCCCTTACTCTGGAAGACCGGGAAAAACTCTTTGAATCGCTGCGCCACTGGGGCGCATTAACCGACAAGGGCGATTATAAGAAGTCTTATGAGGTGAGTTTACGACGCGGTTTTGCCATTCCGCCAGGCGGCGGTTTGTCACCCAAGCCGGAGCCCAGTGAACTGTTCGATCAAAGCGCGTTGATTCAGTCTGAGCTTTGGAAATACATAGTCAACGGCCAGGACATAGAGTTCCAAAGCAGTATCTTTCAGCCGGTGGGGGGAATGGATAATATCGCCAAAGCGTTTGAAAAGCGCGTGGGCGACTTGATTGAATACAGCGCCAAAGTAACCAAAATTGACCAAAGTGACACCGGTGTAACGGTTAGCTACGAACAGCAGGGCGTCGCAAAAACCGCCCAGGCTGACTGGTGTGTATGTTCTATTCCGTTATCTATTCTTAGTCAAATTCCGGTTCAGACCAGCAGTGGCATGCAGGCTGCTATCCGTTCTCTGCCTTATGCTGCGTCGGTAAAAGTAGGTCTGGAGTTCAAACGTCGGTTCTGGGAGCAGGACGAAGCTATTTATGGTGGCGTGAGCTATACCAACTTGCCGATTACGAATATCAGTTACCCCAGCACCAAATTCTGTGACAAAGGCAAAGGTGTGTTACTCGGTGCTTATGTGTGGGGCGCTAACGCCTTTGAATTTACTTCTCTGACTCCCCAGGAGCGGGTGAAGAAAGCGGTGGAATACGGTAAGCAAATTCATCCCCAGTATGCCGAGGAGTTTGATAACGGTATCTCTGTAGGCTGGCACCGTGTGCCCTGGACTCAGGGCTGCTATGGCCTTTGGACGGAAGAAAAGCGTGCAGAGCATTATGAAAACCTTTGTCAGGTTGACGGGCGTCTGGTGCTGGCGGGTGAGCACGCCTCTAACTTACCAGCCTGGCAGGAGGGCGCTATCTCTTCGGCCCACGACGCGATTAAACGACTCCACCAGAAAGCCCTGAGTACAGTGGATTAATAACTTGAGGATGCATTCATGAATAAAACGTTAAAGTTTTTAATTACAGGTTCTATGCTGTTGGTAAGTACTTGCTTGTATGCAACCGATGACGCCGGGTTTTCCGAAGGTGCCAACTTTGAGGAAGTGACCGGAGAAGCCCTTTATCATGCCATTTGCCAGGGCTGTCATATGACTAACGCCGAGGGCGCCAAAGGCGCAGGCATGTATCCGGCGCTGGCAAAAAATCCCAAACTGGCCGCAGGCGCTTATGTAATATACATGGTCAGCAACGGCATGGGCGGCATGCCCCCGCTCAAACAATACCTGTCTGATGAACAAATTGCTGAAGTGGTGAATTACACCCGCAGCCATTTTGGTAATCATTTTACCGACGTGGTCGATGCCGATGACGTTAAAACCATTGCACAACGATAAACACTAACCAGAATACAGGAACACAACATGAAAAAATTATTCCTTGCTCCACTGCTGCTAAGTGCAGTATTTGCCACCACCGGATGTAATGACGCAGAAGCCACTTCGCCGGCCAAGGAAACGGTTATTCGCCATGGTTTGATTGGGTCAGACTTCCCGATCCTGCGCGCTTCGGAAGTGCCGGCTACCAGCACCATCGTCTTTTTAAGTGGTTCAGTGCCTGGGGTCAGCAACCCGGATGCGCCTAAGGGCAGTATGGAAGCCTATGGTGATACTGAAATGCAAACCGTTAGTGTGCTCAACCGCATTGAAGAAAATCTGAAAAGCCTGGATCTGACCATGGGTGATGTAATGAAAATGCAGGTGTTTTTAGTAGGCGATCCGGCGATGGAAGGTAAAATGGACTTCGCTGGTTTTATGCGTGGTTATAAACAGTTTTTCGGTACTGAAGAACAGCCTAATCTACCTTCCCGTTCGGCTTTTCAGGTGGCAGGCCTGGCCAACCCTAACTACCTGGTAGAAATTGAAGTGACCGCTGTTCGCCCTTAATAAACAGGGGGGCTATCAGGCCTGCACCACGGGCCAGGTAAACAGCAACAGGTGGGTGGTATTGAGTCCCCAGTGACAAAGTACCGCCCACAGCAACCGGCCGGTGAGCAGATAAACCAGGCCGTACAGCAATCCGGCCAGTGTGGCCAATACCATATACCAACCGCCACCGGCGAAGTGAGCAAGGCCAAACAAGCCACTAGCAATAACCAGGCCGCCAAACATCCCGAGTTTTTCATGCAGGTAATGCTGCAGCGCACCACGAAACAGTAACTCTTCAGTAAAACAGGTATTGAGCAGGTTAGAGATGACGACTATCACCAGCAATACGGAAAACCCCGGTTGCCATTGCAGTAAGCCAAGCTGAACAGCCAGCAGCATGATGAGCGGTATTGCCAGCAAAGGTAATGTTAGCTTGACCCATGCTGCCACGTGCGGGGCGGTGTGGGGATTTTTTTGCCATACCGGTATCCATTGTAATAATGCCCAGGCGATAAGTACCTTGTCGGTGTTCAGATAAACGCTGGCCGGCAGACTATTGGCCTTTATCTGGGTGTTGTCGGTTAATGGTAATCCCCCGTAACCCGGCAGCAGGTGAGTGAGTAATCCAACGCTTAATACGCCCCACAGTAACCAGGCTATTATCTTCGGCCACCGCCCTGACAGGCATTGTTGATAAAGCAAATAAGTAAGGCCAATGTAGGCCGTTGCCTGCACAGCAAACAGCAGGCTGCCGGCGAAATTTACCGATAACCACACGGCCACTACAGGCATGCCATAGCGGATAGCAGGTTTTGCTGAGCCGCTACAGAGTAGCAACAAGGCTGAATAAAGTAGCGCGGCCAACAGGTGGTAATCAGGCAGGGTCATGAGCTGGTTGGTTAATCGTCCTTTTAAGGCCAAGATAACACAGGCAGTGATAATGAAAATACACGCTAACTACTCCTCAATCGAAGCAGGGTTGTTATAGTGGTTATTCTTTAATCTGTTTTGTTATCAGGGAGAACGTAATGACCATCGATTTTTCATCTGTCTCAACATGCGAATATGCCGATGCACTGCCACGGGAACAGTTTATGGATTATGCCATTCATTCATTGTGGCAGCCGGTCCCTAGAATCTCCGGGCCGGCTTTTACCGTAAAGTGTCAGCCGGGCGATCACCTGATGTTACACGCGGCTATTTATCGGGCTAAACCGGGCGATATCATTGTGGTGGAAGCTGACGATCAGTTTGCCGTATCCGGTGGTAACGTGTGTGCGATTGCCCAAAGACGGGGCATAGCCGGCTTTGTGGTAGATGGTGTCATCAGGGATTTAGCCGAAGTACGGGAGATGGGCTTTGCAGTATTTGCCCGCGGCGTGATCCCCAAACCCGGTGCGAAGAAATGCGTCGACCCACTCAACCAACCGGTTAACTGTGGTGGTGTGACAGTGCATCCCGGTGATATCATTGTCGCCGACGAAGAAGGTATTGCCGTCGTCCCACAAGCCTCTGCTGCTGAAGCCTTTGAAATTGCGAAAAAACGTGCCGACAAAGACAGCAGCATGACCCTTGATGAGTGGCAAGCCAATCACCATGACAATGTGGAAGCGATCCTCAGCAAGCTGGGGTTTAGCGACACCTGAGATTAAGCAAAAGGCCTGATGTTTTCTTTTTTTGAGCGATTAACCAACCCATTTCCATCTGAACCTCCCACACAGCCACCAACCACAATGGTGGCTTTTTGCAAGCATTACACCAAAGGGATGTGGGCCGTGTTACTCACGGTATCGCTACTAAGCGCTATCGTAGCCATGCTTGAAGTCACTCTGTTTGGCTTTATGGGCAAGCTGGTCGACTGGTTTACCGAAAAAGACCGGGCCACCTTTGTTGAGCAGGAAAGCAGCACGCTGATTCTAATGGGCGTGGTGGTGGTGGTGCTGATCCCGGGCTTTATTTTGTTGCGTTCACTGTTTTCCCGCCAGTCGCTCCTGGGTAATTACCCCATGCGCATCCGCTGGCAGGCGCACCGTTATCTGCTCGGCCAGAGTTTGTCTTTTTTCCACAACGAATTTGCCGGTCGGGTAGCCACCAAAGTAATGCAAACCGCACTCTCTGTGCGCGAAACGGTAATGAAACTGCTCGATTTAATGGTGTATATCGGCGTTTATTTTATTTCCATGGTGGTGCTGATCTTTACCTCTGACTGGCGATTGGCATTGCCATTGATGGTCTGGCTGGCAATATACATCGGTATCCTGCGGGTGCTGGTGCCCAAACTTAAGGAAGTGTCACAGTTTCAGGCCGATGCACGCTCGTTAATGACTGGCCGGATCGTCGACAGTTACACGAATATTTCTACGGTTAAACTGTTCTCCCACAGCCAGCGCGAAGCCAGCTATGCCCAGGAGAGCATGGATAAATTCCTGCATACCGTGTATCCCCAAATGCGCCTGGTGACCATTCTGGAATTCTGTGTAGAACTGAGCAATGCCATTTTGATCTTCAGTGTGGGCGCTTTGTCGGTGTATTTGTGGTTACAACAAGTTGTGACACCTGGTGAAATTGCCCTGGCGGTGAGCTTATGCCTGCGTTTAAATGGCATGTCGCACTGGGTAATGTGGGAAGTGGCTTCGCTGTTTGAGAATTTAGGCACAGTGCAGGATGGTATTAATACCCTGGCGCAGCCTATTGCCGTGAAAAATGTAGCTAAAGCACCAGCGGTGAGTGTCACGGGCGGGCAAATTCAGTTTAAGAACATGAGTTTCAGTTACCCGGGGGCCAATAACCAACCGGTGCCGGTATTTGAGAATCTGGATTTAAACATAAAGCCGGGCGAAAAAGTGGGTCTGGTAGGACGTTCGGGCGCAGGTAAGTCGACTTTAGTGAACTTGTTACTGCGCTTCTACGATACTACCGACGGACAAATCCTGCTGGACGGCCAGGACATTAGTCAGGTGGATCAGGAGTCGTTACGAGCGCAAATTAGTATGGTGACTCAGGATACCTCTCTTATGCACCGTTCGGTGCGGGATAATATTATCTACGGCCGTAATGACGCCGACGATGAAGCGATGATCAAAGCCGCAGAACAAGCCGAAGCGTTTGAGTTTATCCAGCAGCTTTCCGATAAGGATGGCCGTACCGGGTTTGACGCGCAAGTGGGCGAGCGTGGTGTGAAACTATCCGGCGGACAGCGCCAGCGTATTGCTATTGCCCGTGTACTGCTTAAAGACGCGCCGGTGCTCATCCTCGATGAGGCCACCTCCGCTCTTGACTCTGAAGTAGAAGCGGCTATTCAGGAGTGCCTGAATAAAGTGATGGAAAATAAAACCGTACTGGCTATCGCCCACCGTTTATCCACCATTGCCCAGATGGATCGCTTACTGGTGTTGGATAATGGCGAAATAGTTGAGCAGGGTACCCACCAGGAACTACTGGAAAAAGGCGGCATCTACGCCAAGTTATGGGCTCACCAGACGGGAGGTTTCCTGGGTCTCGAATGAGACCAGGAAACCTCCCGTCCCGGAATCACAACGTGATATCCGGGACCCCCTGAGAAGGCTGGCTCGTCCAATAAGAGAAGAAATCCCCTGTCCCGGAATACGCGTAGCGTATATCCGGGACCCCCTGAGAAGCCTAGCTCGCCCACAACTACCTTTCTGCAAAGGTCGATTAGACACTACGATAACATGCAAGGAGATCCCCGCTCAGGAGCGTGCGGGGATGACGGTTGTTTTTAGTGCGGGGATGACGGGTGTTTTATTAGTGCAGGGATGACGGATGTTTTAGAGCAAGGATGTTTCTTTATCTACCCTTGCGCCTTTATACTGGTGGGAAATGAATCGCCGGAGCAATTACATTTCAATGCCTTTATCAGCGCCACCGGAAATCGAAGAAAATCGCCAATTGTCTGCCTCCACACTGAGCTGGATAGCCCGGCACAATTTGTGGAATTTATGGGTGCCGCGGGACTTCGGCGGGCTCGAAGCAGAGCTGCTGGAAGGCCTTAAGATCTTGCAATCCCTAGCCAGAACAGACGGCAGTCTGGGTTGGACAGTCACCCTGTGTGCAGGGGCTAATTACTTTATTGGTAATTTAAAGCCGGAGTTTGCCGCTGAGCTGTTTGTAGATAATCGCGTTGTGCTTGGCGGCAGTGGCGGCCTGTTCGGTGATGCCTGTAAAACGGCATCAGGCTATCGCCTTAATGGACAGTGGCGTTATGCCACGGGAGCTCCCTACTTAACTCATTTTACGCTTAATGCTCGCTTGCTGGATGATGGTAAGGTGCTCAATAATCACCAGGGCCAGCCGCAGTTTTCTTCCTTTGTGGTGCCGGCACGGCAGGTCGAAGTAGTAGAAGACTGGCAAACTATGGGGCTTGTAGCAACCGCCACCCATAGTTTCAAAGTTACGGACGCTGAGGTATCTGAGTTGGAACGTTTTCGTTATGACCAGGTGTACCTGCCGCAAAGCGTTTATCAGCTAAACTTTGGTGTATTTGCCGACCTTACCCTGTGGGTGAACTACATCGGTATGGCCGAGCATTTTGTTGACTTAGTTAACTCCGGCCTTAGTTCCGCTGTATCACCGAGTCTGCCGGATATCCTTCAGCATGCTAACCGGATGGTAGAGAGCCTGGCCCGGGAATGTTTGCAGGCAGTCAGGGAAAAAACACCCTTTACCGAGGCGTTTATCAGTAAGGTTCATACTGCGGCGAGTACCTCGGTAGCTACCATTTCACAGGGGATAACGGCAATATATCCTTACACTGGTATCAAAGGTGCCAGTGAGAATACTGAAATGAATAATGTGTTCCGGGATTATTTTACGGCCACGCAGCACCATATTTTTACCGCTTGAAGGGATGTCCCCGTTCGCTAACAAAGCGCTTGTATCTGCGAGTGTGTTGAGTATAATACGCGTCCCTCCCTTGCGAAGCCGCACTTTTTCTCTAAAAAAGACGTCAAAACTTCACAAGGTGAGTGTAAGTAAAATTAGCCGTGAGGCTGGTAGTTATTCTTCGTAAAAGAAGAGTTTAGGGGTGTAGTTCGAATTGGTAGAACAGCGGTCTCCAAAACCGATGGTTGGGGGTTCGAGTCCCTCCACCCCTGCCAGATTAATCTGGTTGCGCGTAAGAGTTTATTACTCCGGGCAACTGAAATATGCCGTATTGCTAGGGTCGTGAAATGAGCGAAAAAACGGAAAATCCATCCAATCCAATGGACTTACTTAAGTGGCTGATTGTGTTTGCCTTATTGGCCGGTGTGATTACAGCTAACTATGTGTATGGTGAGTTGTCAGTGTTATATCGCGCGCTCGGCGCCGTAGCCGGTGTGGCAATTGCAGGTTTTGTTGCTGCCACCACAGTGAAAGGTAACGCGTTTCTGACATTTGCTAAAGATTCACGTATGGAAGTACGCAAAGTAGTATGGCCATCGCGTCAGGAACTGAACCAAACAACCCTGATTGTACTGGCGGCAACCGTTATTGCTGCACTGTTACTGTGGGGCCTTGATGGTATTCTGGTTTGGGTAGTTGGATTGATTACGGGTATTGGAGCATAAGGCATGACTGACATGACTGAAGAGAACAAACCAAAAAAACGTTGGTACGTTGTACAAGCTTATTCTCAGTACGAGTCTCGTGTTAAGAAAACCCTGCTTGAATACATCAAAATGCATGAAATGGAAGACTATTTCGGTCAGGTATTGGTACCTACCGAAGAAGTGGTCGAAATGCGTGCAGGCCAGAAGCGTAAATCGGAGCGTAAATTCTATCCGGGTTATGTGCTGGTAGAGATGGAAATGAACGAAGATTCGTGGCACTTAGTGAAAAGTGTACCGCGGGTACTGGGCTTCATTGGCGGCACCTCTGATCGCCCAATGCCAATTTCCCAGCGTGAAGCGGATGCAATTCTTAACCGTCTTGAAGAGTCGGTGGATAAGCCAAAGCCAAAAACGTTGTTCGAACCGGGCGAAGTGGTTCGCGTTATCGATGGTCCTTTTGCCGACTTCAATGGTGTGGTAGAAGAAGTAGACTACGAAAAAAGCCGCGTAAAAGTATCGGTACTTATTTTTGGTCGTTCAACACCGGTCGAGCTGGAATTCAGTCAGGTCGAGAAAGGTTAAAGAGCAAAGACATACCCAAAGCCTTATTGCCGTATGGCAGTGAGGCTTTTTTGTTTTTATGTAATCTATAAAAAACAAATTTGCACAAGAGGTTGCATCAGGCTATTTGTTAGCCTATAATTCGCGCCCCTTTTATTGGAACCGGGGAGCCGATTGAGCGGATAATCTCGATATCTGCAAGGCGTTTGACCCATTAACGAGAGCATTTAAAATGGCTAAAAAAGTAACAGGCTTAATTAAGCTTCAGGTTGCAGCCGGTGCTGCTAACCCTTCTCCACCAGTTGGTCCTGCATTAGGTCAACATGGTGTGAACATCATGGAATTCTGTAAGGCTTTCAACGCAAAAACCGAAAGTCTTGAGAAAGGCGCTCCAGTACCAGTAGAAATTACTGTTTACGAAGACCGCTCTTTCACATTCGAAACCAAAACGCCTCCTGCTTCATACCTGCTGAAAAAAGCGGCTGGTATCAAGAGCGGTTCTGGCCGTCCTAACACTGAGAAAGTGGGTACTGTTACCCGTGCTCAATTGGAAGAAATTGCCAAGACTAAAGAGCCGGATCTGACAGCTGCTGACCTGGACGCTGCAGTACGTACAATTGCGGGTTCTGCTCGCTCAATGGGCTTGAAGGTAGAGGGTTAATCGAATGGCTAAATTAACTAAACGCGCACGTTTAATTCGTGAAAAAGTTGATGCGACCAAAGAGTATGATATCTCTGAAGCGTTAGCACTACTGAAAGAACTGGCGACTGCTAACTTTGCAGAAAGCGTAGACGTTGCTATCAATCTGGGTATCGACGCAAAGAAATCTGACCAAAACGTCCGTGGTGCAACTGTACTGCCTAACGGTACTGGTAAAGAAGTTCGCGTTGCAGTATTCACTCAGGGTGCAAACGCTGAAGCGGCTAAAGAAGCCGGTGCCGACATCGTTGGTATGGATGACCTGGCAGAACAGGTTAAGAAAGGCGAAATGAACTTTGACGTAGTAGTAGCCAGCCCTGACGCAATGCGCGTTGTTGGTCAGTTAGGCCAAATCTTAGGTCCACGTGGTCTGATGCCTAACCCTAAGACTGGTACTGTAACACCAGACGTAGCTACTGCGGTTAAAAACGCAAAAGCTGGTCAGGTTCGCTACCGTAATGATAAGAACGGTATCATCCACGCCAGCATTGGTAAGATTGCTTTTGAAGCCAATCAAATCCAGGAAAACTTAGAAGCATTACTGGAAGCACTGAAGAAAGCTAAGCCTTCTTCTGCTAAAGGTACTTACATCAAGAAAGTTAGTCTGAGCACCACTATGGGCGCCGGCGTTTCTGTTGATAAGGCGACCGTAGGTCAGTAATGCCCCTTGCTGGTTAATTTAACCGGCATTCTCTTCGGTTTTGGGTTGGAGCCATTATCTCGCAAAGCGAATTTTGGCTCCCGTCCTAGACCGCAGGTGTAACGCAGTAAAAGAGGTAAGAGAACTTTTACATTCAATGCGTTACTTAATCGACCAGCCTGCGCAGACGGTGGTTTGAACTCAGACTCTCTGGGATAACAAACACCGTAGAGCGGTGGCTTCAATTGGTGAAGTCATCAATCTGTGAACCCTGATTAGGTAATTCTTTTTGCTTAATCAGATTTTAAGAGGTGAACTCAGTGGCACTAGGTTTAGCAGCAAAAAAAGAGATCGTAGCAGAGGTTTCCGAAGTTGCATCTCGCGCTCTATCCGTAGCCGTTGCTGAATACCGTGGGATGGAAGTTGCAGATCTGACTGACCTGCGCGTTAAAGCCCGTGAGCAAGGCGTATACCTGAAGGTTGTACGTAATACTCTGGCAAGACGTGCGTTATCAGAAAGCAAATTTTCAGATTTAGAAAGCGCCTTAACTGGCCCGCTTATCTATGGTTTCTCTATCGATGCACCTGGCGGTGCAGCGCGTCTTTTTAAAGACTTCGGTAAAACCAATGACAAGCTGAAAGTTACTGCACTTTCAATTGGTAGTGGTCTGCTTGGTCCAGAAAAACTGGATGCAGTAGCGTCTCTGCCTACCCGCGACGAAGCGCTTGCGAAATTACTTGCAACCTTCAAAGCACCTGCCGAGAAATTCGTTCGTACTATCAACGAAGTTCCAGGCAAGTTTGTGCGCGTATTGGCGGCGGTCAAAGACACCAAGTAATTGGCGTTTTTGGCATATTGATTTTTTTAACATTTTAATCCCAGGAGTTTAGAGAAAATGGCTCTAACTAAAGAAGATATCTTAAACGCGATCGCTGAAATGCCAGTAATGGAACTGGTTGAACTGATCGAAGCAGCTGAAGAAAAATTCAACGTATCTGCTGCTGCTGTTGCAGTTGCTGGTCCTGCTGTAGCTGGTGAAGCAGCTGCTGCAGAAGAGCAAACTGAATTTGACGTTGTTATGACTTCATTCGGTGGCAACAAAGTTGCAGTAATCAAAGCAGTTCGCGGCGCGACTGGCTTAGGTCTGAAAGAAGCGAAAGAAGTAGTTGAATCTGCTCCTAAAGCTATCAAAGAAGGCGTAAGCAAAGAAGAAGCTGAAGCACTGAAAAAAGAGCTTGAAGAAGCTGGTGCAGAAGTTGAAATTAAGTAATCTGCACTAGCAGATTGCTTGCCAGAAATGGCATAGGCTGGTGGTTTTTTTAACCACCAGCCTTTTTGCGCTGTAGGGTGTACGGTTTATTACCCTTGTCTGTACACACCATGCGCCACCACTGTGAATAATTTATTTAGCAATAAACCAACAAGTTAACTAAAAATTGGCTAATTTTTGGTGTATGCTATCTGATTGTTCCCTGTGAAAGGGTACTGGAAGTTTGTTGTCGAAAAGTGTTATGACAACAGGTTGGGTCAAAAATCAGCAGGCTGAGGAACCCATGGTTTACTCTTATAGCGAAAAGAAACGTATCCGTAAGGATTTTGGCAAACGCCCACAGGTATTGGAAATTCCATACCTTCTTTCAATCCAGCTAGATTCTTTCAAGAAATTTATTGATATCGATCCGGATGGTCAATATGGTTTGGAAGCAGCATTCCGCTCTGTTTTTCCAATAAAAAGTTACTCTGGCAATTCAGAATTACAATATGTTAGTTATCGCCTTGGCGAACCGGTATTTGACGTTAAAGAATGTCAAATCCGAGGCGTAACCTTCTCCGCGCCGTTAAGAGTGAAACTGCGCCTGGTATTATTCGATAAAGAAGCAGCACCTGGTACTGTAAAAGACATTAAAGAACAAGAAGTGTACATGGGTGAGATCCCGTTAATGACAGAGAACGGTACGTTCGTCATTAATGGAACCGAGCGTGTTATCGTTTCTCAGCTGCACCGTTCTCCTGGCGTGTTCTACGATCACGACAAAGGTAAAACGCACTCTTCAGGTAAAGTACTTTATAACGCACGTGTAATCCCTTACCGTGGGTCGTGGTTAGACTTCGAGTTTGACCCGAAAGATAACCTGTTTGTCCGTATCGACCGTCGCCGTAAGTTGCCTGCAACCATTATCTTACGTGCGTTGGAAATGACCACCGAAGAGATTCTGGATACTTTCTTCGAAAAAGTTCAGGTACGCATCGCCGATAACAAGATGATGATGGAAGTGGTTCCTGATCGTCTGCGTGGTGAAACTGCACAGTTTGATATTCTTGATGGTGAAGGTAACGTACTGGTTGAATCCGGTCGTCGAATTTCTGCCCGTCATACCCGTGCTTTAGAAAAGGCCGGTGTTACCGAGCTTGAAGTACCGGTTGAATATCTGGCAGGTCGTGTTTATGGCGAAAGCTATATTAACGAAGAGACCGGCGAAGTACTGGTAAGTGCTAACGACGAAGTGACGCTTGAGACACTGGCTGCATTAAGCCAGGCAGGTATCAAAGAGTTTACCACTCTGTACATTAACGAACTGGATCACGGTTCGTATATTTCAGATACCCTGCGTATTGACAGTTCGACGAATCGCCTGGAAGCACTGGTAGAAATCTACCGTATGATGCGTCCTGGTGAACCACCTACAAAAGATGCTGCAGAAACGCTGTTCGACAACCTGTTCTTCTCTGATGAACGTTACGATCTGTCTTCAGTAGGCCGCATGAAGTTCAACCGCCGTTTAGGCCGTGAAGAACTGGTAGGTTCTGGTACGCTGGATAAGCAAGACATCGTTGATGTTATGAAGCAGCTGATCCTGATCCGTGACGGTAAAGATGAAGTGGACGATATCGACCACTTAGGTAACCGTCGTATTCGTTCAGTAGGCGAAATGGCTGAGAATCAATTCCGTGTAGGTTTGGTTCGTGTTGAGCGTGCAGTGAAAGAACGTCTGTCTCTGGGTGACCTTGACAGCGTAATGCCACAGGACCTGATCAACGCTAAGCCGATTTCTGCTGCGGTTAAAGAATTCTTTGGTTCTTCACAGCTGTCTCAGTTTATGGATCAGAACAACCCGCTGTCAGAAGTAACGCATAAGCGTCGGATTTCTGCCTTAGGCCCGGGTGGTCTAACTCGTGAACGTGCAGGCTTTGAGGTTCGAGACGTACACCCGACGCACTACGGTCGTCTGTGTCCAATCGAAACCCCTGAAGGTCCAAACATCGGTTTGATTAACTCATTGGCGAGCTTTGCCCGTACCAATGACTTTGGTTTCCTTGAAACCCCATTCCGTCGCATTGTCGATGGCGTGGTATCTGATGAAATTGATTATTTATCGGCGATTGAAGAAGGTCAGTTCGCGATTGCGCAGGCAAACGTCGCATTGACTGAAGGTATGGAACTGGTTGATGACCTGATCCCATGTCGTCACCGTGGTGAAACCACTTTGATGCCTAAAGAAGACATCAAATACATGGACGTTTCACCACAGCAAATCGTTTCGATTGCTGCCAGCATTATCCCGTTCCTGGAACACGATGATGCTAACCGTGCCTTGATGGGTGCTAACATGCAACGTCAGGCAGTACCTACTCTGCGTGCTGATAAGCCACTGGTTGGTACCGGTATGGAAAGAACCATCGCTGTCGACTCAGGTGTTACTGTTGTTGCCAAGCGTGGTGGTGTTATCGATTACGTTGACGCCAGCCGTATCGTGGTAAAGGTTGACGAAGATGAGATGTTTGCTGGTGAAGCAGGTATCGACATTTACAACCTGAACAAATATACCCGTTCTAACCAGAACACCTGTATTAACCAGCGTCCTACCTGTAGCGTCGGTGACCCGATTGTAGCAGGCGATGTACTGGCTGATGGTCCGTCTACGGATTTAGGTGACCTGGCCCTTGGTCAGAACATGCGCATCGCTTTCATGCCTTGGAACGGTTACAACTTCGAAGACTCGATCCTGATCTCTGAGCGTGTTGCTCAGGAAGACCGTTTTACAACGATCCACATTCAGGAACTGAGCTGTATCGCTCGTGACACCAAGTTAGGGCCAGAAGAAATTTCTTCTGATATTCCAAACGTAGGTGAGTCTGCGCTGAGCAAGTTGGATGAATCCGGCGTTGTATACATCGGTGCAGAAGTGAAGGGTGGTGACATTCTGGTAGGTAAGGTAACGCCTAAAGGCGAAACCCAGCTGACGCCGGAAGAAAAACTGTTACGTGCTATCTTTGGTGAAAAAGCCTCTGACGTTAAAGATACCTCATTACGTGTACCAAACTCTGTACACGGCACGGTTATCGACGTTCAGGTGTTCACCCGTGATGGCGTAGAAAAAGACAAGCGTGCCCTAGAAATTGAAGACATGCAGTTACGTCAGGTTAAGAAAGACCTGTCTGACGAATTCAATATCCTGGCCGACGGCATCTTCGCACGTGCTGCTAACCTGCTGCTTAAAGCAGGCGTTGAGCAAGCTAAGCTTGACAGCATGCCGCGTGAAAAATGGTTTGATATCCCACTGTCAGATGTTGATCTGCAGAGCGATTTAGATCAAATCGGTGCCCAGCACGACGAAATCAAAGCTGATTTCGATAAGAAATTTGAAGTTAAGCGTCGCAAGATCACTCAAGGCGATGACCTGGCTCCAGGTGTACTGAAGATCGTTAAGGTTTACCTGGCTGTTAAGCGTCATATCCAGCCTGGTGACAAGATGGCAGGTCGTCACGGTAACAAAGGTGTTATCTCTACCGTAATTCCGGTTGAAGATATGCCATACGATGAAAACGGTACGCCGGTAGACATCGTACTGAACCCACTGGGTGTACCGTCGCGGATGAACATCGGTCAGATCCTTGAAACGCACTTAGGTATGGCTGCGCATGGTCTGGGCGTTAAGATCGACCGTATGCTGAAAGAGCAAGAAGAACTGCAGAAACTGCGTGGCTTCCTGCAAGAAGTGTACGATTTGGGTGATAACCCGAAACAAGTCGATATCGGCACATTTACTGACCATGAAGTACTGCGTTTAGCCGACAACCTGCGTAAGGGTGTTCCGATTGCTACGCCGGTATTCGACGGCGCACGTGAAGCTGAAATCAAAGCGATGTTGAAACTGGCGGATATTCCAGAGAGCGGGCAAATTACCCTGTTTGATGGTCGTACGGGTCGTGAATTCGAACGTCCGGTTACCGTTGGTTATATGTACATGCTGAAACTGAACCACTTGGTTGACGACAAGATGCACGCGCGTTCAACCGGTTCTTACAGCCTGGTGACTCAGCAGCCGCTGGGTGGTAAAGCACAGTTCGGTGGTCAGCGCTTCGGAGAGATGGAAGTGTGGGCACTGGAAGCATACGGTGCTGCGTACACCCTGCAGGAAATGCTTACTGTTAAGTCTGATGACGTTAACGGTCGTACCAAAATGTACAAGAACATCGTTGATGGCGATCACAGAATGGAACCAGGCATGCCTGAGTCCTTCAACGTACTGCTTAAAGAAATCCGCTCACTCGGTATCAATATCGAGCTGGAAGAAAACTAAGCAGGCCGTTTGTTGCCATAATTGATTGAGTTGGCCCGGGTAACCGGGCCATAGAGACTGACTCCGCCGGGAGAGTATTGTGAAAGACTTATTAAAGTTTCTAAAACAACAAAACAAGACTGAAGAATTCGATAATATTCGCATTGGTCTTGCCTCACCAGACATGATTCGTTCATGGTCTTTTGGTGAAGTTAAGAAACCTGAAACCATTAACTACCGTACGTTCAAGCCTGAGCGTGACGGTCTTTTTTGTGCGCGAATCTTTGGTCCGGTTAAAGACTACGAGTGTCTGTGCGGTAAGTATAAGCGCCTGAAGCACCGTGGTGTTATCTGTGAAAAATGTGGTGTTGAAGTTACCCTGACTAAAGTACGTCGAGAGCGTATGGGTCACATTGAACTGGCCAGCCCGGTTGCACACATTTGGTTCCTGAAATCTCTGCCGTCTCGTATCGGTCTGATGCTGGATATGACTTTGCGTGATATCGAGCGCGTACTGTACTTCGAATCATTCGTTGTTACTGAGCCTGGTATGACTACCCTTGAGCGTAGTCAACTGCTGAGTGAAGAAGAATACCTTGATTCATTAGAAGAGCACGGTGACGAATTTGAAGCGAAGATGGGCGCCGAAGCAGTATTTGATCTGCTTAAGCACCTTGACGTGGATGCTGATGTTGCGTCTATGCGTGAAGAGTTGCCATCGATCAACTCTGAAACCAAGCGTAAGAAGATCACCAAGCGTTTGAAACTGCTTGAATCATTCCAACAGTCTGGCAACAAGCCAGAGTGGATGATCATGACCGTATTGCCAGTATTACCACCGGATTTACGTCCTCTGGTTCCTCTGGACGGTGGCCGTTTTGCAACCTCTGACCTGAACGATTTATACCGTCGTGTTATCAACCGTAACAACCGTCTGAAGCGTCTGTTAGACCTGGCGGCACCTGACATCATCGTGCGTAACGAAAAACGTATGTTGCAGGAAGCGGTCGATGCGCTACTGGATAACGGTCGTCGTGGCCGCGCTATCACCGGTTCTAATAAACGTCCTCTGAAATCGCTTGCTGACATGATTAAAGGTAAGCAAGGTCGTTTCCGTCAGAACCTGCTGGGTAAGCGTGTTGACTACTCAGGCCGTTCTGTAATTACCGTTGGTCCTACACTGCGTTTACACCAGTGTGGTCTGCCTAAGAAAATGGCCCTTGAACTGTTCAAGCCGTTTATCTATGGCAAATTAGAAGGCCGTGGTTTAGCCACTACTATTAAAGCGGCTAAGAAGCTGGTAGAGCGCGAAGCGCCGGAAGTATGGGACGTTCTGGACGAAGTTATCCGTGAACACCCGGTACTGTTAAACCGTGCACCAACCCTTCACCGTTTGGGTATCCAGGCGTTTGAACCGACCCTTATCGAAGGTAAAGCGATCCAATTACACCCACTGGTGTGTGCGGCCTATAACGCTGACTTCGATGGTGACCAAATGGCGGTACACGTACCACTGACCATTGAGGCACAATTAGAAGCCCGTGCGCTGATGATGTCGACGAATAACATTCTGTCGCCAGCGAACGGTGAGCCAATCATCGTACCTTCACAGGACGTTGTATTGGGTCTGTATTACCTGACTCGTGATAAAGTAAACGGCCAGGGCGAAGGCATGGTCTTTACCAGCCCGCACGAAGCTGAAAAGGCTTACCGTACCGGTAACGCTGAACTGCATTCACGGGTTAAAGTGCGTATTACTGAATACGACGTAGCAGAAGACGGCTCTAAAACCGAGAAAGTGACGCTGACCGACACTACTGTTGGTCGTGCGATTTTCTCGCTGATTCTGCCAAAAGGTCTGCCTTTTGAAATCATTAACCAGGCAATGGGTAAAAAGCAAATCTCTGGTCTGCTTAACGCCTGTTACCGTCGTCTTGGTCTGAAAGATACCGTTATTGCGGCTGACCAAATTATGTATACCGGTTTCCATTACGCGATGATCGCGGGTGCGTCTGTTGGTATCGACGATATGGTTATCCCGGATGCCAAGAAAGAAATTATCGACGCGGCCGAAGCCGAAGTTATTGAGATTCAGGAACAGTTCCAGAGCGGTCTCGTAACAGCAGGTGAACGTTACAACAAAGTTATCGATATCTGGTCAAATGCTAACGAAAAAGTAGCAAAAGCCATGATGGATAACCTGAAAACTGACGTGGTTATCAACGCTAAAGGCGAAGAAGAAGAGCAAGCCTCATTTAACTCTGTTTATATGATGGCCGACTCCGGTGCTCGTGGTAGTGCCGCACAGATTCGTCAGCTTGCTGGTATGCGTGGTCTGATGGCTAAACCGGATGGTTCAATCATCGAAACACCTATCACGGCTAACTTCCGCGAAGGTCTGAACGTACTACAGTACTTCATCTCAACTCACGGTGCGCGTAAAGGTCTTGCCGATACAGCACTTAAGACTGCGAACTCAGGTTATCTGACTCGTCGTCTGGTTGATGTAGCACAGGATTTGGTAATCACTAACTCAGACTGTGGTACTTTCGACGGCGTTCTGATGACGCCGCTGATTGAAGGTGGTGACGTTGTAGAACCACTGCGTGAGCGAGTGCTTGGTCGTGTTGTAGCCGAAGATGTTTACATCCCGGGTACTGATGAAGTGTTGCTTGAGCGTAATACGCTACTTGACGAAGCCCTGGTAGATTTACTTGAAGCTAATTCAGTTGATCAAATCATGGTTCGCTCAGTTATCACCTGTGAAAACGACTTTGGTGTTTGTGCCAACTGTTATGGTCGTGACCTGGCTCGCGGTCATATGGTCGGTAAAGGTGAATCTGTTGGTGTTATCGCTGCTCAGTCAATCGGTGAGCCGGGAACCCAGCTTACCATGCGTACGTTCCACATCGGTGGTGCGGCATCAAGAGCGTCTGCAGAGAACAGCGTACAGGTTAAAACAGCCGGTAACCTGAAACTGCATAATGCTAAATTTGTACGTAACACTGACGGTAAACTGGTTATTGTTTCTCGTTCAACCGAACTGACCATGACCGATGAGCAGGGACGTGAGAAAGAACGTTATAAAGTACCTTACGGTGCAACGCTGACCGTAGATGACGGTGCGGCTGTTCAGGCTGGCGACGTGGTCGCTAACTGGGATCCGCATAGTCACCCTATTATCGTAGAGCGTGCATCGAAGATCTCATTTGCTGATATCGACGATTCAAACACTGAGATGCAGCAGGATGAGCTGACCGGTCTGACCCGTGTTGTGGTTAAAGACCTGTCCAAGGTTAACTCTAAAGAGCCTAAGCTAATCCTTGAGAGCGATGAGTTCGGTCTTCAGGAAATCCGTCTGCCAAGCTTTACTACCATTGAAGCAGCCGATGGCAAGGTAGCTAACGAAGGTGACGTGCTGGCACGTATTCCTCAGGAAAGCTCGAAAACACGTGACATCACCGGTGGTCTGCCACGGGTTGCTGACCTGTTTGAAGCGCGTAAGCCTAAAGAGCCTGCAATCCTGGCTGAAGTCTCAGGTACTATTGGTTTTGGTAAAGAAACCAAAGGTAAGAAACGTCTGGTTATCACGCCGAAAGATGGCGACCCATACGAAGAGATGATTCCAAAGTGGCGTCAGCTTAACGTGTTCGAAGGTGAGAACGTAGAACGCGGCGAAGTTATCGCTGACGGTCCTGAGTCACCACACGACATCTTACGTCTGCGTGGCGTGAGTGCGGTATCTAACTACATCGTGAACGAAGTTCAGGAAGTTTACCGTCTGCAGGGTGTAAAAATTAACGATAAGCACATCGAGGTAGTTATTCGCCAGATGCTGCGTAAGTGTTTGATTACCGCTCCGGGCGATACGCAATTCCTGGAAGGCGAGCAGGTTGAAGTGGCTGCGGTTAAGATCGCGAACCGTGAAATGGAAAAACAAGGCAAATTGCCTGCGCTGTATGAAATCCAGTTACTGGGTATCACTAAAGCGTCGTTGTCTACAGAGTCTTTCATCTCTGCAGCATCGTTCCAGGAAACTACCCGCGTACTGACCGAAGCTGCGGTTCAGGGCAAAGAAGACGATTTACGTGGTCTGAAAGAAAACGTTATCGTTGGTCGTCTGATCCCAGCCGGTACCGGTTTCGCTTATCACGAAAAACGTGCACAGCGTCGCCACGAAGAAATCGCAGAGTTGTCTGTGTCTGCAGCGGAAGCTGAACAGGCACTGACCGAAGCGTTAAACGCTGAAGTTTCTTCTGACAGTTCATCGTCAGACGAATAAACGCTTAAGAAAGAGATTGGGGCACTACCGCAAGGTAGTGCCCCATTTTGTCATCTGTACAGGCTAAATACCGGTTTATTCTGTGGTTAACCTTTGTACATCTTGACAGCACCGGCATTGATCTTTAATATTCCGCGACCCAAAAATGGTAGCAGGCTTATCAGCCATCTACACAGGGCACGGTTTTTAGATTCAATGTCACAGGGATCGTAACGAGCATACGGTCTGACGACGAGATAAAAGTCGTAAATAATCGACCCGGACAAAGGCCCGGGTTTTTGTAGTTTTTAATCAGGAGCTAGTTAATGGCAACAGTTAACCAGTTAGTGCGCAAGCCACGCAGAAAGCCCGTTGAGAAAAGCAACGTTGCTGCCCTGCAAGCTTGTCCGCAAAGACGTGGTGTATGTACTCGTGTATATACCACTACGCCTAAGAAACCAAACTCAGCACTTCGTAAAGTATGTCGTGTGCGTTTAACCAACGGTTTTGAAGTTTCTTCATACATCGGTGGTGAAGGCCACAACCTGCAAGAGCACAGTGTTGTGCTTATCCGTGGCGGTCGTGTAAAAGACTTGCCAGGTGTTCGTTATCACACAGTTCGCGGTACTCTTGACTGCGCTGGCGTAAACGATCGTAGACAGGCCCGTTCTAAGTACGGCGCCAAGCGGCCTAAGTCTTAACGGTTCTCCGTTAGTAAGGCCAAACTGAATTAATTGAGTTTTGGGTTATCCCTGAATTCCACGGAGAATAGAAGATGCCAAGAAGAAGAGTCGTAGGTCAACGTAAAATCCTACCAGAACCAAAATTTGGTTCACAGCTGCTTGCTAAATTCATGAATGTCGTAATGCTCGACGGCAAGAAATCGATTGCAGAAAAAATCGTTTACGGTGCGCTTGATATTGTTGCTGAAAAAACCGGCAAGGCACACTTAGATGTATTCGAAGAAGCTCTGGACAACATTCGTCCTACTGTAGAGGTTAAGTCTCGCCGCGTTGGTGGTTCAACTTACCAGGTTCCAGTAGAAGTACGTCCAGTTCGTCGTAATGCATTAGGTATGCGTTGGATGGTAGAAGCGGCACGTAAACGTGGCGAGAAGTCAATGGCTCAACGCCTTGCAGCCGAAATGTTAGATGCAGCTGACAACAAAGGTTCAGCGGTTAAGAAACGTGAAGACGTTCACCGTATGGCCGAAGCGAACAAAGCGTTCGCACACTATCGTTGGTAATCAACGTTTAACTGAGAGAGATGTATGTCGCGTAAGACCCCAATTGATCGCTATCGGAATATAGGCATTGTTGCACACGTTGATGCGGGTAAAACCACAACAACCGAGCGCGTGCTATTTTATACCGGGTTATCGCATAAAATTGGTGAAGTGCATGATGGTGCAGCAACCATGGACTGGATGGAACAGGAACAAGAGCGTGGAATTACCATTACTTCCGCCGCTACTACCTGTTTCTGGGCCGGGATGCAGCAACAGTTTGATCAGCATCGCATCAACATTATCGACACCCCCGGACACGTTGACTTTACCATTGAGGTAGAGCGTTCTTTACGTGTTCTGGATGGAGCGGTAGTAGTATTTTGTGGGTCTTCAGGCGTAGAGCCTCAATCAGAAACCGTTTGGCGACAAGCGGATAAATATCACGTTCCGCGCATGGTCTTCGTCAATAAGATGGACCGTGCCGGAGCGGATTTCGAACGGGTCATTGGTCAGATCCGTAAGCGGTTGGGCGCAAACTGCGTACCGATTCAGCTTAACATTGGTGCTGAAGAAGAGTTCAGCGGCGTCATTGACCTGATTAAGATGAAATCCATTAACTGGAACGCCGAAGATAAAGGCATGACCTTTACTTACGAAGAGATCCCTGCGGATCTGATGGACAAGGCCGAACAATACCGCTCTGAAATGATTGAAGCGGCGGCTGAAGCCAACGACGAGTTAATGGACAAGTATTTAGAAGGCACAGAACTGACTGAAGACGAAATTCATGAAGGTCTGCGCATTCGTACGCTAAACAATGAGATTGTGTTAGCGACCTGTGGTAGTGCATTTAAGAACAAAGGCGTCCAGGCAGTACTCGATGCTGTGGTTCGTTATTTGCCTGCACCCATGGATGTACCTGCAATCAAGGGTATTTTGCCGGATGATAGCGAAGGTGAGCGTCACGCCGATGATGACGAACCATTCTCAGCACTGGCCTTTAAGATTGCCACTGACCCATTCGTGGGTACGTTAACCTTTTTCCGCTGTTACTCAGGCGTAGTGAATACCGGTGATACGGTGTTCAATCCGGTGAAAGGCAAGCGCGAAAGATTTGGTCGAATTGTGCAAATGCACTCGAAAGACCGTGAGGAATTAAAAGAGGTTCGTGCAGGCGATATCGCTGCCGCCATCGGTATGAAAGATGTGACTACCGGTGACACGCTGTGCGATCCTAACAATGTGATTACGCTTGAACGTATGGAATTCCCCGATCCGGTAATCTCGATTGCCGTAGAACCGAAATCAACGGCCGATCAGGAGAAAATGGGCATTGCCCTGAGTAAGCTTGCAGCTGAAGATCCATCGTTCCGCGTGAAAACTGACGATGAAACCGGGCAGACCATCATTTCCGGTATGGGTGAGCTACACTTAGATATCATCGTTGACCGCATGAAGCGGGAATTTAAAGTTGAATGTAATGTCGGTAATCCACAAGTGGCTTACCGCGAGACTATCCGCAAAAAAGTGGAAGTCGAAGGCAAGTTTGTCCGTCAGTCAGGTGGTAGAGGCCAGTTTGGTCACGTCTGGCTGCGCATAGAGCCGAACGAAGAAGGCGCTGGATATGAGTTCGTTAACGAAATCGTTGGCGGCGTCATTCCAAAGGAGTTTATTCCTTCGGTGGACAAAGGTATTCAGGAGCAAACGCAAAATGGTGTGCTGGCAGGTTACCCGGTTCTCGATGTAAAGGTAACTTTGTTCGACGGTTCTTACCATGATGTTGACTCTTCTGAAATGGCGTTTAAGATCGCCGGTTCAATGGGCTTTAAGAAAGGGGCCGCTGAGGCGAATCCTGTTTTGCTGGAGCCCACGATGAACGTTGAAGTAACCACTCCGGAAGACTGGATGGGTGACGTTGTTGGCGACCTGAATCGTCGCCGTGGTATGATTGAAGGTATGGAAGACGGTGTGGCCGGTATAAAAATTGTACGGGCAAAGGTGCCACTTTCAGAAATGTTCGGTTATGCTACTGACCTGCGTTCTGCTACGCAGGGGCGCGCCTCCTATTCAATGGAGTTCTTCAACTATGCAGAAGCGCCTAATAACGTGGCGAAAGCAATCATTGAGGCACGAAGCTAATAAATTTGAAGGTTCGGTCCGGTCTGCTATTGGAGCGGACTTTTAACTTAGGAAACGAGAAAAATGGCAAAAGAAAAGTTTGAACGGTCGAAACCCCACGTAAACGTGGGTACTATCGGCCACGTTGACCACGGTAAAACCACTCTGACTGCAGCAATCACTACTGTTCTTGCAAAGACTTACGGTGGTTCGGCTCAGGCGTTTGATCAAATCGATAACGCTCCAGAAGAAAAAGCACGTGGTATCACCATCTCTACTTCACACGTAGAATATGATACTCCTAGCCGTCACTACGCTCACGTAGACTGCCCAGGACACGCTGACTATGTTAAAAACATGATCACCGGTGCTGCTCAGATGGACG
>OJDQ01000180.1_pt1 | contig 32797 bp, 25 predicted proteins | sample 1592851 | NCBI WGS metagenome assembly OJDQ01 (sample SAMN05416774, study PRJEB24817) | seawater metagenome | isolation source: Sea water | place: Canada:Atlantic | collected 2013-07 | reverse complement strand
CCTAAGAATAATCGTCTTGATGGATTATAAGTCATTGACTGTTCCTCTTATTTTAATGTGTGAGCGTTATAACGCTTTGGCAAACATGGCAACTGATACAATCACCAGGTAAATACCAAATAAGCGTTTAAGCATTTTTTCACTAAAGCTGTGTGCCATTGATGCACCAATGGGTGCGGTCAGAATTGAACCAATACTGATAGCTAGCAAAGCTGGTAAATTGATATAGCCTACTGTGCCTACCGGCATACCCTGTGGGTTAGTGTTTTCCATAAACAGGAAGCCAATTGCGCCGGGTAAGCCAATCAGGAAACCAACCCCGGCAGCTGTTGCTACCGCTTGTTGAATGGTGCGGCGACACATCACCATGGTAATCACCGTCGGTGTGCCACCACCAATACCAAGCAAAGCAGAAAAGCCACCTATTACAAAAGCCAGCACGCTTTTGCCAATGCCTTGTGGCATTGAAAATGACATACCGGGACGAACCACAAACTCCGGAAACAGAAAGTAAATTGAATAGAGTAATACGCCGCCGGCAAACACCATTGTCAGTCCGGTGCTGCTGGTGTGGTTAGCAATGGCTACACCGCCTAATACACCAAGTATGATCCACACTGACCACGATTTGAGCATGTCAAAATCGACTGCCCCTCGTTTCTTGTGTGCTAAGACTGAACGAGCACTTGAAATCACAATTGATGCCAATGAGGTACCAATAGCGACTTTAACTAACTCTTCAGAATTAGGGGTAAAGAAAGGAAATACCGCGAGAAGGGCTGGGACTACAACAAAACCTCCTCCGTTGCCAAAAAGGCCAGAAGTTATGCCTGCGACCGCGCCCGCAACGCACAAAGTGAGGACGAACCAGACGAGTTCAATCTCCATAACAACAGTGCTCCACTAGTTAAATAATTATTCGGTTTTTTATTATTTTTATACGGTAGAAATTATAACGTTTTGTGCGGTTTGTCGCCTTGATAGCGATGAGTGACCTGATAAAGTCGACCAGCCTAGAGGCTGGTCGATAACAGGTTTATTTTTAGGGATAAGCTGCTTAGAAGCTCATGTTGAGGCGCATGTAGTAGTAACCACCCTGCCAGTCAACGATAGAGTCAGAACGGTAGATACGACCACAACAAGTTTCGCCAATCTCACCCGCATCCGGGTAGTTGTCGAACAGGTTACGGGCACCGGCTGACACAGACAGCATCTCGCTGATGAAGTAAGTACCTTCTAAGTCAAACATGACTTCAGGCTCAAAGATCTGGATTGCTGACAACTGGCTGGCACCGTCAGAATTTGAGTAACCACCGAAGTAATTCATACGAGCGGTAAATGACATGTCATCCATAGCGTGTTTTACAGATAAAACACCGCGAGTAGCTGGCGTACCATTTAAGAAGTCGTAGATAGCTTCGTTGTTGAAATACACTTTAGGATCAGAGTTAAAGTTCTGGTCGGCAAAGTTCATCGATGCAGTGATAGTGGTATCACCGTACTCAGATTCAAAGTTATAGGTACCAACAATATCAATACCCTGAGTTACCGTATCGAATGCGTTCTGGAAGTAGAATACACCACCGATGGTATTAGCACCGTCAACGCCTGCTGCATCAAGTGCCAGGTAACGTTGATACGCGTCATAACCATCTGCATCCGGGTCGGTTACTTCAGTTGCAGACACGTCCAGGGTGGAAATAGCGTTAACACGGTCTTCCAGCAGAATGCGGTAGTAATCCACTGTTAAGGTGAAGTTGCCTACATCAGCAGTCGCACCTAAGGTGAAGTTAGTCGACGTTTCAGGTTTAAGCGGTGATGCACCCAGTGCCTGTGCCGTTGCACTGCCAGCCGGGAACAGACCGGTTGCTACCGGTAAACCATTGGGTAAACGGGTTGATACGTTGGTCGTACCTTGCTGACCAGGAGTCGGCGCGCGGAAACCAGTACCAAATGATGAACGAACAGCAATTTCGTCAGTTACCTGGAAAATACCGGCAATTTTGTAAACCACCTCAGAGCCAAAGTCTGAGTAATCTTCGTAACGTATTGCCGCTTGTGCGAATAACTTATCAGTGATGTCACCTGAGATATCAGCGTATACAGCGTAAGAATCACGCTCGTAAGTACCAGTGTAGGCAGCTGAATAACCAGGGAAACCGTTAGAGCCAACGCCTACAGCAGTATAAACCGGGTCACTTGAATCACTACAATCCAGGCCATTTGCCAGGGCAGATGCCAGTGCGTCAGCTGATGCCGTGCCGTCACAGAAGCCCCATGGATCAGGAGAAGAGTAATCACCTACTTCTACTGAAGCGGCGTCACCTGCCGAAATTTCATAGGATTCTTCCATGTAGCTGGCACCAAATGCCAGTACGTATTCAGCCAGATCATAAGTAAAATCAGCCTGGAATTGTAATTCATCGTTGCTCAGATCGCCTGGCTTAAAGGAAGTAGGCGAGTCAGGACCCATTGATGGGTTAATGGTGTTTTTAAGGGTATAAGAAATTTCGTTATAACCGTAACGGCCGCTGATATCATAACCTAGCGAACCGGTCATGCCTTTTAAGCCGGCTGCGAAAGAGTAATCAGTGATATCACCGAAGAAGCGCGGCGTAAAACCACCCGGGAATTTTTCCAGTGGGCTGTAGATAGAGCCATCAGGTTCGCGCAGGTCTTCTATGGTGCCGTTACCTGGGTAACGATAGAAGAATGAACCATCGCCTTCACTTTCTGAATAGTTAGCGAAAGAGTAAATTTCCATGTCTGAGTTAATTGCATAACCGGCATTCAGGAAAACTTTTGCGCCACTATAGTTTGGCTGACCCCAAGGCTGTACCTGAGGAGAACCGTGGACTGAGTTACCCATTGCTTCCGCTGCTGCGATGTATTCATCACTTTGTTCGTCTACACAGAACCAGCTTTCACAATATTGCTCACCGCGGTAAGTCGCCTCTGAATCAGTGACTTCTGCAGAGATGCTTAAGAAACCGTCGTCACCTAAAGAGAAACCTTTGTTACCACTGATGGTGTACTGGTCGCCGTCACCTTCATAATACTGGCCAATATCCAGCGATAATGAGCCGCCTTCAGCATTGTTTTTCAGCTGGAAGTTGATAACCCCGGCGATGGCATCAGAACCGTACTGTGCCGCTGCACCGTCTCGCAGAACCTCTACACTGCCCAACGCAGCAGTAGGAATGGTTGCAATATCAGGGCCCTGGGTACCAGAACCACCAATTTCAACCAGTGCAGCACGATGGCGACGTTTACCGTTAACCAGTACCAGAGTTTTGTCAGTTGGCAGGCCGCGTAATTGCGCCGGACGAATAAAAGTACCACCATCAGAAATGGGCTGACGGGTCAGGGTATATGATGGAACCAGTGTCATCATGATGTCATTCATGTCTGATGACGCCACACCAGTAATGTCTTCAGCGGTTAATACATCAACCGGTACTGGAGAGCTGGTTACGGAGCGAGGCGCACCACGGGCACCCACAACTGCGATTTTCTCAACATTCTCTTCCGCTGCCTCTTCTTCTGCTAATGCAGTGGTTGCGACAGTCATCGAAAGCGAATAACCGGCAAGACCTGCCAGTATTGCTGCATTTAATTTCTTGAGTTTCATCATGTGTTCCCTAAATTGTCATATCGCTATGATCTTTTTAGGTGCATCTACGATAGGCGTGAAATCACGTCGCTGGCTAAACCTGCCCCAAATTGGATCGTAAAAGCACCAAATTTAAACATTATTTGGACTTAATGAGCGCGTCAGACTTTGCTGACGACAGTACAGAGACTAAAAAAAGAGCAAGCGTTTCCGGAAGAAAAAAGAATGTTGAGGGTTATAAAGAAAATATTGACCCTGCGTAAAAGTTATTAAATTACAAAGGCTTAATGCCTTGCTGGGCAAATAAAATATTTTATAATAAATGCGCTTACTACAAAAAATTAACACTTCGGCTCCAAAACCTGACCATTTGGTGGCATGTAACTTGCTGAAATTAAAATAGAAATGAACAGCACGCGGCAAATTGTAGTGAATGTTACAAACCTATGATTTCCCGCAGTTTGCTATGAATATTGACGAGTTGAGTAGCCAATATATGAATTCCAAACAGCTTCAGTATTTTCTTGTCACGGTTCAAAAAGGAAGTATTGCTGCTGCTGCAAGGGAACTGGATATCGCCCAACCGGCGATAAGTCAGCAATTAGCTAACCTTGAACGTGAAATGGGAAGTGCATTGTTTGAGAGAAGCTTCAAAGGCGTTAGTCTTACGACCGCCGGTGAGGTTTTCGAGAAGCATGCAAAAAAACTGATTGAAGATATCAATGCCGCAAAGATGGAGTTACACCAGCTGGCAGCCAATCAGCATGGCGTAGTGCGGGTTGGCATGTTGCCATCGATTGGTAATGTACTGTCAATGTCTTTAATTGCGTTGGTAAATGAGTCCTATCCTCAGTTGAAACTGGAAATCAGTACTGGTCCGTCATATGCGGTGAAAGAATGGCTGAAAACCAATCAGGTTGATATAGCGCTAACTTACGAACAGGAAGTAGAGCCGCGCTTTATGTCGGCTTACCCGCTTATTGAAGAGTTTATGTATCTGGTAGTGGGCGTTAACGAAGCTTCCGCATACTATCAGTTATTGCGAAACCGCGACGTTATTTGTTTTTGGGAGCTGAGTCAGTTTGAACTGTTAACCCCCGGCCCCAAAGATGCACTCGGCCGCCTGATTGAAAAATATGAACGGGATACCGGCGTCGCGCTTAAACATGACAAGGCGTACTCCGGCCAATTGATGACAGGATTGCGTCAGGTGATTCAGGGCGAAGGATTAATGATTTTGCCTTCTTCTGCTATGTATCATCTGGAAGAAAGCAAAGTCATAAAGTCGTTGAAGATCACCCAGCCTGATATGAAGCGACAGGTGCTCGCAGCAACTAACAGTACTTTTGCCATGACTGATGCGATGGTGAAGATGTTAAGTATTATTCAGGAAGTCAGTGGTGCTGAGCAGGCTGCCGGCCATTGGCGCGGCAATTTAATGAATAAATTGCCGAAGAATGAATCCAGGTCAGTGGGCATCACGCCAACCTCAACGGCTAGCGTGCTTTAACAACTATACGGGTGCTTAAGTTTGAGATGGCGCTGTTGGTACCATATCAAAGGGGCAAACAGCGTAAACAAAGCCAGTGCATAAAGCATTTTGTTACCCAGTCCCAAGGCAATAACGCTGCAAAACAGACAGCCGAAGTAAACCAGAGGGCGCAGTCGTGGCGACAATAACTTAAAGGCTGCCAGCATACTGGCCAGATAAATGAGGACAAAAACGCCATTAACCCAGCCAATTAAGTCTTCCAGGTTATGGGTTGAAAAATGCGTAATGATCAGCGTCATCGACATAATCAGCAGGATTGCCTGTAAAGCCCGTTGTGGTACGCCGTATCGGTTAAGCGTGCCAAAATAAACCGGTAAAACGCCGTCCTGACTCAGACTCCAGGCCAGGCGCGACAGACTGGCAGTGTACACATTAACTGTAGCCAGACCGCCGGCAACGCCCAGCAAGCCAATCACATAAGCGCCGTATCCCCCGATAATCTGGTTAAATACATCCACCATCGCCAGTGTATCGGATGTGGTGACATCGACCAGTAAATACGTACAACCTATATATATGGCCCCGACTAATAAAGTACCCAGCATTATGGCAGGCACCAGATCCCGTTTGGGATCGCGAAAATCATTGGCCAGATGCGATAACGCTTCAATTCCCAGAAAACTCCAGAACGCCAACCCCATGGCTGCCAGAGTGCTATCCAGCCGGAAATCGGCGGTGCTCAGCGAGACTGGTGCCGGCATCAGGCTGCCGCCTATAAGCAGTGCGCAAACCACCAGGGTGATAATAAATGTCAGGCCCAGTTGTAAGGTGGCAGAAAACTGCACGCCCCGATAATTTAACACCAGCAGCAAACCGACTATCGCTAACTGCACGGGCAAAGACCACACAGGGGGCAACTGCAACAGGGTTTCAATAAACCAGTAGGTCATAATTATCGCAGCAGGCGCACCGATCGGGACCACAAACAAGAACATCATACCGATGGTTCTGCCAGCCGTAACACCAAAGGCTTTCTCCACAAAGAAAGCCGGACCACCAGCGTGAGGGTAGTGAGACGAGAGTTTTGCAAACACCATCGCTACCGGGAGGATGGCCGAAATAAGCAGCACCCAGCTCAACAATGCGTAGTCGCCGGCAAGCTTAATGGTCATCTGCGGCAGGATAAATACGCTGGTGCCAAGGAGTGTTGTGGTTAACAGGCCAGCGCCGTGCCAACGACCGATTTTGTGTGAAGAGTGACTCATAACAGGTGTCAGTGTGAGCAGAGGAAGGCGATTATAGCGTTTTTATCGACAAAATCGTGGCCGTTTTTCTTTGATATGGACATATTTGTCGAATAATTTGACAGTCTGACCGGGTGCTTATGACCCTAATTTTTGCAGGTGACTGATACGCTTAATAAAAGTGAGTCTGGCCCGGTTTATGCTGTAGTGAAGCATTAACGATTTCTGGCTCGCCAATCCTGGATGGTGTCTGACCCAAGCAAAGCGTATTAGAGGTATTTATGTCTTGTTTAACCCGACAACTACAACAGCAACTGGCTAAGTACATTAAAAAAGAAGTAGAGGTGGCATCACCTTGCGATCCATCGGTGGTTCGGGAAGAATTGATTAACCGTGGAGTTTGTCCGAGCGCAATTACTGAAGGCCAGGTGCGACAAGTCCTTGAGGTGGCCGGCTTCTTGTGAGCTGAGTGTCACAGAGAGTAAAAAAACAGGTGGCTGAGAGCCACCTGTCTGTTCCATAGCAATGACGGGTTACTTCAGATCGAAGCGGTCGTTTTGCATTACTTTTACCCACGCATCAACAAAGTCTGAAACAAATTTCTGTTCAGCATCGGCTGCTGCGTACACTTCAGCGATTGCTCGCAGCTCTGTATTTGAGCCAAAGATCAGATCCACTGGCGTTGCCGTCCACTTCGCTTTGCCCGAGGCACGGTCGACACCTTCATAAACCCCTTCTTCATCGGTTTTATGCCATTTGGTTCCCATGTCCAGCAGGTTGGTGAAGAAAGCATTGTTCAGTGCCCCTGGCGTGTTAGTTAATACGCCATGATCCATGCCCTGGTAGTTAGCATCGAGAGCCCGCATACCACCTAGCAGTGCAGTCATTTCTGGTACTGAAAGGTTCAGATAATCCGCCCGTTCGACCAGCATTTCGGTTGGCGACAGGTAGTTCATTTCAGGGTCGTAAAAATTACGAAATGCATCGGCAGTTGGCTCCAGTACAGCAAAAGACTGGACGTCGGTCATTTCTTGTGACGCATCCATACGGCCCGGTACAAACGGAACGGTAATTGAGTGGCCGGCATTTTTTGCCGCTTTTTCAATTGCCGCCGCGCCCGCCAGCACAATAATATCAGCAGTGGAGATGCGCTTATTACCCGATGCTTTTCGGTTAAAGTCACGTTTTACCTGTTCGAGTTTTAACAATACTTTGTCGAGTTCATCAGGGTTATTCACAGCCCAGCCATTCTGTGGTGCTAACCGCACACGGGCGCCATTGGCACCGCCTCGCATATCGGTACCGCGGAAGCTCGCAGCCGATGCCCAGGCTACACGCACCAGTTCAGATACGCTCAAACCGGTGTCCAGAATGTTCGCCTTCAATTTACGAACGTCAGCATCGGTGACCAGGTCATGGTTTACTTCAGGAACCGGATCCTGCCATACCAATACTTCATCTGGCACCTCATCGCCTAAATAGCGGGCACGAGGACCGAGATCCCGGTGATTCAATTTAAACCAGGCTTTAGCAAACGCCAGTTCATACTCGGCCGGATCGGCGCGGAAACGTTCGGCAATCTTGCGGAACTCCGGGTCTTTCTTAATAGCGATATCGGTGGTGAACATAATAGGCGCATGACGCTTACCTTTCACATGGGCATCAGGCACCATGTTGGCGGCTGCAGGATCGTCCGGGATCCACTGCGTTGCACCAGCCGGGCTCTTAGTTTTCACCCAGTTAAAGCTAAACAGGTTATCCAGATAATTTGTTGTCCACTGGGTTGGAGTGACTGTCCAGGCGCCTTCCAGGCCACTGCTGGTCGTGTCTTCTGAGTGGCCTTTATCACACTTGTTTTTCCAGCCAAAGCCTTGCTCTTCTATATCGGCCGCCGCAGGCTCTGCATCGACACAGTCAGCCGGTTTTTTGGCGCCATGGGCTTTACCGAACGTGTGACCGCCGGCAATCAGCGCAACAATTTCTTCGTCATTCATCGCCATCCGACCAAATGACATACGGATGTCTTTGGCTGCAGCCAGTGGATCCGGATTTCCGTGCGGGCCTTCCGGGTTAACGTAAATCAGCCCCATTTCTACTGCCGCTAAGGGGCCTTTCAGTTTACCAAATTTATCGCGACGCTCATCGGTCAGCATCTTTTCTTCAGGACCCCAGTAAACATAATCCGGCTCCCAGTCGTCTTCACGGCCACCGGCATAACCAAAGGTCTTGAAGCCCATGTCTTCCAGCGCTACGTTACCGGTTAACGCCATCAGATCGGCCCAGGAAATTTTGCGGCCATACTTTTGTTTGACCGGCCAAATCAGGCGACGGGCTTTGTCGAGGTTGACGTTATCCGGCCAGCTGTTCAGCGGGTCAAAGCGTTGCTGACCACCACCGGCGCCACCGCGACCGTCGTGAATTCGGTAAGTGCCGGCTGCATGCCACGCCATTCGAATGAAAAAAGGACCATAATGACCATAATCTGCTGGCCACCAGTCTTGTGAATCAGTCAGTACTTTACGTAAATCTGCTTTTACCGCCTCTAGATCCAGGGAGTTGAATTCTTTGGCATAATCAAAGTCTTCACCATATGGGTTTGATTCTGCGCCGTGAGCACGTAACTGGCTCAGGTCTAGCTGTTCAGGCCACCAAAAACTATTAGCTTTAGGCTCTGCAGCATTCGCATGGGCAGGTGATGTCAGCACCACCGGTGACATGGCAATGGCCACGGCTGCCGCTAATGATAAAGTCTTCTTCAATTTCATTTGTCCTTCCTCGTTTCGAATGTGAACAATGTACAATACAGTGTTTGTTAACATTTATAAGTGTTAACGAGGAAAGGGAATTTGCATAATTAAAAAATCAGATGCACTTGATTGGAAAAACAAAAAGCTGGCTAACATTATGTTTTTTAATGAATATATTTTCGGTGTTAGGTTTTTCTCCTCATTCGGGGAAAATGTTGAAATAGCTCGAAAAATCCATTGTGAAACAAATTGTTAACACTTTTAGCGTTTTTTCCTGCTTGCAGCACAGGTAAATGCAGTGGACTTGCAGGCGTCACCAGGTCAAGCAGATGTGCCGGACACGGACTTTTCGCGCTGAATGAGGTAAAGGCAATGAAACCTGATGAAAGTTCGTGGTATTCTTGAGGTTTGCTGGCGCGGCGCCTTTACCACCTCGTTTTGGATCATGGGAACAACACAACGACATCTGGTCAATTTAGATATGCTGCTGACTGATATAGAAATGCTCGTTGGAAGTGAGTATGGCAGTCTGGCGCATAGGAAATTATTAACAGAAATTCAGCGCGTGTTAGAGGCGCTGGAAGTCGCTGCTCAATCAGAAACGGTGTCTTCGTTTCAAAAAGCCGTGGCCAACTCCGGTCTGGCAGGACCGCTGGAAGATAAGCGAATGCCGGGGATTTTCAGGCGCTTGATAGGCTATGTGCTGGATTACTGGGATGCTCATAACAAGGCTGCACAAATTCTCGACTCACAATTTGATGGCAACGCCGATAAACGCCTTGAGTTATTGCAGGTGAAAGGTATCAAGGCAAAGTCTCAGTTTAAAACGGTGGCCCGGGCGATGGGACGCACCGATTATCTCCACTTTGTTGAAGCCCTGGGCTTGCACCACGAGGACTGGCAATGGCAGGCCTGAACCTTTCATCCAAATCCCTGCCCTTTCACGTATAAGGCACATCTTAAAGCTGTTTCGGGGAATAAGCCGTGCCAGAAGGCCCAGAGATCCGCCAAAGCGCCGATGCCTTAGCTAAAGTTTTACAAAACCAGAAGATCAACAAAGTTACCGTAGGGCTGCAGTCATTAAAGCCTTTTCAGTCTGAACTGAGTGGCCAGCGAGTAACACAAGTGAGCTGTCGGGGAAAAGCTATGTTGCTGCACTTCGACAACGACATGAGTATTTATTCTCACAATCAGTTGTATGGGCGATGGGTAATTGTCCCCCTTGATGAGTTGCCTGAAACTAATCGCTCTCTTCGTCTTGGCTTACATACCGACGAGCATAGCGCACTGCTTTACAGTGCATCCGATATCAGTGTGTGGCCAAGCGAGAAACTCAGTGAACATCCGTTTTTGCGCAAACTCGGCCCTGATATTCTCAATCAGACGGTCACGCCGGAAGTGATACAACAAAGATTAACCAGTTCGCGGTTTCGCAATCGAAGCCTGGCGGCACTTTATCTCGATCAGAGGTTTCTGGCCGGGATGGGTAATTACCTGCGCAGCGAAATCTTATTCTTTGCTGGTATTCATCCCGATAAGAAGCCTGCTCACCTGAATGATGAGCAAATCAATCACTTGGCAGAACAAACTTTACAGGTTACCTACCGTGCATATGAAACGGGGGGCTATACTGCGTCCATTGTTGCATCTGTCCGTGCACGGCATTCGGCGGCTGAATATGAAGCAGAAAGGTTTATGGTTTTCGACCGGGAAGGGCAGCCATGCAGGCGCTGTAATGAAACAATCCTGCGCGCTGAACGAAGCAGCCGCAGGAGCTATTTTTGCCCGTGCTGTCAGGTCGACAGGTAAACTGCCGGTCTGACTAGAAGCGATATTCGATACCGATACTGGCTTGTTTCAGGTCTGTTTCAAAATCGGTGTCGTCAATATCATCAAAAGCACTGTCTGCGTCCAGTTCGGTGTCATACACCACGTACTCAGCATTCACCAGCAGATTTGTTGACAATGCATAGCTTAGTCCCGCCCCCACAAACAGGCTTTCGTCATCCTCTGAAGTTGTATAACCAGCCAGCCGGTAATCTGTTTCCGACCACAACTGACCGAGCTTGGCATAAGCAGACAGGCTACCAACCACAGGTACTATGCCTTTGAGGGCCAGGGTATAACCGTCTGTTTCTGCGCCGGCTACTGACGAACCATAGTCACCAAAATCAATATATGAACCTTCTACAGCAACCCAGGTATTAAATTTATAACCTGCAATGCCCTGCCATACATCTTTGTCATCGTCGAAGTCATCTTCACCTTCCACACGTAGATAACCATAATTTCCACCCACATAGAATCCCGCTTCATTAATGTCAGCAGGTGTTTGCTGAGCGCTCAGGCTAAATGAGGTCATGGCTGTCAGGGTGGATAAAGCAATTAGTGTCTTGTTCATAGTCGTGTCCTCTTTGTCGTAAACCGAATGAGCTAACAATCCGGCAGTGAATCGCCGCCGGTTTTCATTAGTTAACTAACCTTTATCAAACGGCATGCCAGCCGCAAAAAGCCTGTTAGATGCTGTTTTTATGTGAGTTTTTTTCACGATCGATGAAGTTTTGTGCGCACAATTAACAATAATGGCTGGCTGTTGCCAAACGGCAACGTGAAGACTTTTCATAGCGTGAAAACAAAGTTGCAGGGTTTGTCGCCCCGGGGAGTCGGGACGACAGAAGGGAGGGGATTAAAAAACGTAGCGGGCAAACAGCTTGCACCACTCGGAGTCTGAGAATTTGGTGTATTCTGCGCCCACTACAAACTGCCTGGTTTCTCCAAACGCGTATTGTGCGCCCAGACGATAAGCCTTCTGGTTGGAGCCTTTGTGCCATTTTTGTACTTCCAGCCCGCCAAACAGTTCAATCTGGTTGGTTAGCTGATGACGCACGTTGCCCACGATACTGTAAAAATGCGTGCCGTCTTTGGCTGATTCTTCGTTGTCAGATAACTTAAAATCGATTTCACCATAATAAAGGCGTCCATCGAACACGGTGTTCTGATTCAAATGGTAATAGTAACCGGCGCCCGCCTGCCAGTTTGTTTCGTCCAAAGTGTACTGGCTTATCTTGTCGTCGGCGCTGCGGTATTTACCGGTGATGAAGATGTGGTGGCTAATTTCATAGCTGGCTTCAAACTCAGGGCCCTTTAAATCAAAGGGGGCAATGTCGGCATAATCGCCCGCGGCGTAACCCAGTTGGAGGTAGTCATAATCCAGGTCGGCTGCCACGGATATCGTGCTGAACACAGACGATAACGCCATCAAAGTGGCTGCGAAGGTGTGTTTTTTCATGGAGGTTCCTTAAGTAAGTGTGTTAGCAATATGTGCCGACAAGATACTTAAGGCAGGGTCAAATAGGGGTGAAGCTCATCGGCTAAATTATGCCAGAATCAGCATATTGACCAGGCTGGCAAGTGCCCACATAACGATTACGTAGTGCCAGTTATTGCCGATAATACGGCGCGAGGAGGCGCCATAGCGGCCGGTAAGTATAAGACCTATCCCTGATAACGGCCCCGAGCCGGTGGAAATCGCCCAGGTGGAAAGAAACATAAAACCCAGGCTGGTGGTGTTTGGGTTTAATGGCAGTAATACCGGGCTAACCACAGCGATACTGATGACCGGATGAACCCCGAGCAAACCGGCAATAACCATTAACGCCAGCAGGATGGCAAACATCCGGGCATCGAAACTGAACTGATGCAGGTCAACAAGCCCGGGGTGAAGGTCTATCAGAGTTTTGATCCCGGCGGAAAATACCCCGGCCGCCAGAAACAGCGCAAACTGAGGGCCGGCACTGTGCAGCCGATTATCCACAAAGTCTTTGAGAGTCCGCAGTCGGGGACGCTGGGGCATAAATAGCAAAGCGCCGAGCACCGACAACAGGCTTATCAGGATCATAATCCGGAACTGCGGGAAAAAATGATGCAATACCAGCACAGCAATGGCCATTAATACCGGAATAATCAGACTTTCTGCTTTAAGCGGGTAACCTTCGAAAGGCGTTGTTGCTTTGCGTTTTACATCCAGTAATGTGTAGGTAATGCCCAGCAAAGCCATAATGACGCCAGGCGCTACCGTCGATTTCCACGCCATTCCCGGTGCGTACATTAATGCCACGCCGGTGGCAATAAAAAACGGCGACCACCAGGCGGCGGCCGTAAAGCAGCGGGCCAGCACTATCTGCTGTGCATCGGTAAGGGTGCCGCCGCGTTTCAGTCGGTCCCCGAACACAAAGATCACCGACATATTAATCACAGCGCCCAGTAAAGTGGTGCCCAGCGCCGTGATAGCCGCAGCCCTGTTGCCCGTGGGTAAACGTTCATCACCGCCCGGAGCATTGGTTAACGATAAGAACGTAATAGCCACAAACATAGTTAACAGCGGCACATTGGCTGAATACACACTGCGCCAGCTAATCTCTGCGCCTTGCCAATAGCCTGTGGCCAGGCCCAGTACGCCCAGAATAAATAGTACTGCAGATTGCTTTCTGGCTGATGCCTTGACCGCAGGCAACATTGTGAACAAGGTAAGCCAGGCTGCCACCGTAGCGATATCAGCATGCAGCAGACCGGCCACTGACAACAAATAAGTCAACAGAGTGAAACAAGCCAGCCAGCCGGCATAATGGGTAGGTCGAAACTGCTTCATAGCAAAGAGGAATGGCTTAAAGGTAGTGGTGATACAATTGATAGTAAGAGTGTATCAAAAATGACCGGACATGAACTGGCTTTAAACGTATAACTACGCTGTATCGACCTGATTTTCAGTTTGTTTTGCCAGTCGTACAAAATCGGCAATGTAATCGATATTAACGTCGTTGTTGCGCATACCCAGATAAATGTGTTTTTGGATCCCAGCGCTGCCTAAGCGCAAACTCACCAGTTGCAATTTTTCGGCATACGTATCTACCAGCCAGCCCGGAAGCGCAGCCACGCCACGGCCAGCACTAACCATTTGCAGCATGATTTCGGTGGCTTCTATGTGCCGATGACGTTTTACCGTGCATCCTGCCGGTGATAAAAACTGACTGAAGATATCCAGCCGCTGTGGTTCAACCGGATACGTGATCAGGGTTTCATGTTGCAAATCCCCGGGCTCAATCTGCTGGCGGGATGCCAGCGGATGCGACTGACTAACCACCAGCCGCTGTTCAAAATCGAACACCGGAATGAATGTCACGCCACTTTTAAACAGCGGATCCGGGGTCACCAGCACATCGATATCATAGTCAAACAGGGCCCCCATGCCACCAAACTGAAATTCCTGTTTTACGTCAATTTCGACGCCCGGCCAGGTATCTAAAAACGGGCTCACCACTTTTAACAGCCATTGATAACAGGGGTGACATTCCATGCCTATGCGCAGTGAGCCGCGCTGGCCTTTGGCGATTTGAGTAAGCAATAATTCGGTGTGCTCAAATTGCGGTAACACGCGTCTGGCCAGGATAAGTATCTGCCGCCCGGCCTGGGTAAGGCGAAGTCTGCGACCGTCTTTTTCCCAAACTGGCGTGCCCAGTTGCTGTTCCAGCTTTTTGATGCTGTGACTCAGTGCCGACTGACTCAGATGCAGCTTTTCGGCAGCGAGCGTAAGGGTGCCGCACTCATCAACCGCTGTTAGCAGTTGCAGGTGAAAACGTTCTATCATTTTAATCTATGCACAACTTTCATGGTTTTTCTGAATACTATCACTAATTTTAATTAAATGGAGCCTTTCTCATTACGCTATAAAAGGCAGTTAAATGGTAGTTAAAATCCGTTAAGTCTCACTATTTTGCTGCTATATTGCGTGAATTGATATCTATTTTTGTTGGCTTATTTGTCCCTGAGCGATAATTTTATCGCGTAACCAGCTGTGTACGGGATCGCTGTCGAGGGTGGGGTGCCACATAAGATGCTCGGTAAACGAGGGAGCTTCAAAAGGCAAAGGCAATATTTTTAACGGCATAAAGTTAGCATTCAGCTCGGCGAATTTTTTCGGCAGCAAGGCCAGGCGCTCGGTACCCACAATCATACGACACATGGTGGTAAAGTCGTTGGTAATCACTTCAATACGGCGTTTTAAGGCTTTTGATTCGACCAGCCACTTTTCAATACTTAACAAGCTAACCCGCCCAAACCCCACTGAAATGTGCCCACAATCGCAAAACGTTTCACGGCTCAGACCTTCGCTGACCCTGGGATTATTTTTATCGGCGATACATACCAGTTCGTCACTGGTAAAAAAAGCCGTGGAGTAGCCTTCAATCATAACCTGTTCAGGGGCAATCATCATGTCTACACTGCTGCGTGACAGAGCGTCAGATTCAATGGTGAACGGGGTGAGAAACTCAAAACTGAGGTTAGGCGCTTCCTTCGATACGTTTTTAATAACGTCGGTGAGAAACACCTGCAAAATGTAATCAGAGACGATAATGCGAAAATGCCGGCTGTAGTTTTGCAGATCCATCTGGCGCCGGTGCGTGATGGAACCACGCACGATATTTAACATTTCTTTAATAGGTAACTGTAATTCCAGTGCATAGGGCGTAGGCTGCATCTTTCTGCCAACCTGAACAAACAGATCATCTTTGAAATAATCCCGTAAGCGAGCCAGTATGCTGCTGGTGGCTGACTGGGAAAGGTAGAGTTTTTCTGCCGTGCGGGAGATATTCTGCTCTTCCAGAAGCACATCAAGAGCGACTAAAAGATTCAAATCTAACTGTTCAAAACGCATCTCATTACCTCTGCTTGTGTTGATGAAGTATTAAATTTGTAGATACTTTTAATCAATACATTTAATTTTTTGTTTTATCAAGAAACTTTTAGACTGCAAATGTTGAAAACTTGTTAACGCTTTCCGGCTGGGAATTCTCCGGCTGAGTGCGAAAAGCCAACAGGTATTGGTTTTCCCGGTTAGGAAATTACATGAAATTTGCATCTGAAAAATCCCCTTCGGCGGACGGCCGTCTGCTTCTGGTGTCCCGGGATATGTCTCGAGCCTGTGCTGTGCCGGACATCGCCTCCACTTTGCAACAGGCGCTAAGCCGCTGGGCAGACGTTGAGTCACGGTTACAGACTCGTTACCGCGAGTTGAACGATGGCTTGCTTGATGCCGCGCAACCGCTTTCTTCTTTTTCATTAATCGCGCCGTTGCCAAGAGCCTGGCAATGGCTGGACGGCTCGTGTTTTTTAAACCACGGGCATTTAATGCAAAAGGCTTTTCATCTCGACCCTATCGAGGATATGGATAAATTCCCGCTGGTGTATCAGGGCGCTGGCGACAATTTCAGTGGGCCAACCGATCCGCTGGTGACGCCTGATCCGACCCTGGGGGCTGACTTCGAAGGGGAGTTTGGTGTGATCATCGATACGGTGCCCGTGGGAGCAAGTGCCCAGGAGGCCCTCGATGCCATACGGCTGGTGGTGTTACTTAATGACATTAGCTACCGCGCGCTGGCGCCCCGGGAAATGAAAACGGGTTTTGGCTTTGTGCAGGCTAAAGGTGCCACTGCCTTTGCACCAATTGCGGTAACGCCGGATGAACTGGGCGATGCGTGGCAGGCTGGAAAGGTGCAATTGCCGGTAAATATTGAGCGCAACAGCGCCTGGTTTGGCAATCCCAGCGGTGCTGAGATGCACTTTGGTTTTCATGATGTCATTGCCCATGTGGCCAAAACCCGCAGGTTAAACCCCGGTACGGTGGTTGGCTCAGGTACGGTTTCCAATGCCGCGCCAGAAGTGGGGCAGGCCTGTATTGCCGAACTTCGATCGAAAGAAATGATAGCCCATGGTGCCCCGCAAACTGCCTTTTTAAACGTTGGTGAAACCCTGTCTATGGAGGTACTGGATAGTGCCGGAAACAGTGTGTTTGGCGCTATTCAACAAACCGTTACGCTGGAGGAGCAATAATGTTTAATCCTGCTGAATATCAGATGGTGGATCTCTCTGTGACCCTGGAGAACAACCCGCATACCGATCCGCCGCCGTTACTGCCCAAAATCGATTACATGGATCATCAGGAAGGCTTTCCTGAAATGCAGGCTATGTTTCCAGGGCTAACTATAGATCAGCTACCCGGTGAGGAAAGCTGGGCCGCGGAGCGACTGGAAATTACCACGCATAGCGGCACGCATATGGATGCGCCCTGGCATTATGCGTCTACCACGGATGGCGGTAAGCCAGCCTATGGTATTGATGAGTTGCCACTGGAGTGGTGTTTTCAGGCCGGGGTGAAGCTTGATTTCCGCCACCTTCCGGATGGCTATGTGGTAACTGGTGCCGATGTGGAAGCTGAACTCGAGCGCATCGGCCACACCTTGCAACCGCTGGATATTGTGGTGGTGAACACCCGCGCCGGCGCCATTTTTGGCCAGCCTGGTTACCTAGAAGCCGGGGTAGGCATGGGGCGTGAGGCAACCATGTATTTACTCGAACGGGGCGTCAAGGTGGTTGGCACAGATGCCTGGAGCTGGGACGCACCGTTTAAATTTACCCGAGAACGTTTCTTACAGGATAAGGATCCGAGCATCATCTGGGAAGGCCACAAGGCTGGTCGCGACATTGGCTACGGCCAAATGGAAAAGCTGGCCAATCTCGAGGCCATTCCCGCCACCGGTTTTCTGGTGTCCTGTTTCCCATACAAAATCAAACACGCCTCGGCGGGCTTTGTCAGAGCCGTGGCTTTTGTGCCTAAGCACAAATCATAGGAGTTAACATGTTTAAGTATTTTCCCACCAACTATGTGTGGAACCTGTCGGTCAATCTGGCTATTGAAATGGGCGCCCGGATTGGCGAAATCGAAGAGATGTGTGGTCCGTTGCAGGAAGCAGCCACCAAAAAAGATAAAGAGGGTACCGAAGCCTTCAGGGATACCTGGGCAAAAATGGCCGACAAGCTGTGTGTGCTGGCTGAAGAGGATGAGAGCCGCGGCCGCATGATTTCTGCCGGCGAAAAATACAACCGGGCAGCCACCTATCTTATTACTTGTGAACGTTTGCAGGGGCATAAAGCACCGGGCCGGCTGGAACTGTATCGCAGAGCTTTAGGATTGTTTCAAAAGAGCATTACTTTAGGCAAGGAAAATTGCGAGCGGGTGGAAATTCCCTATGAAGGTAAGCATTTGTCGGCGCTCTACGTTCGTGCAGAAGGTGTTGAAGGGCCTGCTCCGGTATTGATTCAGGTGAATGGCCTGGACTCAACCAAAGAAATGAAATATCGCGTTGGCTTACCGCAATGGCTGGCAAAACGTGGTGTGGCTTCTTTAATTGTTGACCAGCCCGGTACCGGAGAAGCGTTGCGCTTGCATGAAATTCCTGCCCGTTTTGATGCCGAGTTTTGGGCGGCCAAGGTTGTGGATTACCTGGAAGCGCGGGATGACACAGACAATAACAGAATTGGTATGGAAGGCGTATCGCTGGGCGGCTATCACTGCCCGAGAGCGGTGGCGAACGAGCCCAGACTGGCACTGGGAGTATGTTGGGGCGCTAATCATGACTGGCGTGATGTGCAAAAGCGTCGGTTGGAAAAAGAAGGTGATTTTCCGGTCCCCCATTACTGGGATCATGTTTGCTGGGCATGGGGAGCAAAAGACATTGATGAATTTATGGAAATTGCCGAAAACGTTCACCTTGATGGCCAGATCGAAAAAATCAAAGTGCCCTTTTTGGTTACCCATGGCGAAAAGGACTCTCAAATCCCGCTCAAATGGGCATATCGCACCTATGAGCAGCTAATTAACAGCCCCAAACGTGAACTAAAAATATTCACCGACCGTGAGGGCGGCGTTCAACATTCCAGTTTTGATAACAGTGCCAACGCTGGCCACTATATAGCTGACTGGGTTGCAGAAACTTTTAAAGCGACTACCGCATAATAAGGAAACCCAGATGAATATTATTGGCCCGGAATTATTGATTTTTGGTGTAGATGACGTGCAGGCCTGCCGTCAGTTTGCGCTGGATTACGGCCTAACCGCGAGCGGCGATAACCGTTTTGTGGCGTTGGATGGTACAGGGATAGAGGTCTACGCCGCAGATGATGAGTCGCTCGCAGCACCACTGTCGACCGGTAGTGCGATTCGTAAAACCGTTTATGGGGTTAAAAGCCAGGCTGACATCGATGCAATAAAGGCTGAGCTCAGTAAAGATCGTGAAGTGACCACACTCGACGACGGCAGTATAGAAGCCTTTGATGATTTGGGCTTTTTACTCGGTTTTATGATAACCCAGCGCAAAAGCCTGGAGCTGGAAGCGGAAAAAGTCAATGCGCCGGGGGCAGTTGCCCAGCGCGGTGTCAACTTAACTGCAGTAAACAAAGACGATGTAGGCGTGCCCAGATCACTCTCCCATGTGGTGTATTTTGTACCGGACTTTCCCAAAGCGGAAGCTTTCTACCGTGACCGACTAGGCTTTGTTACCACTGATCGGTTTACCCACGTTGGGCCTTTTATGCGCCCGGCGGGCACCACCGATCATCACACCTTGTTTTTCATACAGACGCCACCGCATATGCAGGGTATCGAGCACTTTACCTTTCACATGGGCGGGCCTACCGACGTAATGACGGCGGGGACTAATATGGTGAACAAGGGGTATCAGAGTTTCTGGGGGCCTGGGCGGCATATCTTTGGTTCTAACTGGTTCTGGTATTTCAAAAGCCCGTTTGGCTGCAACATGGAATTTGATGCTGATATGGACCTTCACGACGATAGCTGGACTGCCCGTGAGGCGCCGCCTGGCGCAGATAACTCCCAGGTGTTCTTACTGCAATATCGAGAAAAGTGGGCGCCGATGGGACCTCCGCCACCGGGAGCGGGAGGTAAGCCGCGGGAGGCTCCCTGATGCCCGATGGGATCATGCTTTGTGCCCTGGACGAGCTAAGCAATGGGGCACTGGGCTTTGACCCTTTCAATGATGGGCGGGATACGGTGTTTGCCGTGTTTCGCAATGGCGAGGTGTATGCCTACTCGGATGTTTGTCCGCACTACGGTGATACCTCGCTCCCCTGGAAGAAAAATGCCTATCTGGACAGTCGCGGCGAACATATTGTCTGCGCTGCACATGGAGCCTTATTCACTATAGATGAGGGCTATTGCGTTAGCGGCCCATGCCGCGGTGAGTCATTAACGCCTGTGCCAGTGACGGTTAAAAACAACACGGTTTGGCTTATCACTAGCCCGACCGGGGAGAATAAAAAATGAGAGCATGTGTAGAAAAGGTTTTGGTTATTGGTGGTGGTTTCTCTGGGATGTCAGCGGCTATCGAACTTAGTAAAAAAGGGATTGCCGTTGACCTGGTGGAAATAGATAAGGACTGGCGCACAGACGGTGCTGGGATCAGCATTGGCGGAGCCACCATTCGTGCCTTCGCCCAAATTGGTATTCTCGATGAGTTTCTGGCTCAGGGCGCGACTCACAAAGGCCTGGATGTTCATGCGCCCACCGGACAGCACCTTGCATTCATTCCGGCTCCGCCGTTAATGGGCAAAGACGCTCCTGGTGGCGGCGCTATAATGCGCCCGGTACTGGCTAAAATACTGGCCGCGAAGACCCGCGAAACAAACGTGAATGTGCGCCTGGGTATAACCTTTGAACAAATTAATGACCGGGGAGATAGCATTGAGGTAAGTTTTACTGACGGGACCTCAGATAGCTATGACCTGGTGATTGGTGCTGATGGGTTGAATTCTTCAGTTCGCAGGGCTGTTTTTCCAGAGGCTGAAGGACCAGCTTACATTGGACAAGGTGTGTGGCGGGCAGTATTGCCGAGATTGCCGGAAATTGACAACGTGACGATGTGGGTAGGACCGCACATTAAGGCCGGTGTAAACCCCATGTCGGCTGACGAAATGTATATGTTCGTTACCGAGAACCGTGAAACCAATGGGCGCATCGATTCAGCCACCTACATGGAAAAACTAAAAGCGCTGCTGGCCGGCTTTCCGGCACCGATGGTGCAAAAATTGGCGGTCATGCTGGATGAGGATTCACTTATTCATTATCGCCCGCTTGAGGGTATGTTGATGCCGGGGCCATGGTATAAAAACCGGGTGCTACTGATTGGCGATACCGTGCACGCTACCACGCCCCACCTGGCCTCAGGCGCCTGTATTGGCATCGAAGACGCAATAGTAATCGCCGACGAACTCGCCAGGACAGACACTCTTGATGAAGCGTTAGCCGGGTTTCAAACCCGCCGCTTTGAACGCTGCCGTATGGTCGTGGAAAATTCGGGGCGCCTGGCACAAATAGAAATCACCGGCGGCGATAAAGTTGAACATACTAATATTATGCGAGACAGCGCTATCGCACTTGCACAACCAATCTGAGCCACCTCTGTTACTGTCACTTTTGGAAAACCCTCTACTGTGGCAGTCACTTTTGGCAGCCGTCAGGACAGACATTTAGAATTAAGCTCTTAAAGTGGACAGTCACAGTCAATTTACTAGGTTATCAAGGCCGGGCAACAACTCTTTTACTCGGTACTTTGTGCGGGCTTAGTTAACAGTTTTTGAGTTGATTACTGGTTAGTGATTTGCAGGGCAGTTCTTGCCCTCCGGTTTGGAATTTTTAGCGGAGGATGGTGAGCAAACTTAAAATGAAGATGTTGCAATAGGTTTGATTGAAAAACAAAACTAGGCGGAGCGGCATCGATAACCACGTTTTTGAATATGGCCTAATTTTTCAATACTCACTGTGGTTTTAAACTCTGATTCAATGCCCGCTATCATAGTGTGCCAGGCCGCGTCCCCTATACCTACTCTTGTAAGCATTGGTGCAACAGTATCGTCAATTTTCACTTGCTTTTTTGAGGTGTATTGGCGGCTAGTTAGCTCAACAATTGCCAGATAATCCTCGATACGAAAAGGTAATCCATCAGACATATTGTTCCTTGGGTTGCCGATAAAAGGGAGAAGAGCCTGTGGCTGACGATTTGATTTTGCCGCAGTAATTCTTTTTTGAATACTGGTATAGTCTGATAATTCCGGGGTTCTCGCCAAACCTGCGCGAATTGGATTAAGATCGACATAAGCCATACAAGCCGCTACTGACGCTTCGTCGAGCAAAGCTTGCGATTTAAACCTGCCCTCCCAAAAGTGGCCGGTGCAGTCATCTTCTTTATTAGCCAGCCTGGCAATGTATTCATTAAGTAAGCGCATAAACCAACTGATATCGTATAACCTACCCCGGTAAACTTCAGCAATGGATTTTACGGTTTCGACTTCAGCGTCAGTCATTGCATCGTTATCGTCTGATTGAATAAAACGCTGAGTCAGTAGCACACCCTTATACAGTTTATGCCACCGTGTAATAACCTCTTTCACTGATAAATCATCGGCTTTTTGTTTATTAATCCGTAATACCACGTGAGTGTGGTTACTCATGACTGCAAAGGCACAAACATCCACGCAGAACACTCCAGCCAAAAACAGGAGCCTATTCTCAACCCACTGTCGGCGGTGTTCGTAGCTTTTGCCAGTGAGCTCATCTTCCCCACACAAATAGGCCCTGCGTACGCAGCGAGAAATACAATGATAAAACGGTGTGTCTGATAAATTGATTAGGCTTTTACGAGGTCTGGGCACAGTATTAAACCTATATAAGTTGGTATTAAGCCTTATTTTGCCGAAGCAAGAATAAATGCCAACTGTACGCAGGGATAGAGAGTGCCTGTCCATGACTAGGGGCATGACAGGGGGAGCATAAAAAAGCACTGGCAGGGTGTGCCTGTCCAGTGCTCGTTATTGCTAAACGCTGAGGGTTAGAACGTTTTCGAAACCGAAATACCGATTGAACGAACGGAGTTTAATCCCCAGGATTGCTGAGTCGATTCAAACCCGCGGTTATTTTCACCCGGATCAAATGCAATGGAAGTAGGCACCTTTTCATCGGTGCAATTATTGCAGAATATTGCTGCACGCCAGCCATCATAGGTTGATATACCCATATTAATATTAAACGTGGTAACAGAGCCAATCACACGCTCAGGTGACGCAATACCGTAGTTTAGTTCCGAGCGGTAATACATACTGGCATTAATAAAGCCATACATTGAGCCCGATAGTTCTCGTTCGTACGATGCCTGGAGGCTTGAGGTAACATCCGCTGAGAGTGGCGTTGGATAGCCTGACGCATCAAAAAACGTATCTTCTGAACCACATTCAAGTGAATCCGGAGTGCATGAGGCACCTTCAAATTCGTCAAAAGTAGAATCAAGCAATGAGGTATCCCATGTCAATGTCAGGTTATCGGTTGCCCAGACTTTCACTGCAATCTCAGCCCCTCTGGAAGTTACTGTGGCTGCATTTTGCAGAATGAAGCCTTGTGCATCCAGGTTGAAGGATTGGGCCTGATAGTTATCAAAGTCAGTGTTGAAAAACGTAACGTTGAAAATAACTCTGTCATCGAATAATTTGCTTCGAATACCGGCTTCAATTGTAGTGGACACTTCATCCTCTACTGCAAAAGGTACTTCTTCCAGTCCGAGATTTTCGGTATTAAATCCGGGACCTTTATAGCCCTGCCCTATAGTGCCGAATAGCATCACATCATCTTTTGCCTGATAGTTTAATCCCACTTTCCAGCTTAAATTGGTATTATCGATTGAGTCTATGAAGCGTCCTGTGGCACCGCCTATTGAAACAAAATAATTGCGTTGCTGCTGCAACACATCTGTGTCAACTTCATCTCTGGTAACACGCGCACCGGCAATAGCTGTCAATTGATCAGTTATATAGAAATCAAACTGACCGAATACTGCGTAACTTGTTTGGTCAAATTTAGTGATTGAGTCACTGCCCAGAAAAACATCATTGCTATATGGGCAACCTGGAGGCGGCCCCGATATTTCAGCGCCTACACAAAACGGAAATTCAACCGCTACAAAAGGCGGCGGGCCAACAACTTCCAGGATAGCGTCAATATCAGAAGTTGACTTAAAGTAGAATAAACCTAGTTGACCGCTATAGTTGTCATTCTGTGGAATGACTAATCGTAATTCATTTGAGAACTGGTCATATTCAGTTTGATTGGTATTGACTACCTGGTCGACCAGCGCTGAAAAGTCACCATAGATGGAGCGTTCGCTATCGAAATACCGATAGGCCGCGAGATTTATCAGTTCTATGCCGTTCTCAAATAAGTAGCTTATTTCGGCCTGAGCACCGCCAATTTCTACATTGCCATAGTGTTCGCCATCAGCGTCATTCTGAAAGTTTTCGGGGCCGGGAACGATGCCATTTGCATCAAGCAGGTCGTTAATCTCACTTGCTTCATCAACATTTCGATAGGTTCTTGAAAAACGTTCTCCATTACCCGTATTTTCTGTGTAATCCGCTATAAGGTAAATAGACAGAGGCCCATTATCATAAAGATACTTGGCTTTTATGCTGGCTTTGCGTTGGTCTGGGTCTACTTTCTTATCTGGTGAAGGGGCGACATTTTCGGTAAGGGCATCTTGATCAGACCAATGTGCGTTGATACGTAAAGCAGAGTTATCACTCACTGGAAGGTTGATTGTTCCATTTACAACTTTACCTACGGCCCCGGTTGGTGTTGTACTGCGCTTGTTATATTCGAGGTTAATGTTACCACTGGTTTCACCAATGTAGGGTTTATTAGTGGTGATATTAACTAAACCTGCCGAGGCATTTTTGCCGAATAGAAGCCCTTGAGGCCCATTTAATACTTCTACAGATGCGATATCATTAAATGGAACCGCGCCTAAAGTATTTCTTCCCAGGCTAACGCCGTCAATGGCAAGTGCTACGCTAGGATCCGTGGTGCCGGTAGAAATTTGTGACCCAATACCTCGAATCGCGTAAGTATTGTCTTGTCCGATTTGCAAGGTGGGCGCAATTTGAGAGAGTTGAGTCAGTTCATTAATATTTTGTTTCGTTAAGTCCGCAGCGCTTAATGCTTGAACACTAACAGGAACTTCCTGCAAGTTTTGCGCTGTACGCTGTGCTTTAACAAGAATAACTTCAAAGCCATCATTGCTTTTCTTATCGCTCTCTTTTGATTCGACTTCAGCAGTTTGAGCAACGGCCGAGCCTCCTCCGAATAGGCCAATTAAGACGGCAGTTCGTACTAGATTCTTTCGTGTCATGAGTGTCACCTTACTGATATTCAAAATCGACGCTTGATATAAAATTCTGTTTTTAAGAGGTTTTTAGTTAAACTTTAAATGTCCAAAAATTTATTCATTACGACTTTTTACATTGAGTTTCAATAAATATACATTAGGTTAACAATTCTGAAGCGCGGTGTTTTCTGATACTTTGCATCAATAAAATGGATACCTAGGTCTGTAAGTATTAAATCCTTGAAGGTTTGAGTGCAACAAACACGGCTTATGCCTGCAGGGGATAAGGCGCAGTAGGCCTTTTTATGAAATGAAAGAAAATGCTAAAGCAGGTCTAAACTTTAATCTTGGAAAAATCGTTGAGTTGAGTAACCGGTAACGATGAGTGAAAGGAAAATCTTGTATCTCCAACGGACCGCTAAAACTGTTGCTGTGTTAGAGTAAAACTAAAATAATTCAGTTGCTTATAACTTATCTTAAATCTTCTTCTCGACATTTTTGGGAACAATTTTATAGGGTTACTCATACCGACAGCACAATTTAACTACCCGCTAAAGTGAATATTTCCAAGCTATTACGTATCTAATTAATTGCTGACAGGTATCAGTAAAATCAATTTTTTCGATATAAATTTAGTCGATATAGTTAATAATGTATTACAGAATTGTTGATTTTTATGCGTCAGCGCTTGTCCTGGCAACAGTTCTAATCATTTTTTAAGAGGTATAGAAATGAGCTTATCGAAATTGCTATTGTTGTTATTACTGAATCTGAGCATTGCTTTTCAGGTTGCAGCCAGTAGCAAAAATATAAAAAACGAATGGATTACATTAGGCACAATGGGCGGTCCAGTGCCAAACTCAGGGCATTCTCAGCCATCCAATGCCTTGATAATCAACGGAAAAACCTACCTGGTTGATGCCGGTGATGGCACCGCTGGTCAACTCAGTAAAGCAGGACTTAGCATAGAAGATGTTGAGGCTGTATTTATTAGTCACTTACATTTCGATCATACTTCGGGGTTACCTGCAGTGCTTAGCCTTCGCTGGCAAGTCGATGCAGAAAATGAACTTACTGTTTATGGTCCCCCCGGCATTAAACAAACCGTTGAGGGAATTTTTCAGTACATGGCTTACGGGGCAAAAGGTCATTTTGGCGTGCCCGGGCAAGTGCCCAATGATCCCAGTAATAATGTGAAAGTCGTTGAGTTACATAATGGTGCAGTCGTCGATTTGGATGGTTTCAAACTGACATCAGTTCGCAACTCTCACTACAGCTGGCCCGAAAAATCACGTGAATGGCAGAAGTTTCAGTCTTTTTCCTACAAATTCGATTTACCAGAATATTCGGTGGTGTACACAGGTGACACCGGCCCTAGCAAGGCAGTAGAAAAACTAGCTGATAATGTCGATTTATTGGTAAGCGAAATGATGGATGTGGACTTCATTGTAAACTTGATTAAGCAAGAGTCGCCACATATGCCACCAGAGGCATTTAGTAATATAAGCAAACATTTGTCTCATCATCACCTGCTACCTTCAGATGTCGGGATGCTTGCTAAAGTTGCAAAAGTCAAAAAGCTAGTGATCACGCACATGGCTCCAGCCGTCTCAAACGAGAAGCAGGAAAGCATGTACACGAATCAAATAGCTGAATACTACAAAGGTGAAATCATTATCGCTGATGATTTAAGTCGTTTCGAGCTTGTGAAAAACTAAACCATTCACACTTTTTCATCATAAATCAGTCAAGTCTAAACAAACGCCCAGCGGTTTTATTTAAGGTGGAGATAAAGCCCCTGGGTACCCTGCAAGTAGTTCCCAGAGACCATTCTCTTGTCATTCACAACCCTACAAAATTCCAATTACGCTTTTGTTAAGAGACGAGTGCTGGCACTGTGGGATTCCAGTTGCTTTAACCGTAGATATATTTGGTGAAGTGGTCAAACGTTGATTTAATGCGCACCCGCACAGAATCAGAATACATTCTGTTTGCTGCGGGAATAACAGTTTTTATTTTTGTACATTGAAAACAACATTAACTGCTGTATATTGGTAAGGCCACCTTTCCAAAGTGAGTGGAGAGCGTAGCAACTGTGAGCCGATTAACTGTTTTAACTCCTCCTGAGGACACTTCTTATGCTGGAAACATGGCGCTGGTTCGGACCGGACGACTCAATTACGTTAAGTAAAATAAGGCAGTCGGGGGCGTCTGGTATTGTAACGGCATTACATGAAGTGCCTACCGGTGAAGTATGGCCGGCAGATCTAATCAAAGCCCGACATCAGATGATTAAAGACGCTGGTCTTGAATGGAGTGTGGTGGAAAGTGTACCGCTGCACAATGACATCAAAACTCGGAGCGGGGATTATGAGCGGTATATCAGCAACTATAAACAGTCGCTGGCAAACCTGGGTAAAAATGGTATTTATACGGTATGTTATAACTTTATGCCTGTGGTCGACTGGACGCGCACCAACTTAAGTTACACACTGCCCAATGCCAGCCAGGCGCTGCGTTTTGAAATGACGGATTTTGTGGCTTACGACGTGATGATTTTAGAGCGCCCTGGTGCAGAAAATGACTACACGCCGGCACAACTGACGAAAGCGAAAGAGCGCTTTTCGGCCATGAGTGAAACTGAGCAGTCGTTGCTGGAAAAGAACATTATTGCTGGTCTGCCGGGGGGCGAGGGCTCTTACAACAGAGAAAGCATTAAGCAGGCTATTCAGCAATTTAATGAAATTGGTACCGAAGGCTACCGACAACATTTATTTCAGTTTCTCAAAGATATTATGCCCACAGCGGAAGCCCACGGTATCAAATTATGCATTCATCCGGATGATCCGCCGTTTTCTTTGTTTGGTCTGCCTCGGGTAGTATCCACTGCAGAAGATGCCAAAGCTTTGCTGGACGCAGTGCCAAGCCCCAGTAATGGCCTAACTATTTGCGCTGGCTCTTATGGGGCCCGCGCCGATAACAACCTGGTGGATATGGTGCATGCATTCGGCCCGAACATATTCTTTGTTCACTTACGTAATGTGAAGCGCGAAGACGACGGCTCCTTTTACGAGTCAGATCATCTCGACGGTGACAATGACATGATAGGGCTAATCCGCGCATTGCTTGAGGTTGAACAACAAAGAGGGCCAACCGGTGATGCGATTCCCATGCGACCGGATCACGGCCATTTGCTGGAAGATGAAATGGGTCAGGAAGGCGTTAAGCCCGGCTATTCTTATGGCGGCAGGATGAAAGCGCTGGCCGAATTGCGCGGTGCTATCCACGTGCTTCAACAGCTTCAAAACTAGAACTGATTGCCGGGCGGCATTCACTTTAATGAGGCCGCCCCTGACTATTTCTAATCTTTTACCTCCGTTTCAAAAGTGACTGTCCACAACAAAAATAGTGCCTCCGTTCCAAAAGTGACTGTCCACAACAAAAACAGTGACTGTCCAAGAAAATAAAGTGACTGTCCAAGCAAAGCGTATTCTGTTTTGCCCCCCTCCACTGCCGCGCGTGTCCATTTCTATAGTTGCGGGTATCTATGAAATGGATAGCTGATATCGATAATTCACATGAAGTGTAACCTTATGAAATGGTTGGTTTTATTTGAATTTTATATGTTCAAAGCGGGCTTTGTTTAATTTAATGTAAATATGATGTTGAATCGGTGGTGTGATGAATTATATTGGCCTTACCAAAATGTTGTGTTGGTTAGGTAAAGCAGGCCGCTAAGGGGAATTTATGTTGAAATCTGCACTGGGCGTAGTGTTACTGGTTAGTACTGTGGTGATGCTGGTGGCTTGCTCAGAGTCGGCAAATGATGTCGCGCGTTTAGAGCACACTGCTGAAGCTCGCCAGATTACGCCCCTAAACACCGGCTGGCATTTTACTTTGAGCGAGGCCACGCCGGAAGGGCTGCTTGATGGTACTTTTCAGCCAGATACGTGGCAGCCTGTAACAGTGCCACACAGTTGGAACAGAGTGGGGTATTACCAACACGCGGATGACAGTTCGCGGCATTCGCCTGAAACCCTTAACACGACTATGGGCACCGGTTACTACCATCTTACTTTCTCAATACCAACCGGGGTTTCGCAACCAGAGCACTGGCTGGAGTTTGATGCTGCCAGTCGCACTGCTGAAGTTTGGCTAAATGGCCAGCGCCTGGGGGAGCACCGCGGTGGGTTTACCCGTTTTCGTTTCAACGCTACTGACGCTATCTACACGGATAAATCGAATACACTGGTGGTGAAGGTGGATAACAGTAAACCAACCGCCACCTCCTCCACATACGATACGCTGCCCATCGCCGGTGATTTCTTTGTGCACGGTGGTCTTTATCGTGAGGTACGGCTGGTGTCGGTGGCCAACACCCATATTGCTCTGGATGACTTTGGTGGCGCTGGTGTATACGCCTCCACTTCCATGGCATCAGATGGAGCCGCCAGTATCACCGTGACAACGCTGATCTCTCAGCAAGGGGAGCAGGGCGCTGACATCATTATGGTAGCCCGCTTAACCGACGATAACGGCGAGGTTGCCGCCAAGGCAGAACAGACCCTCTCTCTGGAAGCCAATTCCCGTAGCGAGCGCCATTTAACGCTCAAGGTAGTAGAGCCAAAGCTATGGCAAGGTATGGACAACCCCTATCTGTACCGTCTTGAGGTTGTGTTAACAGATGCCAGGGGTAAGCTGCTCGACAGCGTTAGTCAGCAATATGGCCTGCGCACGTTTGCAGTGGATCCCAACAAAGGGTTTATTCTCAATGGTAAACCGCTCAGATTAAAAGGCGTCGCTTATCATCAGGATCGTGAAGGCCGGGGCTGGGCGGTAAGCCGCAGTGATATCGCCGAAGACATACAACTGCTTACCGAGATGGGCGCAAACACCGTTCGCCTGGCTCATTACCCACACGGTCAGCCTGTGCACGAACTGGCTAATGAATTGGGGCTGATTTTGTGGGACGAAATTCCGCTGGTATCGGTATGGCGTTATGCAGAAGAGTACGAGAAAGCCAATCAGGCACTCATCGATAACGCACAGCTGCAACTTACCGAAATGATTAAACAAAACTATAACCATCCCTCTGTGGCCGTGTGGGGAATTGCCAATGAAGTGGACTTTGGTGCGGTATTACCGGCTTTTCTGGGCAGCCCCCCGGACTCAGAGCCCGATCCAACGCCTATTTTAACATTGCTCGATGACCAGGTTGCAAAGCTCGATCCCAACCGCTACTCAGTGCTGGCCAACTGCTGTGAAGCCAATACGCGCTGGCCGGCTGACAAAGTGCCCGAAACCACCGGGCTTTCCCAAACGACCGGACTTAATCGTTACTACGGTTGGTACTACGGCCAGCCTCAGGATCTCGATAAGCATCTCGATACTTTGCATGCGCTTTATCCTGAGCAACCTTTATCGGTCAGTGAATACGGCGCCGGTGGCGCCACTACCCTGCATACCGATGATGTACTGGGTGGCCCGGTAGCGGCTACCGGCCGGCATCAGCCCGAGGAATACATGAGTTATGTGCATGAAGTCAACTGGTCGATTCTGGCGTCCAAGCCCTACCTGTGGGCAACCTGGATCTGGAATGGCTTTGATTTTGCCACCACCACCAGAGTGGAAGGCGATTCCATTGATATCAATACCAAAGGATTGATCACTTACGATCGCAATATAAAAAAAGACAGCTATTACTTCTATCAGGCTAACTGGAGTGAACAGTCCATGGTGCATATCACTTCAAAACGGTATGCCGATCGGGCTTATCAGGTAACGCCGGTGAAGGTTTACAGCAACTTACCTGAGGTTGAATTGCTGGTGAATAACCAGTCTCAGGGCGTGCAGTCTGGCTGTGTCATGAATACCTGTCAATGGCCCAACGTTAAGCTCGCTGCGGGAGTGAATCAAATCGTGGCGCGCGGAACAGGCGACACCAGCCAAGTCAGCGACAGCTCTGAGTGGCATCTAAATCCACAGCAGGTCAACACTTACTTCATCGACAGTGGTGCGCTGATGGCGGCAGACAGCGCTCCGGCCCAGTTCGGCTCAGATGCCTTTTTTAGTGGTGGCAGTGCCGCCATTCTGGATAAGCCCGGCGGGTGGGGGCGTCCTGCGCAACCAGCTGATATCCACGGTACAACGGATCGGAATGTGGCAACAACTTATCGCAGTGGCGAGTTTAGTTATGGGTTGTCTGTGGCTGACGGTGTATATCATGTTCAGCTGTGGGTCGTCGCTCAGTCACGAGCACTTGATTTCGATGTTTCCGGCAATCAACAGAAACCGGTGGCAGTGCGAATGGCTGCTGGCGATGACACAAAAGGTTATAACGCAGAAGTGATTGATTTGGTAACTGAAGTGACCGATGGGCGGTTAGAGTTGCGGTTTACACCCAAGGGCAGTCCGGCAGCCGTGTCGGCGATAATCGTTGTGCCAAAATAAACCGGCTATCCGGTAACACCGCGTAGTGCTCTTAGCGGGGCACTACGCGGTGAAGCTCATCACCATATCCAGACAGTTTAGCGAGTGTAATCGATGGCAATCTTGCCAAAGTGGGCGGCCGACAACTCATAGCGGAATGCGTCACCCAGCTCTTCTAAGGCAAAGGTTTTATCGATAACAGGCTTTATTTCCAGCTGTTCCAGGGCTTTTACCATGTCTTGCTGCTGCTGGCGGTTGCCAACGATAATACCTTGTAAACGAATTTGCTTGAGCATCATGTGAGCGGTTGGGATATCACCGGTCATTCCGGTCAGCACGCCAATAAGCACAATGTTGCCGCCTACACGGCAGGCGGTAATGCTCTGGGCCAATGTTCCCGGTCCGCCTACTTCAACAACAACATCTACGCCGCCTTCAGACCACTGAGCAATGGTTTCTCCCCAGTTTTCGTCTTCTTTATAGTTAACGGTAAAGTCGGCACCCAGGGCTTTGGCTTTTGTCAGTTTATCGTTACTGGAAGAGGTGATTGCCACGCTGGCGCCCATGCCTTTCGCTAACTGCAAGGCATAAACAGAAACGCCACCGGTGCCAAGCAGTAATACCTTATCGCCTGCCTTAATGTTACCTTCGGTCACCAAGGCTCGCCATGCGGTTAATCCAGCAGTGGTGATCGTTGAAGATTCGGTAGCTGTCCAGCCTTTAGGTGCTTTGGTAAACCAACTTTGTGGCGTTACAACGCGGTCGCGGGCATAGCCATCCAGCCCATCGCCGGGAGTACGGCTAAAGTCACCGAGTGTTGGCCCGCCCGCCTGCCAGTCGGGGAAGAAACATGACACAACCTCGTCACCGGGGACAAAGTCGGTAACATCCTCACCGACGGCTTCAACAATACCGGCACCATCAGCCAATAAAATACGATCCTGGACCTGGCTTAGTGTGCCCATTGCAACGCCTAAATCATGGAAATTCAGTGAGCTACCCTGCAACCTCACCAGAATTTGATCGCCTGTGGGGGCTGCCGGCTCGGCGATATCGGTTACTTTCAGGCCATCGAGACCTTTATCGGGTTCGGCAGTAATTATTGCTCGCATAGTTGTTACTCACTTTGTTCGGGGATCTACATTTACGTGTCGGAACACTTATTAGTTTAACGTTTACCACTGCTATGCTATCGCAGCGCTGGTTTACTAAAT
>OJDQ01000177.1_pt1 | contig 32948 bp, 27 predicted proteins | sample 1592851 | NCBI WGS metagenome assembly OJDQ01 (sample SAMN05416774, study PRJEB24817) | seawater metagenome | isolation source: Sea water | place: Canada:Atlantic | collected 2013-07 | reverse complement strand
GGATTGTTGGTTACACCGAGCGCCTGCAAGAAAAAGTGATTGCGCTGTATAACAATTACGAATTGAAAACCTTAACCAAAACACTGATGAATTTCTGTGTAACAGAGTTAGGCGCGTTTTATCTGGATGTCATTAAAGACCGTCAGTACACCTGTAAAGCGGATAGCTTGCCACGCCGCAGTGCGCAAACCGCGCTTTATCATGTGGCGGAGGCGATGGCGCGTTGGATTGCTCCGGTATTGTCATTTACTGCTGAAGAAATTTGGGATGTGTTGCCGCAACCTGTAAACAGTTCGCGTGAAGAGTCTGCACAATTAGCCGAATGGTACACCGGTTTCCCGACGTTGCCTGCGAGTGAGTTGAATGATGCCTACTGGAGTACCACGATGGACGTGAAAGAAGCCGTCAATGGTGCCCTTGAAAAAGCCCGTAATGAAAAACGTATCGGTGCTTCGCTTGGAGCAAACGTCACCCTATATGCTGCCGACGAATTAAAAGCCTCGCTGGAACGCTTAGGTGATGAATTGCGTTTTGTCATGATCACTTCTAACGCAGATGTTAAAGCGCTGAGTGAAGAGGGCGGAGATTCCACAGAGTTAGATGGCTTACGCGTCTCTGTAACGGCGTCTGATGCTGCTAAATGCGAACGTTGTTGGCATCACAGTGATACGGTTGGATTAAGTGCTCAGCATCCTGCTTTATGCGGTCGTTGTATCGAAAACGTAGAAGGTGACGGTGAAGTCCGTCACTTCGCATAAGGAATATTCAGATGACGGATTCACAGACAGGTCGTTCGCCCATGATCTGGTTATGGCTTGCAGTATTGGCTGTAATTTTAGATCAAGTAACCAAAGTGGCTGCCGAGCAGCTACTAACGTTTGCTCAGCCCGTGTACTTATTGCCGGTTCTGGATTTTACTTTGCTCTATAACAAAGGAGCGGCGTTTAGTTTTTTAGCGGATCAGCCGGGCTGGCAGCGTTGGTTTTTTACGGCGGTTTCTATCGGTGTGTCCATCATGTTGATTGTGTGGATTAAACGTTTACCGCGTGGTGCTGTGTGGTTGCCCATTGCTTTGGCGTTAATTTTAGGTGGCGCTATCGGAAATTTAATTGATCGCGTGATTTACGGTCATGTTGTAGATTTTATTTCAGTGCATTGGAATAACCGTTATTTTCCAGCATTTAATATCGCTGATTCAGCCATTACGTTAGGTGCGATCATGATGGTGCTGGACGTTATTCGTGAAATTAAAGAAGAGCGTGCAGCGAAGGCGGAATCTTCTACCAAGTAACTGTGCAAAAACTTCAACTCGTTACATTTAATAAATAGGTGTTTTATGTCTCTCGGAATTATTGCTCAAGGTAGCCGTATTACTATGCATTTCGCACTTAAATTAAGCGAAGAGCAAGAAGTAGACTCTACCTTCGACAAAGAGCCAGCGACCTTTGTGTTAGGGGATGGCAATTTATTACCGGGATTTGAAGAGCATCTTATTGGTTTAACCACAGGTGACAGTAAAAGCTTCCTAGTGCCACCAGAAAAAGCCTTTGGTCAGCCAAATCCGCAGAATATGCAAAGTATGAAACGTTCAGACTTTCCGGTGGATATGCCTGTTTCTCCAGGCTTGATGGTGTCATTTGCTGATGCCCAAGGCGCAGAGTTACCCGGGGTGATTAGTGATATTGAAGGTGACTGGGTGACGGTTGATTTTAATCATCCGCTGGCGGGTAAAGAGTTGATTTTTAACGTCCAAATCTTGGAGGTGCATGATGCAGATTAAACTCGCCAATCCTCGTGGGTTTTGTGCCGGTGTTGACCGCGCCATTGATATTGTAAATCGTGCCCTTGAACTGTTTGAACATCCGATTTATGTGCGCCATGAAGTGGTACACAACAAATTTGTTGTGAATGATCTGCGCGAACGTGGCGCTATTTTTGTTGATGAACTCGACGAAGTACCAGACGATAATATCGTCATTTTTTCTGCTCATGGCGTATCTCAAGCCGTCCGTAAAAATGCGGAAGACCGTGGGCTTAGAGTATTTGATGCGACCTGTCCGTTGGTGACCAAAGTTCATCTTGAAGTCACTCGATATAGTGCTGATGGCCGCGAGTGCATACTGATCGGCCATAAAGGGCACCCAGAAGTCGAAGGCACTATGGGGCAGTACGACTACAGTAAAGGCGGCAATATCTATTTAGTCGAAGACGAAGAAGACGTGCAAGCGCTTACCGTTAACGACGCCACACAGCTTTCTTACGTTACCCAAACCACACTATCCATGGATGACACCGCACGGGTGATTGATGCTTTGCGGGTGAAATTTCCAGATATTACCGGCCCGCGTAAAGACGACATTTGCTACGCCACCCAAAACCGCCAAGACGCTGTAAAAATACTCGCCAGCGAGTGTGACTTAATGCTGGTGGTGGGATCACCTAATAGCAGCAATTCTAATCGCCTACGCGAGCTGGGTGAGCGCATGGGGGCAACTTCTTACTTGATCGACAACGCCTCTGAAATCAAACCTGAATGGCTTGTGGGTATTAAGGCAGTGGGGGTGACGGCAGGTGCATCTGCGCCTGATGTATTAGTGAAAGAGGTCGTCGCAAAGCTTGAGTTGTTAGGTGGTAGCCAACCAGAAGAGCTAAAGGGCAGGGAAGAGAATGTCGTGTTTACCTTGCCGAAAGAATTGCGGCTGGTGGATGTGGGGTGAGTTTTTAATCATGTTCTATTAAATATATAAAAAATAAACCCGGCAATGGCCGGGTTTATTTTTTTGATCAAGGTTGTTCTTTACAGTTGCTTTTTAATTGTGTCTGTACCGTGGTCAAAGAGTGCTGAAATCCCGGAAGTGCTCATTAAAATATCACCGTCCTCCTTTTGAGAGTCAGTAGAGGCTGATGCACGAATTTCAACACAAAGCGTAAGATCCACAGGGTCGCAGTCTTCACCGGCCAAAGTGTAGTTATCAAGAGTACCTCCTGCAGGGTACCCAAGCAGCGTTAAGTCCTTAGCGTATGTTCTATTCGCAAGGAAGTAGCGCTCCTGAGCCGCTAGAATATTCTGCAGCTCAGCAATCGCCTCAGACCGATTCGCTTTTCGTACGCTATCAAGGTACGAAGGGTAAGCGATTGACGCTAAGATGCCCACAATCACAACTGTGATCATTACTTCAAGCAACGTGAACCCAGACTGCTGTTTTAGTGAATAGTTCACGATTAGAGTTCCTCTTCCCAGTAATTGGTCTCAAACAGATCACATCGGTCTAGATTACCTTCAGTTAACGTAGTCCCTGAGAGAGTGTTGACTACATAATCATCACATGTTGGTGGCTCACAAATATCCCCTTCAGGACAGGGTTTTGGGGGTATTATCACAGTTGTACCGGTTGTGGTGAGTCGTGATGTAGAGCTTTTTGAGGTCACAGTGTCTCCAGGGATATTCGGCTTGCAACTGTCGGTGCCATCACTGCAAGTGATTCTGTTTCGAATCTCTTCGGAAGGCGCAAGCTGATACAGCAGGGAGTTCCCTAAATTACCTGTGCATGAGTTCCCCTCGTTAGCATCACCCTTAGCGAACGTGCTAAAGGTCACTACACCATTCAAGGTGATAGAAGGGGACATGATTTTTCCACCTACGGTTGGCGGATCAAAATACCAACCATGAGTTGATTTAACTTGATCCGTAGCATCCGAAGATGACCATTCTGCAAGATCTGAGACGTTAATTGTGGTGTAGCTTGTTGGGAAACCTCTACCATACATGTCTTTTATTAGATAAAAATGATCATTCACATCCTCACTAAGGGGATGTGCGCGATATCCCGATCCAATACTTATCAATATGAATGAGTCATTCACATCCACTGTTTTAGTTGTCCCATTATCAAGGGTAACTTCAGATGGGCTGGTTGTTTTTATGAATGCCACATCCGGGCTGACATAGAATCGACGATTTTCAGATATCCCATTTGTTTCACTGTTATTTATATCGGCAATAACGCCACCAGTAAATGTATTGCTGCTTTCTCTGAAATCAAAGCGCCACAATCGACCGCCAGTATCCGCAGCATATAACAAGTCAACATAACCATCATTATTACGATCGACTGGGGTAACATCGCTTGCAAAGCTGCTCTTCATCTCATTACTGGCACCAGAGACATCATTATAAGCATCCCAAAGTACTGTGCCGGTTATAGCATCAATCATATAAACGGTATTGCCTGTCGTATGCTCAAACCGCGTCGCGGCGCTCCCATCCTCTGCGGGGTCGTAACCACCGCCTGCAAATAAAACGACTTTATTACTATCATTCCAATTGACGAGCGCAGGCTTAAGTGAAGACCATGTTTGCCCTAGGCGGCTATAACCATCACTGACCGTCGGGATATTTTTATTATTATTCAGATAGTTGCCATTTTTTTGCCAGAGCAAAGAGGGGCTGTCAGGGTTGGTAATATTAAAGGCGTAGTAGCTGTGGCCGCCACGACGCATTCCGACATACAGGTAAACAGTGTCATTACCATCAACGACACCGTTAAGGTTGATGTCATTATGCCAATAAGTAATTGCACCATCTAAACCGTATATTTTATTTTGTACAGACGTTCGTGATGGATCTACGTAACCCAGTGCATTTGGCAATAACTCATGAGGAATTAGTGAGAAAACTTCATGACCGTTAGATGTATCAAATGCATGTAAATATCCGCCATTAGTCCCAATAAACACAATACTTTTATTATTGGAGTAATTGATGACAATAGGACGACTATGAATGGCATCTTCCATTTCTAGACGCTTAGAGGTGCCGTCTTGTGTCAGCCCTGAAATCCAGTTGGCTATACCCAGTTTATAAGTAATATCAATATCGTTGGTTGTATTGAGTATGGCATCAGCCAGACCAAGATCATTTAATCCTAGTAGGTTATTACTTAAACCGAGAATACGCTCAGGTGTTGCTTGAATTAGGTTGCCTGATGCATCAATTATCTTGATATTTCGCGGTTCTGTAATACCAAATTGCTCAGCGGCACCACCTTTTCGTACATCGGAACCGTCTACTGTATCGGTAGTACTCCAGAAGCTGATTGATAGATCGTTGAAGAAGCCATTGTCTGCTACTGCGACTTCTCCTTTTTTGTCGACAATTCCTTTACTCGAGATTTTATAGTGTTTTAAGTTACCTGCCCAAGCGCCAGAGTTGTTGGGAGCAAAAACCGCGTAAAACAGATTGTCACTCAGCTGAAGGCTATTGTATGAGCTGACTGCAATCGCGGGGGCCGTGAATGTGGAGGGAGATTCTAATGCTTCGCCTGCGGAGTTTTGAAAGGCGTCCCTGACGGTGTCATAGCTACTTGCAGATGCAAAACTACCGCCCCCCGCTTTTGCCGTATTTTCTAATTTGTTTTTAGTTGCAACTGCCTGTGTCCCACTAAACCCACCAATGGTATCGGTAATAATGCCATATTTTTTATAGAGTGCGAATGCAGCTTCTTCCATGCAGTGGCCAAAGTCCCCGTAATAATCACCATTTGTATAATATGCGGGTAGTCCCGAATCATCAGTGGCGCAAGGGTCATTAATTGTGACATCTTTGTGGAATAAATTTAAATCGGTAAGTTGATTCGCAATATCCTCATTTGCACTATTATCATCTGATGGTGCGCCGTCAGTAAATAAAACAATTTTATTCACAACACCGCAGGAATTAGATAAATCTGGCATTTGAAACTGTGTACTTGACCCTGAAGCAAAGGCTTCTGGAATGCTCTTGTTAGTGCCTGTAGCTGTACGGGCTGAGTATTTCGCAGTCGAAGATGTCATATAACGGCCAGCTTCATACATAGTTTCTGATAGAGGGGTGCCTCCACTGGGTGTTAATGAGTTAATAGAGCTGGAGAGAGTCTGTATATTCTCTCTAGCAGGCTGCATGGCTGCTATGACACGGCCACCATCCGAATCTGTATTAAATCGCATGATCCCAACGTTGATATTGTCTGCGAGAGAACCAAGTGCATCGATAGCGGCACGTTTCATGATTGCCATTCTAGTCGTTGTTGTAGTCGCGGATTCACCTTCAACCGCAAGGTAGTTGAGGTAGTTACCGCTGTATAATCTTGCAAAATAGCCTTCGTAGTATACTGCATTTAAAAAGCCACCCCAGCCACTGGTTTCACCACAATCTACTTTTAATGAAGTATCTGTACTATTTATTGTTTTGTTATTGTGTTCGTTTTGATCAATCCATGTCAAAATCCAGTCATACGTTGGCCCCCACCATTTATTATTTGTTGTATTGCCTCTGATTATTGTCCGGCCTGAATAAATGCCAGTAGTTTGCGCTGCAGAAAGCGCTGAGCTACATATAATCTGACTTTCAGCAACATCATTCTGACGGATATTAGAGGCAACAGCATCAAGAGAGTTAAATGACTTATACAAGTAATACAAATTAGAATTGAAACTATATTTGCTATTGTCATAAACCGTTGAAGAATCGTACGGAGGTCGTGTGAGAGTTTCGGGATCGTTCATGCTGCCGGATGTATCTAAGATAAACAGTACGTTACTGTCTTTGACACTACCTGTGCCGGTAAAAATTTCGGTATCGTCTGCAATGGCAATTGGTGTGTTTACCAACATAAAAATAAGACTTAAACCTAATAATTTTTTCATGGTGATCTCCTATTATCGGCCACTGGCTGGAACGAAGTATTTAAAGCCTAACTTCTGACTTGATCGAAAACGTCCACTGCTATCTGTGGTGGCTGAGACAATCTCGAAGGGCATTGTTGCAATAGCACCGACACTACTATCGATACCATCTAGACTGTGATTTAAATTCACCGGAACGGTTTGTGTATAGCGCAGTGTGCTACTTTGAATATAGCCCCCGACGCTAGCATCTAGCATCGAATTAATCGCGTGAGCTTCTGGCGCTGAAATTCCTTCGTCAGTTGTGTTTACTGCGCTGGACATTGCATCGCTCATCTCTTGCACTTTAGCCAGTTGATTACGGAAGCCATCATACTGATAACCCAATTCACGCTTGGAGGTATGAAACATGTCTTCTTTTATCTGCAAGTTGCTCACAATTCGAATTTGCGTCGTTGAGCCTTGCAGGCTTAATATCGCCAAAAAAGTCACTGAGGTTAGCATGATCAAACTGACGATCAGTGCGCTGCCTTGTTGTGTCACTATTTTCATAGGTTGACCTCGTTATTAATTTAACAGTGTGACGGTGGTGGTAAATACCTGCCGCGCTGTTTGATCGTTAAATTCGTATGTGAGTGAGTCCATGACGATATACTCCTGTTCCCAAGCTTGTGCTTCTGTATTTGAGAGGGCTTGGGTTAAAAAACCAATACGTATTGCATAGACATTTGACCAGTCAGTGACTTGACTAGCGTTGTAGTAAGCGCTGACGTTTAGAGTGTTATTCAATGGGGCTACATTGCTTTGTCCGTATAAAACATGCATCGTGAGTACACCTGCAGCAAGCGCTTGAGAGTTTCCGAAGTTGTCACCAGGGTTGGCTCTCACGGTGCCATCTTCATCGAACGACTGGCAGCGAAGGTTACTTAAACCATCGTCGTCTACTTCAACCCAATATACGTCTGTGACAGTTACATTAGTGGTTATGTCGTTTCCGGCAGCATCAAGAAGCGCGCTGCCGTAGCAGGTGACTGCATTGCTTTTAGGAATTAATTGGGGGGGATCGTTTGGATCATCTGGGTCTTCTTCGACCTCGGCCACTCTGCGTACTGCAATACGATCTCCTGTGCCAGAGTCGTTATCGCGAATGCAAACGGTATCGGCCGCGTCGACACATAAGCCACCAAAGGCAACTAGATCGGTATCTTCAGGGTCGTAACCCGTTTTTAATAACTGGCGATTGATATAATCAACAGCAAAACGACCGCTTTCTTGTGAGTCGGCTAATGTGTCAGATACTGAGGCTGCTTGGTTGCTACTGATGAGGATGCTGCCTACCGCAAACATGACGATAAGACTCAATGTCATTGATATCATCAGTTCTATAAGGGTAAGGCCTTGCTGGCGTTGAATGCTGCTATTCATGGGCGAAATACCACGCTGTAGTCTTCACGCGCTGTCTCGGCGAGTGTTCCAGCTTCTAGATAATAAACATCGTCACCATCGGCGTCTTGGCCAGCAGTGCGAGAATTCCAAGAGATAACGAGCTCTAAGTCGCCGTCACCAAGATCATTCACGACTAAGCCAGGTCTGCTAATAAATGATGCCGAGCTCGTCATAGCGCTTGAGCCTGTCAGTGCAGCAGTGCCACAGAGGGCATCCCAAAGGTCGAATGTTGCCATTTCGGTGTTGGTGCAATCTCCCGCGGCGGCTTCTTGCTTGCCGTCTAATGAGTAGGAGGCACACATTTTTACCGCAGGGGCATTTGAAGCCCCATCTCCGTTAACACAATTTATGCCTGCCGTTGTGTAATCATTAACGGCTATGTTGTTTGCTCGTATTCGATTAATTAAGTCGTTAGCGACCCAAATAGCATGTGTGCGGTTGCCCGTATCAGACACCGAGCGAATAGATTGCATTTGCATTGCGCTTAAGCCAAGCAAGCCAATGGTGGTGATAACAACCGTGACTAAAACTTCTATTAGTCCTATGCCGTACTGACGACTTATTGAGTTATGCATGCCAGCTCCGTTTCTGCAATTTGTCCAGATCTCAATAGGGAGAATGATTTATCTTCATTACCCGTACAACCGCTGGTGCGTATGGTGATAGTGTCGGTGCTTTCTATCTGACCTGTAGCGGTAAACGCGACTGAGTCTAACCCCTCGACACTCGTCACTGTAATCGTGTTATCCAGAATATCTCGAACTCTTAGAGTATCATTCGACGTTTCAGCAATGATGTTCCAGCCGCCATCTATGGCTGACATCCTAACGACTTCACCTCGTGAAATCGCGTGGCTGCGGGCGAATTGTAAATCCTGTTTGAATAGCCCGGTAACACGTTCGGCTTTCGAGTTAGACAACATATTGCTCATGGAGGGCACTGCTATTGCAGCAATGATTCCGACAATAGCCAACGTGACCATAAGTTCGAGCATCGTAAAGCCATTCATGTATTTCCTTGCTCTCATACTTTTTACCAATGCAATGTTTATTCACTATTTTTACACGAATATACTAACCCTACAGAGTACTGGTTCCGATTCTGTTCAGATAAGCGGTCTGAATTACATTCTCAGTGGAATGAGTGCCATGAAAAGTTACATTAATTGCACCGTACTTCATTACCGCTGCTGTTTTCTACTAGACCATCATTGTTGTCATCTTGGCCTAAGCGAATACGCCCTACGTTGGAAATAATAATGGTTGCAGACAGGTCTCGTTGGCCATTAAGGCATACCGTTACTGTTCCATTGTGACCGAAGGCGGTACCTGATGGTCGGAACATAATTGCGTTGTTGCGGCTGAACTCGCGGGCTAGGTGGTCATCGTTGTTCGGTAGTGAGGGGAAGGTGCGAATAGTAATTTCGTCATTATCTAAAATTTGATTTTGATTACGATCTTCAAACACCGTTAGCTGTCTGTTCCAGTCATTGTGGCATTCATCGCCAGTATCTAATGGACAAAGACTGACAGGTAGGCCCCGGTATACGGCCATGGATCGCGTCAAGGCAATAGCACGATGGATTGTCGAGACCTGTGCCTTGAATTGACTTTGTTCGATGAGGGCGCTCATTGCCGGAAGGCCGACGCCAAGCAGAATGCCAACAATGGCCAGCGTCACCAGTAACTCAATAAGTGTAAATCCATTTTTCGGTTTTAAATCCAGCGCTTCCATCTTTGCGATCCTTGCAGGGTGAGTGACCCATTACTGTAACAACTCTCCTGCGAAGGTCACTCAGCCGAATTTCTTATTTTTGCCATTAATCTATGTCCAATTTCTTACACCGATAGCGCAATGCACGAAAGCTAATGCCCAATCGTTCAGCGGCGGCGGTCTTGTTCCAACGTGTGCTTTTTAGGGCTTCTTCAATGGCTTCACGTTCTAATCGTTCAAGGTAGCCTTCAAGATCTCCAAGGGCTTCGGTATGAATATGCGCGCCAGCGGCTTGCTTAGGGGCGTCGAATTGTAGGTCTGTGACTTGGATTTCGTCGCTCTCCAATAGCGTAAAGGCACGTTGTAACATGCTGTCGAGTTCGCGGATATTGCCTTTAAATGGATGGCGCATTATGGCTTCTAGTGCCATCTCGCTGATGCTGACCTTGGGCATATCCCATTCAGTCGCGTAGTTGGTGAGGAAGTATTCAACCAGTTGCGCTATGTCTTCACGACGATTATCAAGTGACGGAATTTCTAAGCCAACGACTTTAAGCCGGAAGTACAGGTCTTGCCTGAAGCTTCCTTGCTCGACAAGGTTGTTCAGGTCGGCAGCACTGGTGCTGATTAGGCGAGCATCAATGGCGATGCCTTGATCAATACCGGGGTGGTGGATTTTCTTTTCTTGCAGTACACCTAGCAATTTGGCTTGAATATCAGCGGGTAGGCGGTCTACATCATTGAGAACTAGGGTGCCTTTATCCGCCTCGCGGAATGCTCCTAGTGTGTTGTGTTTGGTGTTCCCGAATAATACGTCGTCAGCACTGCCTTCTTGTAATGCATCGCAGTTGACGGTGATAAATGGAAATTCGCTGCGTGAGCTTTGGCTATGTATCGCTTGTGCTACCGCTTCTTTGCCAACGCCCACTTGGCCATATAGTAGAGCCGGTGCTTGGGTACGGGCGACCTTACGAACGGTAGAGCGTAAATTTTCCATGATTGTTGAGTTGCCAACCAATAAACTTTGGCATTGCTCGGGGATCGCGCCTCGCACTTTACTTAATTTAAGCGCTGAGGTGGCTAGCGAGCGTAAACGGTTGGTGTCTAATGGCTTAGCAACGACATCGAACGCGCCTGCCTTTAGCGCGTTTACTCCGAGTTCTAAGTTACCAAAGGCGGTAATCATCGCGACGGGCATTTCAGGAAAATTACGGCTGCAATGATTGATTAGTTGCATCCCGTCACCGTCAGGTAGCTTCATGTCTGTAATGCAAAAATGAAAGGTGTTTTGACGCAAAAGCTCGGTAGCTTCACTGACGTTGGCTGCTAGCTTGCAAGCTAGCCCCATGCGCTCAAAGGTCATACTGAGCAGAGAGCGGATATCTTTTTCGTCATCCACGATCAATGCGCAGGGTTCCGACAGCATACGTGTATCCTCTTTTGTATTTACGTCATTATTAGAGGTGCGTAATTTAAAGTTGTGTGATTTCAAGTAAGTGAAAATGAATTATGACGAAGTTTCGCTATGAGCGCTGTGACAATGACCACACATTCGTTGTAATTAGCTTAATGTCTTTGTTAAGCCGTCGTCTTACATTTTAAGAGTTAAGCGAAAACAAGCTCCCGTGTCATGTGGAATATACTCAATGGATGCTTGGTTTGCTTGGCATAGTTCGCGGCATAAATAGAGGCCCAGCCCCGTGCCATTGTGTTCAGTTGTACTGAACGGTTCAAATAGACGATCTCTTTGATTATCGGCCACACCCAAACCATTATCAATAACATCTATTTCCACCCGGTTACGTCCTGCAGGTAGCACGTCGATTGTGAGTTTAGGCGGGTGAATACGTGCTTTGCGTGCATAGCGTAAACCATTAACGCATAAGTTGGTGAGTACTTGATTAAGGTGATCAGCATCAAATTGTACTTGCAAGTCATTTGGGCAATTGATGATAAATTCATAATCACTAAGGCTGTCTAATTGTTTGAAGAGCACAATAAACTCATGCAAAAAAGCAGACAATGGAAGCGAGCTGAGTGTTGCCTTACGGCCACTTGAAAGCTGCAATATATCTCGAATCGTGCGGTTAATTCGTTGGCTGTTGTTTTCAATAATACTTGTTAGTTCTCGGTCTTGATCGGTCAGGTGAGGCGCTTCAGATAATAGCTGAGCCGCTTGGTTTAACGACGATAATGGGTTGCGAATCTCATGGGCAATACTGGCCGTCAAGCGTCCTAAGGACGCAAGCTTTATTTGCTGTGCTTCAGCAGAGATACGGGCATCGTCCTCTACCAATAATAGAAAGTCATCATCGGTATCCGATATCGCAATATAGCGTACGGATAAGCTGATGCCGTTGAGTGTTAAGCGGGTATTCGCGTGTACATTAATCAGTTCCGCAGGGAGTAGCCCGCCGCGCTTCAGCGAAAACCATTGAAGGGCCGTATCATTGAAAAATAAAACACTCTGGTCGTGATTACAGGCAATAATGCCGTCGGGTAAGTTCATTAGTGCGTGTTGGCTTAAACGCTGTAATCGTCGGATATTTTTTGCATTGTAAGAAGCCAAACTGAGCGCATCTTTAATCCGCCGGGACAGTAACTGCGTTAAACCGGCGATGGCAAAGCAGATGGCACCATACACACCGGTATTGGCTGAGTCAGAAATACCAAAGTCTTGAGGCACTATATGCTGGGTGTAGATAACGGCAATACTGACCCATGCCGCGACGCTATAGCCGAGTATGCCTGGCGCCAGCAAGTTGGCTATGATGATAGGGATAAGCAATAGGCTTGAAAACCCGGCTTCTAAGCCACCCGATGAATACATTAATCCTGTGAGTAGGGCGGTCTCAACAAAGAGATAGGCCGTGGCAGCCTGAGAGTCAGATGTGCGGCTAATGATGGCGGCAAATATAGCGGCGCTGAATACATACACCGATGACAGGACCAGAAACATTTGCGGTACCTTGCCACCTAGAATAATGTCCTTGCTATCAATGCCATCAATGACGATAAGAGTCAGCGCCAAGAGCAAAGAGTAGTAGCTGTAAAAACGCAGTAAACGGCTACCACGACCGATGTGTTCGTTTGTCTCTGGTTTGGCTGTAAAAGAGTTGAAGGGCATCCTGAGTATCCGGTTTGCGTCCTGAGGCGTATTTTCAGACAATACGTGCATCTGAAAGAGGTTAACCTGAGTCCATGTCCGAGTCACTGCACAAATCCCCGAGCGACCCCCAGCTCAAATCACTGCCATCCGTTCTGACGATTGCGCTAGGGCAGTGTAATTTTCATGTGGGTGATCTTCCGGGGAATACTGAAAAAATTATTCAAAGTGCGACAGATGCCGCCGCGCAAGGCGCAGATCTTATTGTCTTTACTGAGCTAGCATTAACTGGATACCCACCAGAAGACCTACTATTGCGGCCGAGTCTTAAGCACCGTATTGATCAGGCCTTAGAACAAATAGCCCTCGCCAGCCATCAAATTGCCATTGCAATTGGGTACCCGTCGCAGCACCAGAATGCGCTGTTTAATTGTGCGGGCGTGTGGCACCGAGGTGAGCTTTTGGGTGAATACGCCAAACAAGAGCTTCCTAATTACCAAGTGTTTGATGAAAAACGCTATTTTACGTCTGGGCAGAACGCGACGGTGGTCGAGCTCAATGGCGTAAAATTAGGGTTAACTGTGTGTGAAGACGTGTGGTTTGACGCACCAGTGGCGCAAGCGGTAGAAGCCGGTGCTGAGTTGATTCTAAATTTAAACGCATCGCCTTTTCATATGGGAAAACAACAAGAACGCATAGACTTGATACGTCGCCACGTAGAAAGCCACAAAGTACCTTTCTTATACGTCAATCAAATTGGCGGGCAAGACGAGCTGGTATTCGATGGCAGCTCGTTTGCGGTCAGTGAGCAGGGTGAATGTATTTTGCAGATGGCGTCATGGAAAGAAGCCACTGGCTTTGTGCGCTTTGAGAATAACCAATTAACGTCTGTCAGTGAATCGCAACCCGCACGTGAAGATGGCCTTGCCAGTTTGTACAACGCCTTAGTGTTGGGCGTGCGCGACTATGTGGGTAAAAATCGTTTTCCTGGCGTATTACTCGGACTATCTGGCGGGATTGATTCAGCGCTGACCTTAGCCATCGCCGTGGATGCACTTGGGCCTGAAAAAGTCCGAGCTGTGATGATGCCGTTTGCGTATACCTCTGATATGAGTAAAGAAGACGCTTCCCTGCAAGCCGAGGCAATGGGAGTGAAATACCAGTCGATCTCCATTGAACCCATGTACAACGAATTTATGGCGGCACTGGCGCCTGACTTCGAAGGTTTGGCAGTCGATACCACCGAAGAAAACCTGCAAGCCCGTTGTCGTGGCGTGCTGCTAATGGCGCTCTCGAATAAAACCGGTTCTATGGTCATCACCACTGGCAACAAAAGCGAAATGGCCGTCGGTTATGCCACGCTTTACGGCGATATGGTCGGCGGTTATAGCGCTTTAAAAGATGTGTACAAAATGAAAGTCTTTGCCTTGGCGGAATACCGCAATACCATCTCGCCCGTGATTCCGCAGCGGGTGATAGACCGCCCGCCATCCGCTGAGTTAGCGCCGGATCAAAAAGATGAAGACAGCCTGCCAGCGTACCCGGTATTGGATGCCATTCTCGAAAGCTATATCGAGCACGACGAAAGCGCCGAGCATATCATCGCCGCCGGTTTTGAACGTGAGGATGTGATGCGTGTTTTACGTTTGGTTGATATTACTGAATACAAACGCCGCCAAGCGCCGATTGGCGTGCGAGTAACCCGCCGAGGATTTGGGCGTGACCGTCGTTATCCGGTGACGAATGGTTGGAAAGCGGGTTATTAAGCGTCGCCCCAAAAGCGCACTAACTTACTGCTATGTCATAGTTTTTAAGAAGAACTGTCGCTGACAGTAACAGCGATTTTAATATTTAAACCCGCCATGGATGGCGGAAATTTCGGTTTTGCATGAGTATTAACCGACCTTATGGGCAGGATAATATATCTCACCAGTTTCTGCGGCGGCATCAGGGTCGGACTTTCTTGATCGTTGCCATACCCCTTTAAATATCAAATGCTTGATTTTCTATTTCATGTTCCTAGCTCACTTGCTTTAAAACTAATGCCGCTTGATTTGAAATACTGCTGAGCGGACTTTCTTTTAGTCGGCGTGCGTGCGGCGCCAGACAACTAAGTTATTCTGGGGCCTTTAGAGCAAAACCTTGCCCCGGAGCGATACAAATAATATGGCTACTTTAAGAGGTCGCTCCGGGGCGGATTGTTTTGCGTGCCGCATAATGACTGCCGTTGGCTGGATGAAGCCGGATGCGCCGAGAAGAGAGGATCGTAAGGAGAAACTTCTCCTTGCATGGGGCCGGGGGCGGAGCCCCGAAAGGGATTTGAGTTTGAGAATTGGGTTGGCTAGCTGAGTTTAAGAGATGAGTTTTAAAGAAACATGATTGAATTAATGAAGCAGCATGGAGTGACGCATGCCACTCCAAGCTATGGGACATTAGCGTTATAAACGTCCTGATATGTGGGCTGTTGAACGCTAATGAGCAGGGCGCTGCTTTCTAACTAATTACAGATGGCGAAGCGTTAGCGGTTCCCTCTGATAATTGAGCGTTTTCTTCTACTGTGCGCATACGGTTAGCGCGTTTGAATGTACCCATGTCATTAAAGCGAATTCCATGACGACGTAATACCTCCAACGATTCGTCGGCACCTAAATGGCGAATATAAAACGCATCACGTACAACAAAATGATGAATTGCGTGAGTATTGCCAAAATTAAAGCAGAACAATTGCAGAGGTAATAAATACCATTTATTCATCACCTGGCATTGCTCATGAATAATCCCAGGAGTGTTATCGCCGTAGTAATGCATGTTTGATGAAATAAAGTGCAAGCAAAATGTACGGAATACATTCGGCGCAATTAAGATAACTACCATCGCCGTTACCCAGCCTTCTTGAGCCAGCAACCACTGCGGCCAGTCAATACTAGCGCCTAATAAAAAGGCGATGCCATTTGCTAGGTGGAATAACACAAAACCATGCCAAATGCCGTAAATAATAGTGCCTACTGGTGTGAAACTTAACGCTGCAATGATGCGCAGATTTTTTAAATCTTTGCGGTCTACTTTGCCTTGCTTTAGCAATTTACGTGGTTCTTTAAAATATTTACCAGCACGAAGGTAAAACGCAAACATGTTATCACCGACCATGATAAAGCGTCGCCAGCCCCATTTTTCGCCGTTGGTAATCCCACGTTCTTCGAGGTCGGTTTCAGTGCCAGAAACTTTGTGATGATGCAGGTGCACATGACGGCGTACCCAAGGGTTTTGAGTTAGCGGGCGAGCTAAGTACACGCCCGCCATCATAATGTGGTGCCAAAAAGGTTGTTTGCGGAAGTACATGTAGTGAATTAAGTCATGCTCTAACTCATGTAACAGCGATGTCCAGAAAGCGCTGAGTACAATTACAACCCAAGCAGGCATAATGCCTTCGAACCAGAGCCAGCCGTTCACCGCCATACCGGCCAAACTGACTAAAAAAATGGTCATACCGACGGCGTCTTGGTGCTTCATTAAAAAAGGATGACGAGCGCGTACTTTATCGCTCACAGCCATGAGCTCGCTTTGGATTGCGCGGTCTTTGGCGCGTAAGCGTTTAAAATCTTGCTCGTTGTTTTTATCATTATGTGTCGCAGTCATACTATATACTCCTAATTCATAAGCGGGCGATGTACACATGCCGCTCTGGGATTCAAACACTATACTCAGATGCCAGCGAGCAAACTCTGCCGTAACTGCCAACCTGTTGACCGGAGACGCCAATGTCGGATCAATCTAAGCCTGAACCGATAGCGACCGACAAATCTTCGCTAGAACAACCCAAAGCGGTGGCCATGTTTTTACGACCGCTGGCTAGCTTGTTGCGACAGCAAGGCATTGAGCCAGGGGCACTGTTTCGCGAGCATGGTTTATCTCTGGACGATACGAATAACCCAGAAAGCCAAGTCAATGTCACGGACACCTCGAATTTATTGTCTGCTGCGGAAGACTTACTGCAAGACCCTTCGCTCGGCATCAACATGGCGCGCCAGAGTGAATATTCGGTCTTTGGCGGTTTAGGTTTGGCTTTGTCGGCCGGTGGAAGTTTACTCAGTGTTTTACAGCGTATGACACGATTTCAGCGCTTGATCAGTAATGCAGTACGTGCTGAATTGGTTATAGGTGACGACAAGGTAAGTATTCACTTTCATCCAAATGCAGGGCACACGCCGCACCCGCAAGGTATGCAGTATGTGATGGCGAACTTAGTTCGGTTAGTACGCATCCGTTTGGATTCGACGTTAAACCCGCTGCAAGTTTTGGTCGCACACGAGAATGCCGCGTATTGTGCGCGCATGGCACGTTACTTCCGAGTAGAGCCTGAGCAGGCAGATCATTACGCCATTGTGTTTGCTCGTGACGCTGCCAATTCACAATTACACTCCAGTGATTCACAGCTGGCGGCCATGTTAGATGCCACCTTAAACGAACGCTTAGCCGCCCAAGAAAAAGGCTCGTTGGTGATTCAATTATCGCTTTGGCTGGAAGGGCAGTTGCCCGAGGGTGAGCCTTCGCTGGCGGATGCCGGTGCTCAGTTTCATATGAGTGTGCGTAGCTTGCAGCGACGTTTAAATGAGGAAGAGCTTACGTGGAAACAGTTGGTAGAGCGTACACGGCGCACCTTAGTCGAGCGACATTTGAAAGTTCCCGGTACGACAGTAACGCAGTTGGCATTTTTATTGGGCTTTTCTGACGTCAGTTCTTTTTCGCGAGCGTTTAAAAAATGGTATGGCGTATCCCCTAGTCAGTTTCGGGCGAACGCTGAATAGTTTGGATTAAGGCTGTGACCATAATCTCATAAGGTTGTGATACAACCCACTTAACCGGCGCACTTCTTGATCTTCTGCACCGCGATCGACTGTTAATACCTGAATGGATTGATCCAGCTCGAACAGCTGCTCACGCTTGTTAGCGTCAGGAACTAAACTTTGAATCCAGAAAAAAGCGGCAAAGCGCTTGCCTTTTGTTACCGGTCTCACTTCATGCAAGCTGGTGGACGGATAAAGAATTAAATCCCCTGAATTTAACTTCACTTCTTGCGCACCAAAAGGGGTTTCGATGGCCAGCTCGCCGCCTTCGTATTCATCACTATCGGATAAAAATAACGTCCCCGAAACGTCAGTACGTACGGTTGCGCCGTCGTCGCGTTTCATAATACTGCTATCAATATGCAAGCCATAACTGCCACCGCCTTGATAACAATTAAAGCGTGGCGGGTAGAATTTTTCAGGCAAGGTGGCAGAAACAAATAATGGGTGCTGGCTAATCGCCTGCATCACAGCTTGGCTTAAGGAGCGGGCAACATCGGAGTTTTCATCCAGCTGTAAGTTATCTTTTACATTACGTGCTAACGCACCAGCCGTACGCTTACCGTCTAACCATTCGGCATTTTCTAAATGTTGGCGAAGTTGTAAAACGCTGTCTTTAGCCAGTAAATTTTCAATAGGGAGCAGCATTACATATCTCCTAAATGGTGAGCGCGTGAATGAATCGATGCCGGTGGATTTACCAAAATAGCAGGTGTGATATTTTGAATATTTGCACAACCGCATAGCGCCATACTGACTTCGATCTCTTCTTTTAATATTTTTAGGCAATGTGCCACGCCCAATGCACCTGCAACGGCAAGTCCCCACATCTGCGGGCGACCAATACACACCGCATTGGCACCTAACGATAATGCTTTAATTACATCCGTACCCCGTCGGATACCACTATCAAGCAGTAACGGAACATCCTTGCCCACTGCTTGGCGAATCGCCGGTAATAAGTCAATGGAGGCGGGCAGTGTATCTAATGTGCGGCCGCCATGATTCGAAATAATTAAACCATTAAAACCTAATTGAATTAATTGTTTGGCATCGGCTGGGTGCGACACACCCTTTGCGAGTAAGGGGAGTGATGTTTGTTGTCGAAGCCAATGCAAATCTTCCATATTGGGTGCATCCGCCATAAACCCCTTGAGAACAATACTATCCCCCGGATTTAATTCACGCGCGGGTGCTTGGGGTAAGCCCATTAAATTCACTTCATTGATTGAATCGGGCAATCGAAAGCCAGCACGTTGCGCGCGATTTCTTAGCCCGTTAACCGGCGCATCAAGGGTAATAACGATGGCTTCACATCCAGCGTCTTCAGCTTGTTTAATCAGTGCTAAATTCGCCCCTCTGTGAGGCTGCCAGTACAGTTGAAACCAGCTGCGTTCAGCGGTTTTTGCTATCTGCGCCAAAGGCGTATTACTTAACGTGCTAATAATCATTGGCGTGTTCATAGCACGCGCGGCTTCGGCAGTAGCAAGTTCACCCTGCGGATGTACCAATTGCTGGTGGGCAACGGGTGACAATAATAATGGGTGCGTTAACGTGCGGCCAAACAGCTCGGTATGAGTGCTGGCATTGCCGTTATCCGAGCAGGAATCAGAGGAAAAATTAGAAATAATTCGATTGTAGAGTTTTAATTGATCAAAGACGGAGCGGTTTGCTGAAAGTGTACTGTCATCGGCAACGCCACCATTAATATATTCGAGAATGTCACGGCGAATAAAATCTGCCGCGACGCGCTCATAATCACCCAGGCTCACAATATCGGATGGGATGTGGCTTAGCGCCTGAGTTTGAATATGCGTCATTTGTTATTCCAAAAAAGCCGGAGCATGGCTCCGGCTATTAATCTGATATAGCGTGTTTACATTGATCGTTGGCTGTTCATGCCTGTCATTTCATAACCACCGGTTGTTTGATAGCTACCGAATGACAAGCAGTTTCACTAACGAATCATCACGACTAGGTTATCAGAATTCGTACGCTAAGCTCAGCTGTGCGTTACGTGCATCACCAATGTAGGCGAATGAACCACTGCGGTAAGCGGTTAAGTAGTAATCACGATCGGTAATGTTACCTACGTTTAAACGAGCATTTAGCTGGTCGTTAAAGTCGTAAGTTGCGAATGCATCAATCACAGTGTATGCCGGTACACGAATGTCTTCGCTTGCAGCAGCGTCAGGCTGGCCCACATACACTTCGCTTGAGTGATTGGCACTAGAGCCAAACGCAAGTTTGTCCGTTAGTTGGTAGCGTAATTGAGCAAAGGCAGAGCGATTTGCAAAGTTTGCTAGGCGTCCGCCTTCACCTTCTTCATCCGCACTTTCTAGGATTTCAGACTTCATTAAGGCAAAGCCAAGCTGAGTGCTTAAGCGATCATTGATGTTACCGACAAGAGAGAACTCAGCACCCTGAACACGGTTTTTGCCGGTGTTGTAAGTACCTTCGGTATCGTAATCCGTCCCTTCCATCACGTTATCTTTAGTGATGCGGAAGATCGCGGCGGTGGCCAATAGCTTCTCATCCATGATGTTCCACTTGGTACCCAACTCAATGTTTTGAACGTCTTCTGGCTTGGCTTTATTAACGTTCTCAGAGCTTGAACATAAGCCGCCGTAACCACAGTTACCGCCTACGTCAGATTCACCACCATTAATGTTGGTAGAGGTGCTGTACGTTAAGTACACGTTGCCGTTGTCAGTGATGTCATAGACTGCACCGATGTGGCCGTTCCACAGAGTGTCATCGTATTCGAAATCAGTGGTTGTGCCATCACGACCAGTGACTGCGTTGCTGTAGTCAAAAGTATCGGCTCGTACACCGGCAAATAGGCTGAAGCTTTCTGTAATATCAATGGTATCCATCGCGTAGAGAGACAGAGTGTCGATTTTATAGTCAGCATCAACAATGTTTTTAGTAATCTGTCGATCCATTAAACCACCGGTATCCCCAACAACACTGCCGTCAGGATTAATAATACAGTAGCCTTCAGAAACACCACCACGGCCTGCATAAGTACAGTTAGACGCGCCAGCATTGTCAACGTTATATGTTCCGTTAACGACGTTGTGTTGAGAGTACTCCGCACCAATGACAAATTGGTTGTTCATGCCCGCTAACTCAGTATCAAAGAAGACATTGAGTTGATTAACCAGGTACTCAACTTCTTGCCAGCCTTGGTGTGTACTTAAGCGAATTGTGTCGTATTCACCATTTGGATCGGTTGCATCAGTCGTTGTGCCGCTTGCGCCTGTCACAACATAGCCATTGTTGGTGGTGCCGTAACGCAGTGAGTTCTCAAGACGCATGGCATCAGACACTTCGAATGCTGCGCGAAAGGTCAGGCTATCGACGCGAGATTTAACGAAATCTTTATCTTGCACGTACGCCGGAATATCTTCGTAAACTCTACCGGTATCACGATTTACAAAACTGCCTAGATCAGTACGATCAAACGCATCCATGTGGTAGTAGTCAGCGCTTAGATCTAATTTGTCAGTGGCTGCCCACGTGGTAGACAGTGCTAGACCGTTTCGCTCACGGGTATTGTCGTCACGGTTAGGAACGTTTTCTGCGTTATGCAGCACGTTTGCACGAACCGCCACGTCATCAGTTAGGCCAACGTTTGAATCCAGCGTCACACGGCGGTAATCGTCTGTACCAATACCGGCTTCAACTTTGTTGAAGTCGTATTCAGTGCTTGCTTGTTTGGTGATGCTGTTGACGGCACCACCAGATGAACCGCGGCCAGCAAAGGTAGAGCTAGGGCCCTTGGTGATTTCAACTTGTTCAACCGCGAAACTTTCACGGGTCGTCATACCTGGATCACGTAAGCCATCGACGAACACGTCAGAACGAGCTTCGTGACCACGAATCACGTAACGGTCACCAAAGGCATTACCGTTTTCACCGGTACCCAAAGAAATACCCGGCTGTGCATCTAAAATCTCTTTAAGGTCGCTACGGCCAGATTCTTGAATTTGGGTTTGTGTTAAAACGGTGATCGTTTGTGGTGTTTCCGCGAGATCTTTGGTGTGGCGGCTGTCACCAGACACTTTTGCTTTATACGGCGCGCCTGGTTCTGCATACGGGTTGGTATCCAGCGTACGCTCTTCAACCTGCATTGTGTCGAGTACAATCGCTTCTTCTGCGAAAACAGGTGCAGCGGCTAAAAGCAGTGAAGGTAAACCAATAGTTAATGCTGTGGCTCCCGGTGCAAGACGGGATTTACGCAGGCTCAGTTTTTCTAGGCCGGACTGGCCCGTTTTTTTTGTGTTGGTGTTCATAGTTATTCCCCAAACGAAGAGTTAGTTATTAGGCTGAATTCAATTGGCATAACCAGTGGCAACTGTTGTCGCGATGGAAAAAAATCATCGGGAACAGCAGGCAACGGTGATGCGTCTTTCAGCATCCGTAATGCAGCGTTATCAAGTAACGGGTGACCTGAACTTTCCTTAATGCCGCTGGAAAGTACGTCTCCCTGACGGTTCATCGTGAATGCAAGCTGGACAGTTCCCTGTTGCTTACTTTTTTTAGCGGCGGGTGGGTATGTCCTATGTTTGGACAGCCACTGATACAAATCGCGAATATAGCTTTTACTATTTCCACGTTTGCCGCCGCTGGATTGCTGCTCCGAACGTCCAGTGGCCTTGACCATAGCTGACGAAGCGGCTTGGTCTGGCTTGGGTTGTGGCAGCGTTTTTTCTATTGTTTCGGTCATTTCGGGAGGGGTTACTTCCGGTTGTTTTTCAACAACTGGCTCTTCCGTTTGTTCAGGCTTAGGTGCCTGCTTGTATACAGGCTCCTGTGGTTTCGATTTTGGTAATGGTGTGGGCGCTGGTTTAGGTGCTGGAGCAGGAGTAGGCTTCGGCTTATTTAATTGCGCTAGGCGCTCGCTAGCATCGGCATAAGCACCTAATTGCCCTAAGCCAACATGAGAGCCTGCATCACCATCAGAAAGAGCATCTCCGGAGGCTTCTATTGGCGACGAAAAGAACTGCCAAGCCACCGCGCCGTGCAGTGTCAGTGCGCTCAGTAGAGCGATAAATAGCGTTCGAGCATTCATGCGCCGTCCTCCACCAAGATGGAGAGCGCAATATGTTTCAGTGGGCGTAATTCACTCAGCACACTTTCTAATTGCGCAGCGGTGACGCGTTCATCTACAACGAGAGTCAGTTCGACAGCAGTCAGTTCACCAGCAGCATTACTTTTTTCTGCCATTCCCTCTGTCATTCTCTCTGATGTCGAGATAACAGACAGTGCGTCTCCTACTTGTTCAGGTGTCATGGCTTTTTCATCCATCGACACCATGCCATCGGCATTGATTTCCACAAAGCGTTGCAAATTCGCTGGGGTTTCTAAATTAGTTAGCGTTGGTAATTCTATGCTGGCATTGGGCCGCTTCTGGATATGCCCAGCGACCATAAAAAAGATAAGAAGTAAAAAAACAATATTGATTAAAGGGATCATATTGTCGTCAGAACTTGAGTTTCTTTGTTTAGGTAAGACGCTCATTCGCTCAACTCCTGAGAGGCGAAAGGCTGGCCTAACGTAAACGTACGCACGCTAGCATTCAGCTGGTCGACGAGGCTTAAAACGCTTTTCACATTGGCGTTTTCTTCTGCACTAATCACGATCGCTTTATCACCAACGGAAGTAAGAACATCCTCAAAACTCTCTAGCGCAGGGCTAAGGCTGTCCTTGAGCACTCGAATATCTCCGTTGCTGTACACCAAAATTAAAGCGGGTAACTCATTACTGGCCGTCGCAGATGCTTTAGCTGCAGGCAGCGGTAGTGCTTTCCATTGGCTAAAGGTTGAGGTCAGCATAAAAAACATCAGCAAAATAAAGACGACATCAATGAGTGCTGTGAGGCTGATTTTTTTGCCTTTGCGACCCTGAAGAACCGAATCCATTAAGCACGTACCGCTTGTAAACGGACGTCTTTGGTTTCGTGATTAGGAGTGTTGTTCAATAACGCTTCTGAGTCGCTCAGCATCTGAATGCTTAAAGATTCATGCTGACGTTCAAACAAGCTGTGAATCAGGGATACTGGAATAGCCACACCTAGGCCGACAGCCGTCGTGAGCAATGCTTGCCAGATACCACCAGAGAGAACCGCCGGATCAACTTGTGCACCGGCTGCTTCCATTGCTTTGAAGGCTTCAATCATGCCGAGCACGGTGCCAAATAAACCTAACAGCGGGGCAACGGTGGCAATCACTTCAAGCGGGCGTAAACCAAAAGACAAACGTTGAATTTGATTACGTAACTCACGCATTGTTTCGTTACGAGCATCTTCGTGAGAGTGAGCTTCCATCATTTGCCATGTACGGCGGATGTTGGCTACGCGTGGGTTGTGGCAGTGGCTTGCAATATCATTCAGAGCTTTGTCTTGCCCAGTTTGAAGAGCGTGTAAAAGTTGATCAGAGGGGGGGGCAGAAGCCAGTAGAGCCTGAGTCGAGCGGATCAGCCGCGCGATAACGAAGGTCGTTGCTACCAGTGAAAGTAAGATCAAAGCGGCGACAATGGGTCCGCCAATTAGGGTGATAAAGGAGTTTACTTCCGACATAACAACAGCGCCCCATAGAGAATAGGGGTGCGATATTAATGTTTTTGATAATGATTCGCAATAGCCTTATCGATTGAGTTTTGATACTCCTGTAACTCGATTGCGCCCGTGTTCTTTGGATTGATACAAACAATCATCCGCGAGGCCTAGCAGTTTCTCTTCTTGGCCGGGGTGTACAGGTATCTCACAAGAGACACCGACACTGATGGTCATTATCTTTGAATGTTCGCCTTGAGTGACGGTGGTTTTTTCAAACGCGCGGCGTAGCATTTCGCCTACCTGACACGCGCGATCTTCTGTGGTTTTTGGGAACACAACGACAAACTCTTCACCACCATAGCGGGCGGCAAAGACACCAGGCATCGTGACCACTTTACGTATGATTTGTGCGGCACGAACTAAACATAAATCGCCGAAGGCGTGGCCATGTTCATCATTGAGTTTCTTGAAAAAATCGATATCCACCATCATGACACTGATAGGGTGCTGGTCTTTGTAGGATTGCTGGTAGTGCTCCCGATATACTTGATCGAAGTAGCGTCGGTTAAATAGCTTCGTCAGGCCATCAGTCACACTGAGTTCTTCAAGGCGGCGGTTGGCTTTTTCTAAGGCGGAAGTTCGCTCTTTTACCTTGTTGTCTAACTCCTTGTTCATTGCCATTTGCATATCAAGCAGCTTTGTTTGTGAGCCTATTCTTAATTCTTTTTCTTGGTTCATTTTGTCCGCAAAGGCAATAGATAACAGAGACAATTCGGCGATAAAGCCAATAGCAAATGCTTGGTTGCCGATTTCTGTGCTCGGCACTTTACCGGTCATATCCAGTAAGTACCATGCGATAAATATAAGGTGTGCAAACCAAGCGATCGTGAATAGTCGGGCCGATTTCATGCCCATTACCCAGCCCTTAATACCTATATATAAAGCACACGCCACACCGAAAAACGCCGCGGAATGACCAAGTTTAACGATAATCCCGTAAGGCACGGTGAAACTGGCTAAGCACATTACGATTAAGGAGAACATTAGTAGGTAAGCAATAGAGCGATCAAAAATAGATCCGAATTTTTGTAAATCGACGAACCTCAGCACAAATGCCATGGCGGTGAGCTGAACAAAGGGCGCAAGAAATGCAATGACTTGATTATTAACGCCGGGCATATCGCCCCAAAAGTATTGCTGTCCAAGACCAAAAAGAGTGGCCTGCATAAAGCCTGCACAGGCAAGGTAAATAATATATAAGAGGTAAGATGCCTCGCGCAGTGACAAATACAGGAAAAGGTTGTAAAGCACCATAATAAAAATGATGCCCAAAAAGCTGCCAGCCCAGAAAAAAATCAGTTTCTCTTCTTCGATGGCTTCATCATAGTTAATAAGATCCAGAGGAATAAGAAGCGGCCCCGGCGTCAAAATACGTATGTATACTTCTTGCTCTTCGGCGGTTGCAGCATCCAGAGGAAACCAGAATGTGCGTTCGTCGATAGGGCGAATATCAAAGGGACGCTGATCTCCAGCTTCAAAATGACGGATCATACGTCCGTGTTCAAACAGATAGAAATCCACATAATCGTGATGTGGGTAATTCAAGCGAATAATAGGTTGGCTAAATGACTCTGTAATGCCACTTAAGCGGACTCGTGCCCACAGGGCGTTATCAGTTTGGCCTAAGTTATTACTGATGCTATCGCGATGGTGCCAGTCACTTTCAGGGCGCACGAGAATTTCATCCAGCGTTTCTCCATTGCGTTCAGAAACAAACTCAAGCAGCGGTAACAGGCTAACTTTTTTATCAGAGTAGTGAACCGTTTCAATCGCCGATGCATGAGTGGCGTAGAAGACTAACAATAAGATAGCGAATGAGATGAATGCCTGAATGACATGAACCATGAACGCTTTATCGTTGACATCTGATTCTGATCTCTTGTGTGTGTCAGCCATTCTGAAACCTATCACCTCTCGCTCTTATATCTATTAAAACTAGTTCACGCTGAGTGATAGTCAAAGCGTTAACTGTTAGATTCTTTGAGAAATGCGACTTGGTTCCTGCCGTTACGTTTAGCAGTGTAAAGCAATGAGTCTGCGGCCTGTAATAGCTTCTCCCAGGCGGCTCTGTCAACGGGTTGATCGACCGTTAAGCCTATGCTCACCGTCATGATTTTTGCGGTATCGTCATCGCGTACAACGTACTCTGCAAAGGCTAGGCGCAAGGCTTCAGCCTTGTTCCGTGCTTGCTCTGAGGTTGCTCCGGGAAGGATGACCACAAACTCTTCTCCACCATAACGTGCAGCGATTGCTTGATCGTCGTTAATGGTCTCTTTTATTAATCGACCTGCTTGGATTAGGCATATATCCCCGAAGCGGTGCCCGTGTTCATCGTTGAGGTGTTTGAAGTGGTCAATATCTATCATTAAAACGGCCAGTGGCTCATTACGACGACAAGCACTTAAATACGCTTTTTCGTAACATTCATCAAAGTGGCGTCGATTTAACAAGCCTGTTAGCCCGTCGGTGGTACTTAAAATCTTAAGTCTACGATTCGCCTCCTCAAGCTGATTTGTACGTTGGCGCACCTTTTCTTCTAAATCAGCGTTCATCGCAATCTGTACGTCCATCAAGCGACTTTGACTGCGCAAACGAAGCTCCTTCTCATGATTGATACGATCAGCAAATGCGATAGAAAGAAGAGCCAGCTCCAGAGCAGAGCCAATCGCTAAGCTATGTTCGCCCAGTGAACTCGCAGGAATAATGGAAGCCAGCTCGAGTAAGTACCAACCAATAAATATCAAATAGGTAAACCAAGCCATGGCGAATAAACGTGCGAACTTCACCCCCATTCGCCAGCCTTTTACACCAATGTATAAGCCGCAAAGCACACTGATGGCTGCAGTTACATTGACGATGGCAAGGAAACTCGCGTAATCCATAAATGGCGAGCCAATCACAAGCGCTATTGAATACACCAACAAACAGGTACCTATGACGCGTTCAAAGCTACCAAAGTTTTTGTATAAACGAATAAATCGAATCACAAATAACACAGCGGTTGCTTGCATCAGAGCGGTAGAGAGTGCAACCGCAAAATTATTCTCAATCGGTGAGTTCGTCGGCCATAGAAACTGAAAGCCTATGCCCTGCAACGTGGCCTGATGAAACGCGACAGCCACCATGTACGTGAGGTAATAAAGATAAGCACTGTCACGGAGTGAGCCAAGAATAAACGCGTTGTAGGCGAACATGATTATTAAAATGCCAAAGTACGCCCCTAGACTCATGTACAAATTTCGATCTTGAATCGTGGCTTCTGCGTCAGTCATTAGACTGAAAGGAATAAGTAGCGGGCCTTCCGTGCGTATATGCACATAGATTTCAGCTTCCCCAATATTTTGAATAGCATCCAGTGGGAAGGTAAAGGTACGAGAATTAATTGGCCGGGTCTCAAAATCCATCTGATCGCCTGTGTGAAAACTCGTCAGAACTTTGTTGTCCGAGACTAAATACAAATCAATATAATCGTAATGAGGGTAATCTAAGCGAACTACCATGGGGCCTTGGCTGGATTCATCACCGATGATATCCAAATGAAACCACACACTATTGTGATCGCGGCCCAAGCTTCGTGTCGATGAGGGGGTAACATACCACTCAGAAGCGTCCATCCCCATCACATCGGAGAGGGTGCTTTGAGTCGGGGCAGGTAAATACTGCATTTTTCCACCCAATTGCAGCTCGCCATCAATAGCGCTTAGGTGAAAGGCCTCGGCATGAGCCGCTGGGCTAAAAATCATCGCCAAAATCAAAGCAAGCAGAGAGCAGAGAGTTGCGCTCAATGACGTTGCTTGTTTGGTTCTTAGTTCTGGCACTCTGATGTGCTCCGTTAAATAGCCGTGCGGTAATAACGCTGTCTGATCACCTTAGTGGGTCATGAGTTTTGTCCGCGAATTAACCAATAATTTAGCGGATGTAGGGCGAGCAGTTATTTAAACAGATCACACTCTTGCAATAACACGTCCAGATTTACCGAATGCTGACAGGAAAGACATGTGTAGGACGTAATCACTGTTTTTTTATGTGAACCAAAAAATATCGGGCAGATTGCGCTGAAATACCCCGCTAATTGACCTGATCTCTCAGATTGATCTCAAAGGTTGATCTCAAAGGTTGATCTTTAAAGCTGATACTTAAGGATAGACGCGATTGTTTAAAACGACAGCGAAATAGCTAGGGCACCTCTAAATGTCAGGTTTTGTCAGTCCTCAGCCGAAAGGGTGATGAGTCGCGCCCGTTTTTGCAGTAGTGTGCGGCACACATCTTACGCAAGGAAACTCCAGACATGACAACAATCAAAAAAAGCAAAGCGGGCATGGTTGCAGCAATCGTAGTAGCTCTCGCCATGCCAGTTACCATAGGTATCGTTGCCACAACCGCCAGTGTAAAAGCTGAAGCGGCAGACTTTACCGGCAAGATAAAACGCATCAAAATTAAAAAGCGACGTGTGGGTTCAGGGTTTAAAGTTGTCGCTATGGTGCAAGGTGGTGACGCAGGGCAGGTAGTCAGTGCTGAAGCGCTGCTTGATGGCCAGAAAGTACCAGCGGGCTTAGATCCTGTTGAAAACTCATCGACCAAAAATACCCGCTTAGTGGGCACACTCTCTGACAACGTCACGTTAGAAAAAGAAGTCGGCCTACTCGTTACACTGTTCGATATCGATGGCGGTGTGCTTTTACAAAGCCGCGAAACGGTAAAAGTAGAATTTGCACCAGAAGCCATTTTTTATTCGCTGACCGTCAAAAGCCGCTTAACCGCAGAGCCTGTGGCTAACGTCATCATGGCGGCTCCTTCGAAAGAAGCCCTGCTTGAATTGGCATCATTCAGCGATCAAAACAAAGGCTACTACACCGAAGCTGAAGCATTAAATACCGATGAAACAGCCGCATTAACCCCAGAAAAATACACCATTGCTGGTGGCGCATTCTCGGCGCAAGGTAACTTATTAAATGTGGTAACCGAAAAAGGCCGCCTATTTAGCTTTACCGGTGTGACACCTGAAAAGCTAGAAAGCTTTAGCCTCAAAAGTGATTGGTACACCTCATGGGAAAACCCAATATTTGAAGGGGAAGTTCAAACATCTGTGAATGTGATGTTTGAGTGATTGGCAGTGGTAGAAAATCAGATAGCTCGTTCAAGTAACTAATATATTGCCTCTTGGTGATTCTGGGTTGAATCTTTATAAAAGCAACTTATTTGTTTCTTTTTTAAAATAAAGCAACTAATATGTTTCTTTTAGATAGAAAGCAACTTATGTGTTTACTTAAATGAGCGATCTACTCCAACAGATAAAAAAGCGGCGACTGGCACTCGGTCTTAAACAGAGCGATTTGATGCTGCGTGTCGGTATATCCCGTCAGCAGTATCAGCGCCTTGAATCCAAAGGAAATCCAAGACTGGATACCCTGGAATTGTTAGCGAAAGGCTTGAACACCGAACTTATGCTTATTCCCAAAGACAAGCTCAGTGCAGTGATGGTCGTGCTGGCCGAACTGGAGCAAGAGTCTAAACAAAGCACTGAACTCAACGGCCAACAATCGTCAAACTCCACAAAAGAAAATGCGAAAAAAAGTTTTTCAGACGACCCGTGGCAGGACTTGCTGGGAGATGATTAATGAGTAATAGCCGTGAAGAAGACATCAATGTACTCAAGCTCACATTGCACGATAGTTTGGTTGGCTATCTAGCTGGATTTCAAGGTGGCAAAAACGTACTTACCTTTGCCGAAGAATTTAAGAAAGATGCTCATCGCCCAACATTGAGTTTGATTACCCACCCCGCGTTTCCTCGTGCTGAAAAATTAATGGCAGAACCATGGGTGAGAAACCAAAGGCTGCATCCCGCATTGTCCAATCTGCTTCCGGAAGGATCGCTAAGGACATTGATAGCGCAAGGACTCAAAACTCATATTGATAACGAATTTCAAATTCTCTCCTATTTGGGAGCAGATCTTCCCGGCGCTTTAGTGGCAGAACCTATGGAGCCAGAAGACGTACCAGAAAGTGTGCTTAACACTCATGGTAAAGCTCGTGCAATAAAGTTTGGGAAGGTATCACAGGAAAATAAATTTTCTCTAGCCGGCGTTCAGATGAAATTTTCCATGAAAGAAAAAGACGGACGTTACAACCTTTCCAAGGGAGATGTCTTGGGAGACTGGATCGTTAAAACCCCGTCAACCCAGCATAAAGATGTGCCGCTGAATGAATATACGGCTATGAAATTGGCCGCATTAGTTGGGGTTGATATTCCAGAGATTAAGCTGGTTGAACTGAATAAACTGGATAACCTTCCGCAGATTAATTTGCCTGATGAAAAACTGGCTTTTGCGATAAAACGTTTTGATCGCGCCCAACACAAAAGCGGGGACGTCCGTATTCACATGGAGGATTTCGCTCAGGTACTGGTTAAGTACCCTCATGAAAAATACAACTCAGCAAACTACGAACAAATTGGCAGAATTATTTATCAGTTTTCTGGTGACGGGCTGGCTGACACACAACAATTTGCTCGACGTTTATTGGTGAATATTCTGCTCGCCAATGGCGATGCGCACCTCAAAAACTGGAGTTTGCTGTACACCGATCAAGTCACTCCACGGCTATCACCCGCATACGACATAGTGACAACCAACGTATACATTGATGATGAAAGGAACTTCGCGCTCAATTTAGGAAAGACTAAAGATTGGTATGACGTTTCAATGGCAAATTTTCAGTCATGGGCTGAGCGTGCCGAGATTCCATGGAGAGTCATTAAACCTCACTTGGATGACGTCATGGAAAAAGCGAGAAGCCTTTGGCCTGAAGCAATCAACGACCTCCCGATGAATGAAGCCCACAAACTGAAACTCAAAGAGCATTGGGGTAAGTTGCAGGAAGATTTTCGTATTAACGAGTCAGCCACCATACCTTAATTGCCTTTCTGGCCTAAGCCGGTTGGCCTAGTCCCTACATTGCAGTAAATTACAGGCTATTTGTCAGGCGGCTCAACAAGCGGCCACATTGCCACGGAACTGCACACCTAATGTCAGAGCAAACACAAACCCCGAACAACCTCGCCGCCTACTGCTGGTCGATCGCCGATTTACTGCGTGGCGATTTCAAACAAAGCCAGTATGGCCGCATCATTCTGCCATTTACCTTGCTGCGCCGCCTTGAAGGCGTATTAGAAGCCAGCAAAGACGCCGTACTCGCGGAATATGAGCGGGTAAAAAATCTCAACTTGCCCGAGGAAGCCCAAGAAAAACTGATACTTAGGGCCACTCAAATCGACGGCCAAGGCCTTAGCTTTTTTAACACCTCCAAGATGGATCTGTCGAAACTGGGCGAAGCCGGCATTAAGGCCAACCTCGAAAGCTACATTCAAGCCTTCTCGAAAGACGCGCGCGAGATATTCGAATACTTCAACTTTGCCGAATTTATCGGCCAGCTTAACGACGCCGACTTGCTCTACAAGGTGGTACAAAAAGTCCGAGCCACCGATTTAAGCCCCAAGGCCATCTCAAACCACGACATGGGCCTCACCTTCGAAGAGTTGATACGTCGGTTTGCCGAAGGCTCAAACGAAACCGCCGGGGAGCATTTCACCCCGCGTGACATCGTGCGCCTCACCACGGCCTTAGTATTTATGGAAGACGACGATGCCTTATCTAAGCAAGGCATTATTCGTACTATCTATGACCCCACCGCAGGCACCGGCGGATTTTTATCCTCGGGTATGGAATACGTGCTCGAATTAAACAGCGGCGCAAAAATGATTGCCTATGGCCAAGAGCTAAACCCAGAAAGCTACGCCATTTGCAAGGCCGACATGCTGATCAAAGGGCAAGAAGTCGATAACATCAAACTTGGCAACACCCTCTCGAACGATCAGTTACCCGTCGATAAGTTCGACTACATGCTGTCTAATCCACCGTTTGGTGTCGATTGGAAAAAAATCGAATCCACCATCAAAGACGAAAACACCCTTAAAGGCTTTGATGGACGTTTTGGCCCCGGCTTACCGCGCGTATCGGACGGCTCGCTACTCTTCTTAATGCACTTAATCAGCAAGCTGCGTGATAGCAGTGACGGCGGCGGTCGCATTGGCATTATTCTTAATGGTTCGCCGTTATTTACTGGCGGCGCAGGCTCGGGCGAAAGCGAAATTCGCCGTTACATATTAGAGGCCGACCTACTCGAAACCATCGTGGCTCTGCCAACGGATATGTTCTACAACACCGGCATTGCCACCTATGTGTGGGTGCTGTCGAATAAAAAATCGCAAGAGCGCAAAGGCAAGGTCCAGCTTATTAATGGCGTAAACCTGTGCGGCAAAATGCGTAAATCGTTAGGGTCTAAACGCAATGAAATGAGCGCCGATGACATCGCTACCATCATTCGTACCTTTGGTGCTTTTGAGGTGGTGGATGCTCGCCCAGTATCGGACTTTGTGGGCGAAAAACCCGCCGAAGTTAAAAGCAGCCGTGGCCGTCAAGCCGCCAACCCAAAGGCCGAGGTAGTTAAAACCTTCGCCAGTAAAATCTTTGCCAACCACGAATTTGGCTATCGCC
>OJDQ01000176.1_pt1 | contig 33099 bp, 30 predicted proteins | sample 1592851 | NCBI WGS metagenome assembly OJDQ01 (sample SAMN05416774, study PRJEB24817) | seawater metagenome | isolation source: Sea water | place: Canada:Atlantic | collected 2013-07 | reverse complement strand
ACCTCTCTATTCGTCGGCAGCGTCAGATGTGTATAAGAGACAGACCTGGCACTGGTTACCCGCCAGCTGGCAACGCTGATTCAATCAGGCATTCCCATTGAGCAGGCGCTCTCGGCGGCGGCCCAGCAGTCTTCAAAACCCAGGATACGCAGTATGCTGATCGCTATCCGGGCCAAGGTCATGGAAGGTTACACCCTGGCGGATAGCCTGGGTGAGTTTCCAAGAGCCTTTCCGAGACTGTATCGGTCTACCGTGGCTGCAGGTGAGCACGCCGGCCATCTGGACCTGGTGCTCAACCGGCTGGCGGATTACACGGAAAGCCGTCAGGAGGCACGCCAGAAGATTCAGCTGGCGGCAATCTATCCCATCATTCTGAGTATCGTCGCCATAGCCATCGTGGTGTTCCTGCTCACCTACGTGGTGCCGGATATCATTGATGTGTTTCTCAAGCAGGGGCAGGAGTTACCAACGCTGACCATGGCGATGCTGGCAGTGTCGGAATTTCTGGCGGATTACGGTGTCTACCTGTTTATACTGCTGGTCGGGGCACTGATGGTGTTCCGGTTTTTCCTGACCAAGCCCGGGTTCCGCCTGCGGTTTCACAAGCGTTTGTTACATCTGCCCCTGTTTTCCGGGATGGTTCGTGGGGTAAACACCGCCCGGTATGCCAGCACCCTGAGCATTCTGACCACCAGTGGCGTGCCGCTGGTAGAGGCGATGCGCATTGCCGGTGAGGTGCTCTCCAACGATTTCCTGAGACAGGAATTGCGGGATGCGGCCCGAAAAGTCAGTGAAGGCGGCTCATTACACCGTTCCCTCGATCAGACCGGGTATTTCCCGCCGATGATGCTGCACATGATCGCCAGCGGGGAGGCCAGTGGCGAGCTGGACAGCATGCTGGAGCGGACCGCCCGAATGCAGGAAAACACCCTGCAGTCCAAGATAGCCGCGATCGTAGGGCTGTTTGAGCCCATGATGCTACTGGTAATGGGCGTAGTGGTGCTGATCATCGTCCTGGCCATCATGCTGCCGATACTGAATATGAGTAATCTCGTGGGATGAATCCCGCGCCGGATTGTCAGTAGACGAATCCGAACCGAAAGCAATCCATGCCAATAACGAGTGAGACAATGACCATCAAGAACCTCAATACACACAACTCCAACCGCGGCTTTACCCTGATCGAAATCATGGTGGTGATGGTGATCCTGGGCCTGCTGGTGGCCATCGTGGCTCCCAACATCATGGGCAGGAGTGATCAGGCAAAAGTTACCGTGGCGGAAACCCAGTTGAGCAACATCGCCAATGCACTGGACCTCTATCGCCTGGATAACAGTCATTACCCGTCTACCCAGCAGGGTCTTGAAGCCCTGGTCTCCAAGCCCAGCGGCAGCCCGGAACCGAAGAACTGGAACCAGGACGGTTACCTGAAGAGCGTGCCGGAAGATCCCTGGGGATCTGAATACCAGTACGTAAGTCCGGGCACCGAAGGCCCCTACGATCTGTATTCCTATGGCGCTGACGGCCAGGAAGGCGGCGAAGGCGACGCTGCCGACATCAGCGTCTGGGATACCGAGGGCTAAATCACTGTGCAGATCAGATCCCGACAGACCGGTTTCACCCTGATTGAAATACTGGTGGTCCTGGTGGTTGTGGGTCTGCTGGCGTCCCTTGCGGTATTCACAATGGGGGGAAGCTCCCAGCAGCGTGAACTGGAAAACGAAGTGCGGGAGTTGTATCTGCTCATGCAGACAGCCTCCGAGCAGGCGGTACTCAATAACCTGGAACTGGGCCTGAAGCTGGAAGAAGACGGCTATCAGTTTGTGGCCTTTCAGGATCAGACCGGGGACTGGAAAGCCTCTGGCGAGCGCATGTTCCGGGCCCGAAGCCTTCCCGAATGGCTGACCGTTACCGAGTTTATCGAGAGCGACGCACCCAGACTGGCTTCATCCGAAGACACCTTGCTCCCGGACGTGGTGTTCTTCTCCAGTGGCGAGACAACGCCGTTCGAGCTTGAATTCACCATCGGCAACGGGTCAGACACCATGCACGTGCTGGCCTCTGATGGTGTGTCGCCCATGGAGTGGCGCAAGCCGGGCGAAGAGGGGAGCAGCGGGTGAGAACGCACAAAGGGTTTACCCTGATCGAAGTGCTCATCGCTCTGCTTGTGTTCGGTTTGATTGCGACCGCAGCAGCGGAGGTTGGCAGCCAGTACATCTCCAGCTACGAACGGGTGCGGGACAAAACCCTGGCGAGCTGGTTGGCAGATAACCGAATAAACGAAATTCGACTGCAGGAAAACATTCCGGGTATCTCCGAGAACTCCAAGGACACCGATTTCGGGCCGTATCGCTGGCGCCTGACCACAGCCATTCTCGCCACCGCCGAGGCGAAAATGCGCCGCGTGGAGGTCACGGTTGCCCGTTACCGCGAGGAAGGCGCGCAGCCGGTTCCGATACATACCCTGTCTGCTTTCGTGGGGACACAATGATGGCCGTGCCTCGCCAGCGCTGCCAACCGCAGCAAAAAGGTTTTACCCTTCTGGAGGTGTTGATTGCGGTCACCATAACCGCCGTTATCGGCCTGGGTGTGTGGCAGGTTATCAATGGGGTGGTGAATTCCCGCGATCGGGTGAACGAACTGGCTGAACAGTTCGACGGTCTTCAGCGGGCCATGCTCTTGCTGGAGCGGGATATCATTCAGGTGGTCAACCGACCGGCAAGGGATATTTACGGCGATTTCCAGCCGGCACTGTCCAGCCGAGAGGATGATTTCTCCCTGTTGCTGACCCGTCAGGGCTGGCGCAACCCCCTTGGCATCCGCCGCAGTGGCCTGCAGCGCGTTGGCTGGGAATATACCGGCAGCGAGTTACGGCGCCGGTACTGGCCCATGGTGGACCAGGGCCAGGAAGATGAAAGCCGCGACGTGCTGCTTATGGAAGGCGTAAAACGCCTGGAAGTGCGGTTTCTGGATTCCAACCGGAGCTGGCAGCCCCAATGGCCAACCGATGAGGTGATGGCCGGATTGACCCCCGGTAGCCGCCCGGATATTCCGTTGCCGCTGGGAATGGAGGTGACTCTGGAGCATGAACGTTTCGGAACGCTGGTACGGACCTTTGCCTTGCCGGATTTTGATCCGGCAGTTGCCCAGGGTGCCCTGAATCAGGCAAACCAGGCTGCCAGCGAAGCGGAAGAAGAAAGCGCTGAAGAGGAGCCCACCGGAGAGCAACCCGGTGAAAATACCGGCGCAACGGGGCAGGGAGGCTAGGCCGCTATGGCGCAGATCCCGGCGTTACCTCACCGTCAGCACGGCGTCGCCTTGATCATGGTGCTGCTGGCCATGGCCCTGGTGGTCATGCTTGCGTCAGGCATGACGCAGCAGCAGAGCCTGAGGGTGTTCAAGGCGGGCCATTATCTGGCCCAGCAGCAGGGCCAGAGTATTGCGCTCGGTGCCGAAGCCTTTGCCCGCCAGATCCTGCGCAGGGATTATGACGAGGACAAGGAAGAGAACCTGATGGTCGACAGCCTCGACGAGTTCTGGGCTGCCAACGCGGCCGTTCTGCCGCTGGATGATAACGGCGTGGCCGAGGTTCAGATTGACGACCTGGGTGGCCGACTGAACCTGAATGATCTGGTCGGTGCCAATGGTCAGGTGGACCCTGTGGTCAGGAATCGTTTCGTTCAGTTGTTTGCTGCACTGGGCATAACGGCCGTTTCCGTGGACTCGCTGGTGGACTGGATCGACCCTAACGACCAGACGGTTACCGCCTATGGTGCCGAGGATGGCCAGTACCTGATGGCGGAGCAGGCTTACCGGGCTGCCAACCAGCCTTTCACCACGGTGACCGAACTGCGGCTGATCGAGGGCATGACCCAGGAGATCTATCAGGCCCTGCGGCCCCACGTGGCGGCGCTGCCGGTCAATGGTGCGGGGATCAATGTGAACACCGCCACTGCCATGGTGATTCGCTCGCTCCATGAAGAACTGACGGACGCCCAGGCTGCGTCTATTCTTGAGAAGCGGGAAGAGGAACGGTTCGAGAACCTTCAGGACTTTCTGGCGTTGCCGGAGTTCGCCGGGCTCGGGCTCAAATCGGTTGGCCTGGGGTTGCAGACACGGTTTTTTGAAGTTGCTTCGCGGATTACCTACGATAACCGTGTCGTGAATATGGTCAGTACCGTTTTCCGGACTCCGGAAGGCGAAGTCCAGACGGTTAACAGGGATACCGGGCAGAAGAACCGAATTACCAAAGAGCCTTTTACCATTTCAGAAGGATAATCATGTCTTATCGCCTTTACGTCCGCCCGATACCGCCGTTCGCGGACGCTGACCAGGACCCCGATGCCCAGATGTTCAACTGGGTCCTGCACGACGCCAGTGGCGATGCCCAGGCCCGTGGCACCGGCGACAGCCGCGATTCCATTGAGCACACCCTGGCACAGAATGCCCTGGATAACGTTCTGTTGATCGGCCTTATTCCCGGCGAAGAAGCGATTTACTGCCTGGCCGATATTCCTGCAAAGCAAAGTCGGTTTATCAATCAGGCGTTACCCTACGCGGTCGAGGAACAGATCGCCCAGGATATCGATTCCGTGCACCTGGCCCTCGGAGCCCACACCGAGCAGGGCTACCGGGTAGCGGCTATAGACCGGGAACAGATGGGGCAGTGGGTGCACCTGTTCAGCGGCTGGGAGCACGTTCGTCTGGATGCGGTTTATCCGGATGCATCCCTGTTGCCACGCACCGACGGCGGATGGTCGATTTGCCTCGATGGCGATGTTGCGATGTTGGTGAGTGAGCGGGGCGAGTGGCTGAGCATGCAGTCTGCCAATCTGGGCATGTTTGCCCACACCCTTGCGGCCCCCTCCGCCGAAGAGGTTGTGGCAGAAATCCCGGTCACTCTGTACGGCACAGAGGATGAGTTCGATATCCAGCAATCCGCCATTGCCGAGTTAAGTGAATCCGGTCGCCTGGCGGTTCGCAAGGAAGTCCTGGAGCTCATGCCCCTGGAATTACTGGCCTACGCCCATCATCACCACCTGTGTGAGCCGGTAAACCTGTGCCAGGGCATGTTCTCGTCCAAATCGGGCAAGACGAGTCCGCTCAAACCATGGAAACCCCTTATCGCAGTTGCGGCCGTCTGGTTCGTGGTTCAGGTGGCGTTGAATGCCGGAATGGGATTCTACTATCAGAATCAGGCAGAAAAACTGCGAAACGAGGCCATGGCAATCTATCGCGATGCGTTTCCGAATGACCGGCGTACCCATGCCGGCAACGTCCGGCGCGTGATCGAAGGCCAGTTGCGGGTTGCCGGCGCAAGTGGGCCGGAAGTGGACTTTATTACCCTGATGAAATACACCGGACAACAGTATTCCCGTTTGCCGGGCAGCCAGGGAGTGAATTTCAATTCAGTGAATTACAGCCGCTCACGGGGTGAGCTGGTCGTAGACGTGAGAGCCGATAGTTATGACCGTTTGAGCGCTCTGCGCAACGGCCTCGCGAACCAGGGGCTGGAGGCGCAGATTGGTTCGGTGGTGAACGAAGCGAGCGGCGCCCGCGGCCGCCTGACGGTCTCAGGAGGTTAAGGTATGCTTTCCCGAATCAAGGATCAGCCGGCGGTCGGCAAACTCATTGCTCAGTATGACCAGTTGCCCCGTCGCGACCAGCAGGCTTTGGTGGTGCTGGCCATCGCTGTGTTTCTTGGCCTTCTGTATTTTGCCGTTTGGCGACCGGCGGCCGGGTTCTACGACCAGGCGGAAGCTGCCAGAGACAATGCCGGCGAATTGCTGGCCTGGATGCAGGCAAACCAGCGGACAATTCAGCGTCTTGGCAATACAGGCGGTGCCAGCACCACGGCGTCGGCAGACAAACCTGCGGATGGCCGTGCCCTGATGGCGCTGGTGACCCGTTCCGCCGGGGAGGCGGGTCTGTCACTTCAGCGCTTTGAGCCCAGCGGTGAAGACGCCATCCGAGTCTGGCTTGAGAATGTGCCTTTTGCAGAGGTTGCCGCTTGGTTAGAGCGATTGAATGGCAACCATGGTGTCGTCATTGACCAGGCGGCCATGGACAGGGCCAGTGAGCCAGGGCGGGTTTCCGTTCGTCTCACACTGGCCATCTGATTCTGAAAACCAGATTCCGGGCCTTTTGTCCGGAACTGACGCAGGAGAGGGAAGCGATGAGTAACGGCAGCGACAACAAGAACAAATCCGAGCCAGCCATTGTTCGCCTGGACGAAACGGCGCGGAACGAAGCCAGATCCATTCTGTTTCACGCCTACCGGAACGAACCGACGTTCCAGTACCTGTTTGATCACCGGCGCCCCGGCTACGATCAGAGGGTGAGGGCGACCATAAGGGAGCTGATAGACCTTTATTTTGAGCTCGAACAGGATGCCATTGGCGTGATGGTTGACGACACGCTTGTGGCCGTTGCGTTCATCGGGGATCCCGAATTAAGGATGAACCTGGCTGATCAGATCAGCTGGCGGATTCGTATGGTGCTGACGACGGGGTTTGCCTCTACACGTCGGTATCTGGACTACCACGAGAAAATTCGCGACATGTTGCCACAACCATTGGCGCATCAGTTGCCCATGATGGGGGTTAATCCCAAATACCAGAATCGCGGCTACGGCCGTTTGCTGCTGAAAACCGTTGAAAAACTCTGTGCCGAGAACCCGCGTGGCAGCGGGTTGGTGCTCGATACGGGTAACAACCGTTATCTGCCGTTTTACGAATCCGAGGGCTTCCGGAGCCTTGGCAAGATTCAGCTCGGCGATTTCGAAGATCACGTGTTGTTCAGGGAAGTGCATCCGGAAACCAAAACGGCCACCTCCGGCCAAACCTGATTTTAAAATGTGTAACGGGAGAAGCTGTGTCTGACCAGCAGGATTTTGATCTGATCGTTATCGGAGCCGGCTCCGGCGGCGTTCGCCTCGCGCGGATGTCTGCCCAGCGGGGCGCCAGGGTGGCCGTGGTTGAATCCAGGTATCTTGGCGGAACCTGCGTAAACGTTGGCTGCGTGCCCAAGAAACTGTTTGTGTACGGCGCTCACGTTCACGATGAGCTGGAAGATGCAGCCGGCTACGGTTGGCAGGTTCCACTCGACGATGTCAGTTTCGACTGGCCGAAGCTGGTTGCCAACAAGAATGCCGAGATCGAGCGTCTGAATGGCATTTATGGTCGGTTGCTGGAAAACGCCGGTGTGACCATCATCGAAGGAACGGCGTCCTTGTCAGACGCCAATACCGTGGTGGTCGGGGATACCTCCTATCGGGCCAAACACATCACGATAGCCACCGGCAGCTGGCCGGTGATTCCGGATGTGCCCGGCAAGGAATGCATTCTTACGTCCAACGAGATGTTCTACCTGCCGCAGCTGCCGAAGCAGGCCGTGGTCTGGGGCGGTGGCTACATCGCTGTAGAGTTTGCCGGCATCCTGGCCGGGTTGGGTGTTGATACAACCTTGCTGTATCGCGGTGATCTGTTCCTGCGCGGGTTTGATGGCGACATCCGACGGTTTACCGAACAGGAAATGCGGAAAAAAGGCGTAAACCTGCAGTTCGGGGTGACCATCGAATCGGTTGAGGCCGAAAATGCCCATTACCGGGTTCAACTTAACAATGGCGAAACCCTGGAGACTGGCCTGGTGATGGCGGCAACCGGCCGTCGTGCCCTGGTTGACGGTCTTGGTCTGACTGATCTTGGCGTTCAGCTCAGCGCCTCGGGGCATGTTGTCGTGGATGATCACTTCCAGACTGCCGTGCCCTCAATTACTGCGCTGGGTGATGTGATTGGAACTCCTCAGCTTACGCCGGTTGCCCTGGCACAGGGCATGGTGCTATCCAGACGTTTATTCGGCGATGGCAAAGGCGAAATGGACTATTCGGCGATTCCAACGGCCGTATTCTGCCAGCCAAACATCGGAACGGTTGGGCTGACCGAGGAAGAGGCCCGGGAAGCGGGGCATCGACTGCGGATCTACCGTTCGGAGTTCCGCCCGATGAAATACACCCTCAGTGGTCGTGACGAACGGAGCTTGATGAAGCTGGTGGTAGACGACGAGACTGATCGAGTATTGGGTGCCCACATGGTGGGTCCGGACGCTGGTGAGATTACCCAGGGGCTGGCGGTTGCCATCAAGGCTGGTGCGACCAAGGCCCAGTTTGATTCTACCCTGGGCATTCATCCGACATCTGCCGAAGAGTTTGTCACCATGCGCGAACCGGTGGCGTGATTTAGTGCCGGCGTCCGGTTCTGGGCGCCGGAACCTTTCTAGAGCTTGATCCAGCGGCTGAGCACTTCGCGGAGCATTTCCTTGCGAACAGGCTTGGCCAGATAGTCGTTCATGCCACAATCGAGACAACTCTTTTCCGTGCCGGGCAGAACGTCTGCCGTTAGTGCAATGATCGGTGTCCCAATCTGCGCGTTGCTCTGCTCCCATTCCCGGATATAGCGGGTGGCCTCGTATCCGTCCATCACGGGCATCTGACAGTCCATCAATATGATGTCGTAGCCTGTGTGGTTAGTGGTCACCCTGTCCAGTGCTTCCTTGCCGTTGTTGGCGGAATCGGTATGGAAACCCAATCGCTTGAGCATAGCCGTGGCAACGCGCTGGTTTACCGGGTTATCTTCCACCACCAGGGCGTGGCTGGTGCCATTAATCGTTTCCCTTGGCGGTGTCCCGGTCGGCTCGGGATCGATGGGTCGATCCGCCAACTCGAAGGGCAGCTCAAACCGGAACGAGGAACCCTTACCCAGATCCGTTTCCACCTGAATGTGCCCGCCCATGAGTTCAACCAGCCGCTGGACCAGGGACAGGCCAAGCCCGGTGCCCCCGTATAGCCGGCTGTTTCCGCCGTCGACCTGTTCGAAGGAGTTGAAAATGTCGTGAAGGCGCTCGGTCGGAATGCCGGACCCGGAGTCGCTGACCGAGCAATTCAGAATGATGCAGTTGTCTTCCAGGGCGAAAAAGCCCGCCTGGATATTGATAAAGCCATCGCCGGTAAACTTGATGGCGTTGTCAGCCAGCCCCGCCAGAATTTGCCGCAGACGTGCGGGGTCACCGATGACAACGGGGTTGTCCGGCCAGTCGCCAAAGAACTTGAGGTTGAGGGCTAGGCCCTGTTGCTCGGCGAGGTGTCGGTAGGTGGCGGTGCAGTTGGAAATCAGTTCCCGAAGGTTAAACTCCTGGCTGTCGAGCTTCAGGGTGCCGCTGTCCATCTTCGAGTAATCGAGGATGTCCCCGATGACGGTCAACAGATCCTCGGTGGACTGGCGGGCAGTGTTGAGGTATTCGCGCTGGCGTTGGGTAAGCGGTTCTTCCTGGATCAGATCGACCATCCCAAGCACCCCGTTCAGGGGCGTACGCAACTCATGGCTCATGGTTGCCAGAAATTCGGATTTTGCCTGATTTGCCATCTCGGCCTTTTCCCGGGCACCTTCGGAGGCGGCGAGGGTCTGGTCCCGTGCTGTTTTCAGGCCGGCCAGGTGATGAGCCAGCTGGTTGAGTTGCTCTTCAATGGCAACGATCTCCTTCGAACTCTGGTGAGTATTCAGGGGACGTTCCTGGTAGTCACCATCGGTGAGTTGACCGATTCGCCCGGCGAGGTCCCGTATCGGTGCCAGAATTGCTCCAAGGAAATGATTGATGATCAGAATGCTGAACAGCAGCAGGGCCACGCCAACGGCGATCGATGTCCAGAGAATATCCTGCCGCCTTTCGGCAAGAACATCCTGACTTACGCCAACCTGAACAGTGCCAACCCTCAGAGAACCGGAACCAAAGCCATAGTCCGGTTCAAACCACTCGGCAGTCCGTTCCGCACCAAATTCCAGGGGCTGCTGGAGAATTTCGGCTTCATAGACCTGGTCGCGCTCTGCGATTTCACCGGTGTTGACTGGTTCGTGGGAAACGAAGCCGATCTGCTCGCCCATTACGTCTGAGACGCGGATCCAGTCGGCCTTGCTGCGACGCAGCGACTGGGAAAGGATCTGGTCGAGTGCCAGGGTGTTGCCGGAAACAACGGCATACTCCAGGGCAGGTGCCAGGCTGTCTGCAAGGAGCTGGCTGCTGTCAGACAGATCCCTGCGGGCATCCTCAAGGCGGGCAGACGTGAAGAACACCATCAGCACGATGAACATGACGATGGCTGGCAGAGCTCCGAGGAGCAGCAGCTTTCGGGACAAGGGGCGCTGGTGTCTGTGGCTTTTATTCATCAGACGCCTCCCCATTGATCGTTAATTGTCGATCCACCCGTGTGGCAATATCCTCGCGGCTGGGCAAGGGAATGTTCAGAGAGCGCGCAACCTGGGCGTTGACCTCGACACGAAACTCTTCCGGATACGAGGGTTCCGGATATGCACCGGTTTCGAAAAAGGTCGATAAAAAGTTGCCTGCCATCTCAACCATTTCAGGGAATGGGGCATAACTGGAGGCCAGGGAGCCTGCTTTAACATAAGCCTGCGTGGGGCCGATGACGATCTGATTACGGCGGTAGGCGGTCAACAGAATATGTTTGATGGTTCGGGGGTTGTAAATGGCGCTGTCGGGCGCTGCGAGCAAGAAATCACCGTAACCAAGGGCCCGGACAAGCGTCGGAATCAGCTCATCGTTGCTGTCGACCAGAAAGATCTTCGCCGACATGCCGTAGGCCGGCAGTTCATCAAACAGAGGCTCGTACAGTTCAACGGAATCCGCGGTTGCCAGCAGGGCAATCTTGTTGGCCTGGGGCAAAATGGCCTTTCCCGTCAGAGCCTGGCGGATCAGCGGTACATCGTACAACACCGCCGAGATCTGGCCCGGCGACCGCTCGGCAAAGGCGGAGATAAAGGATCGGTCGACCAGCATGGCCAGGATCGCTGCGGACCGGTTGGCTTGACGTGCCCGGGAGAAAGCGGCGGGGCCGACCGTAATGACCGGACTGTTCTCCAGAGTGGCCAGCTGGTCGTCGGAGACCTCGGTCAAGGAGGTCGCTGGTCCCAGCTGCCGTTTCAGGAGAGCAATCAGATGTTGATCCAAAGGTGCGTTGCCTGAGCCGACAAAATAAACGACCTTTGCCGGCGCTTCCTGGGCATTGGCCACCGTGGCGCAAACGGCGAAAAGCAGAATGCACAGGGCCTTGAGTAAAAGGCCCGGGTTTCCGCATCTATTCCGGTTTCGGTGAATTGTGCCTGTCCTTCGCTCCATACCGTCCAGGGCTCGCGCTTTCCTTGTTAACTTCAGAAACGAATACCAGCCTCAACAAAAAACTGGTTCTGATCCTCAATCCGGTTATCCGGGCTGATCCATGGCTTGGGATTCAGATAATGCTGCATCGTCAGTGCCAGCATATAACTGTAATCGGCTTTGTCCACCCGGCGGGCCAGACGGAAATCGGCTCGTTCGAACCGGGATTCTCGTACCTCATTGGTCCAGTACATGGCCGCGGAGGTCATGAAACCCATAGGCAGATCCTGAATCCAGGCGAAGCTGCCAGAGTCGCGGGCTGAGAGCCGTGCCAACAGATCCACAGCACGTTCCTGCTTGTCCACCGGCAGTGCCGCCGGGTCGCCGGTGTAACGACCTTCCTGCTCAAGGTAGGCGTAGGTGGCGCGAAGTTTGGTCCCGGAAAACTCCAACGAGGTTTCCAGTTCTACGCCTTCTTGCTCCAGATCGACATTGTTGGCGATATACCACTCTTCTTCGTTGATGACACCGCTGATCATGTCACGGAAATCGTCGTTGAAGTAGCGGACTTCCACCGAGAGCAATGCGCTTTCCAGATGGAACTGACCAAAATAACTGATCTCCCGGGAGGTGATCCATTCCTCCTCCAGTTTCTGGCCGTAGGTGGAGGTTGTCGGGTCCAGAAGGCCCTCGACTTCGATTCTCTGGCCGTCCAGTGCTTCAAACGGGGCCTGCACATTTCTCGGCGTATAGCCCCAGTCAGGATTCTGTTCAAAGGCGTCCGGTGTGCGCACCGCCCGGGAAAACACGAAACGCAGGGCATGGTTGTTGTTCAGGATGAAGTTTGCGGCAGCCCTGGGCGAGAAATAATCTTCATCGGTGGTGGTGGTCTGTTCCCAGTTCCCGCCAGCGTTAAAGGTCAGCCATCGAAAGGGCGAGTACTCGGCATTCGCGAATACACGGGATTGGTAGTTGTCTCCCTTCCCGTTGAAGAAGGCCTCGGAATTGAAAGAGTCCTTTCTGTAGCCCACGCCGGAAACCAGCTTGAATTCATCGCTGAAAATGATGGTGTCCTGAAGTTCGATTTCCTGCCGGGTTTCCTCGAGGTCTTCGTTCAGATCAGCAATGAACGGACCCTGGTCTTCGGGGAAGGGCGGGAACCCGGATGGCAGAAGCGCGTTGATTTCCGCTGCCGGGGCGGAAACCGTCCAACGCTGGCGTTGCCGTTGGTTCTGATAGCTTGCCTGAATATGATAGAAGTGACTGGGGGAGGTCGCTCCGTCGAACCGGACATGGAGATAGTAGTCGTCCATGATGATGTCCGGGTTGGTGATCGCCCCCAACTTGCCGGACTTCTCGAAGTCCTCTTCGTTTACGCCATCCAGCACGCCGGCGCGCACATCGATGGAATGCTGACGATCAATCCGGAACACGCTGTCGAAATTGAAGTTGTTGATGTCGTGGCCATCGTGGAAGGGGATCTCCTCGCCGCCATCGACCTGGCTGTCAAAGCCATTGGATTTGCGCTTTTCGTATGACAACCTCCAACTCTTATCGGCATCGGTATCGCCCACAGAGGTGAACGTTCGAACATGTCCCCGCGAGCCGACCGAGGTGTAGGCCTCCACGCCGGCGGTATCCTGAGGCGATCGGGTGATGATGTTAATGCTGCCGAGGAACGCGTTGATGCCATAGGCCGCGGAGTTGGGGCCTCGACTCACTTCAATTCGTTCGATATTTTCCAGAGCGACTGGCATGCCCAGCCAGTCTACGTCTGCGAGGCTGATCCGGTAGGCGGTTCGTCCGTCAATTTGAACTTGCAGCCGACGCTGTTCGTACTGGGACGTACCGTGGTAGGTTGCCACCGGATTGGTGCTTCCCCAATGACCAACAACCATACCCGGTACCAGCCGGAGTGCCTCCACCAGGTTCATGACACCGAGATCTCGGATCATGTCGCCTGTAATGATGGTGGTTGTCCCGGGAACCCGAAGCTTGGACTGGCGCAGTCGGGTTGTGGTCAACACTTCGGGAATTTCGCTGTGTTCGCCTTCCAGGCCAAGCAAGCCGGGCATGAAGTCGGGGGTTTCAGTCTGTGCCTGGACCGTCACAGGCAACAGCGCAGAGATAGCAAGGCTGACGCCAAGGCAGGTTACGAGAGGGCGACAGTTACTCATTCCTGCCATTTTTATCGATTGATGCATGGTTGACGTTCTATAATCTGCCGAGAAATTGAGTAAAGCGGTTTTATTATGTTTGGGTCCTATCGTAAGGGACTACAGACGGTTTGTCTCTCTGAAATGTAATGAATCTAGGCCCGGGAGTTGCAGCTTTATGAATTGTTGGGAAATCCTTGGAATTGAGCCGACCGGCGATCGTCGGAAGATCCAGGATGCGTATGAGCAACAGCTCAAGTTTGCTTCGGAAGACGAGGCAAAGAGCCTGGAAGCGGCTTTCCGGGAGGCAGTCGGGGACGATCCGGGCCCGGTAAAGCAGACTTCTGACACGGTTCAGACTGAACCGCATCGCGAGGTGCAGGACGAGGAGCCTGATCGTCCGCTGGATGCCAACGAAGGCCAGGTGGTTCGTGAGGTGGTTATCCAGATCAAGGCCTTGCTCAATGATTCCTCAAGAAGCAAGGACCCGGGCATCTGGAAAGCCATTCTGGACGAGCCGCCCGCTGATCAGCCGCGGTTGCGACGTGAGATCGGACGCCAGTTGGAGCCCCAGATACGTCCGATGGCGGAAAACGGCACCTTTCCGGCACCGGTGGCCCAGTTTCTCGGTGAGTGGTTTGGCTGGTTCACTATGGAACAGGCGCCTGAGGTGGCCGACGATCGGAATTACCCGGAACCCGACATGGCGGAAGAGCAGGGCGAACAGCCACCGCAAATGGTCAATTTCTGGCCGGCGGTGATTGGCTGGATTGTCGGGCTGGCGATTCTCGCCACACTCTTTGGCGGAATGGGGGGCGGTTGAGTCCGCCGCCCGTATCAGCCCGTTTTCTCTGCATTCGCCCTTTCAATTTTATCCCGGTACTTCTGGGCCAGGAAGGCTCCGACGATGACCTGTATCTGGTTGTAGCACATGATCGGTAACACGATCATGCCGAAGCCCGGGTGCCCTGAGAACAGGACCTTGGCCATGGGCAGTCCCGACGCCAGGCTCTTTTTGGAGCCGCAGAACACCACAGCGGCTTCGTCCTCCAGGCTGAACCCGAATCGCCGTACCAGGAACCTGGCAAACACCATGAATAGCAGCAGCAAGCCCAGGCAGAGCGCAATGGCGAAAAGGATGGCCTGCAGGGGCAGATTCTCCCAGAGTCCGCTCTCTACCGAATGTGAAAAAGCGGAGTAGACGATCAGCCAGATCACGCACTGATCGTATCGGGCCATCAGTGTTTCGTTTCTGCCAAGAAACCCGCCGAGCCATGGTCGGAGCGCATGCCCAACCGCAAAAGGCAGCAGCAGTTGCAGAATGATGTCTTTCAGGGCTTCCGCTACGGAGAAATCCCCGCCGCCAGATGTGCTTACCAACAGCAACAGCAGGAATGGCGTCAGCATCATGCCAAAGACATTGGAGGCGGCTGCGCTGCAGATTGCCGCCGGAACATTGCCACGCGCCATTGCGGTATAGGCGATGGAGGAGGATACCGCCGACGGCAGGACGCCCAGATAAAGAAACCCCAGACCAAGATCTTTCGGCATCCAGGAGGGTGCGATATTGCTGAGGCCGTTAATCGGCAGCACCGCGAGTGGAAAAAATACGAAGGTGAGCGAAGTGATCAGAATGTGCAGCCGCCAGTGGGTGGCACCGGCAATAATCTGCTCGCGGGACAGCGCTGCGCCATGGAAAAAGAAGAGCAGGGCGACGGCGACCGTTCCGGCAGTGGCCAGTGCCTCGCCTGCCTGGCCAGTTGCAGGCAGAAAGGTGGCCAATACGATGGCGCCAAGGAGCAGCAGGGTAAAGGTGTCGATCCGGAACTTCATGAATCAGGACTCCCGACGCTTCAAGGCCTGGAGGCTGGGTTTCAAAAGCGCCCGTGCCAGGGTTTCTGCCTTGCCCTCATCCTGACGCCGGACCGCCGCGAGCAGGAGTTCATGGTCTTCCTGGGAGGGTTCCGGCAGGTCTGCGTCGGTCTCGGTCTGCTCGATGGTCTGGCTGACAGCGTGGGAAAAGTAGTCGTAGAGCTCGATCAGCGCTGAGTTATGAGAAGCCGCAACCAGGGCATGATGGAAGGCTTCGTCGTGCCGGATGCGAGCCTGCACGTCATCTCCCGCTTTGGCGCGAGCGTCCAGGGCTGTGGTCATGTGCCGGAGATCCTGTTCTGTGCGCCGGTGCGCTGCCAGCTTGGCGGCCTCCGTTTCCAGCATGATCCTGACCTCCAGCTGCTCCGCCAGCTGGGTGCGGGCAATTCTCCGCAGTGTCTCCCCGGCGTCTCGTGTCGCTCGTACGTATGTGCCATCCCCCTGGCGGGTTTCCAGCATCCCCACGTGTACCAGCACCCGAACCGCCTCACGAACCGTGTTTCGGCTTACTCCGAGGGATTCGGAAAGTTCTGATTCTACGGGCAGGCGATCGCCAACCGACCAGTCACCTTTTTCGATGGCGTTTCTGAGACTCTCGATAGCGGTCTCGACCAGCGAGCCTTTGCGAATACGTTCCAGCATGGTGTATATCATCCTTCCAACCGATAACCCAATCATCCTATGAATATGGCCGAGGTTCAAGTGCAAAAGGCTTTCACGCGATTACCCCGCGGTCTGGCCGGGGTAAAGAAACTGGTAATCAGCGGTGTCTACCCGGCGGGTGGCGAACCGGTAGGTGAAGGTGAATCCCGGCCAGTTGATGGTATTGCGCCCATGCTCATCGAGGTACCAGGAGGTGCAGCCGGAGCTCCAGACCGTGTCTTCCAGGCCCTGTTGAACCACATGGGTGAAACGGTCCTGCCGGTCTTGTCGGACGTCCATGGCGGAGTCAGGGTACTTTTCGAGTGCCTCCAGACATTCCAGGACGTAGCGAAACTGGGACTCAAGCATGTACAGGATAGAGTTGTGGGCCAGGTTGGTGTTGGGTCCATAGAGCATGAACATGTTGGGGAAGCCGCTGACGGTGATGCCTTTGAACGCGACAGCGCCGTTCTGCCAGGCCTCGTTCAGGGTCTTTCCGCCCCGGCCTGTTATCCGGATGGGTGACAGGAACTCCGAGGCCCGAAAACCAGTGCCGCAGATAATGGCGTCCACTTCATGGTGGTGTCCTTCGTGCGTAATAACGCCGGATTCGTCAATGTGGTCAATAGGGTCGGTAATCAGGTTCACATTCGGCCGGTTGATGGCCGGATACCAGTCGTTGGAAATCAGAATCCGTTTGCAGCCGATCTTGTAGTCCGGAATGATCTTTTTCAGCTTGGCGGGATCTGTGACCTGTTTTCTGGCCTCCCGTTTCGCCATGTTCGCGTAATACTCAAGAAGGCCACTGAATTTGGTGAAAGCGAGGGCGCGACTCTCGTTTTTCCAGTAAATAAGGTACCGATAGAGGCGATCCCAGGCAGGCACTTTCTGGAACAGCGTCTGCTCCCAGCGCTTGAAGGGCCGATCCGGCTTGGGCAGGACCCAGGCCGCCGAGCGCTGAAACAGGTCGACCTGCTTTACCTTCGATGCAATCTCGGGAACAAACTGAATGGCACTGGCGCCGGTTCCAATGACCGCCACTCGTTTATCGGACAGGTCGTAATCATGATCCCAACGGGCTGAATGGAACATTTTGCCCTGGAAACGGTCCAGGCCCTTCAGGTTTGGCCAGGCAGGTTGATTGAGCTGTCCGGTGGCGGTGATGAGTACATTGGCGGTCAGCTGCTCACCGTTTGCGAGGGTCACCGACCATTGATTTGTTTTGTCGTCAAACGCGGCTTCCTGCACCTCGGAGTTAAACCGGATGTGACTGCCTAGGCGATATTTCTGAACGCAGTGCTCCATATAGCCGAGTATTTCGCGCTGCAAGCCGAATTTCCGCGACCAGTCGTGCTTGGGTTCGAAGGAGTATGAATAAAAGTGCGATTGCACATCGCAGGCGGCACCGGGGTAGGTGTTATCACGCCAGGTACCTCCAACCCGGTCGGCTTTTTCCAGCAGGGTCAGGTTATTGAAGCCGGCCAGTTTCAGTTTGATGGCCATGCCCAGACCACCAAAACCGCTACCGATAATCAGAATGGACGGGTGTTCTCGCAGGCTGGCTTGGCTCATGATCATATGTCCGGCGTTATTATTGTGGTCTTTCTGCTTCAGTATACGGATGTAAGTCAGCCTTATGGATGACATTTTTCGCCACTCGGGCTAGTCAGAATGACCAATCGGCGTCCGGGTCAGATAATTGTCCTGAGTCTGGGATAGCAGTTCCCTGAGTGCCGGCGTCTCGAACTGGCGTCGGATACTGATGGCATAGAACTCCTCGAAGACGCCTGGCAGGGCGCCGTAGTCTGCAAGGGTTCCGCTCTTCATTTCGTCGCGCACGACCACCGGAGGCATAATGGCGAAATGACCGGTATCCCGGGTGAGAAGTCGCATCATCGCCATGTCATCCACCTCGGCGGCGATGTTGGGACGCAGCCTGTGATACTCGCACAACTGGTCGAAGGCCTGGCGTATGTTGTTGTCCGGGCCCGGCACAATCAGACTCCGGCCACGCAGTACGTCGACAAAATCGCCCTGAACGTCTATTCCTCGCGGCCCGATGATGCTGACCGGCTGTTTGGCAATCAGCCGTGACCGCCAGGGATTCTGTTCATCTCCCTGTACCGCCTGGTTTGCGAGGATCAAGTCCAGCCGATGCGCCGAAAGGCGTCTTAGCAGCTCATCCATGTGGCTACTTTGCAGGCTCAGCTCAAGGTCTTCCCGGTTCAACAGCGGCTGCAGAAAGCCTTCCTGGAAGTTACGGGAGAGGGTGGCCACCGCCCCGATCCGGAGTATCTCGCGGTTTGGTTGAGCGCCGGAGGCGAATAATGCCGTCAGTTCCTCACCCTGGCGGAAGATCTCCTCGGCGTAGGAGAATGCCATTCTCCCGGCTTCAGACAGCTTGAGACGCCGCCCCTCGCGAATGAAGAGGTCGTGTCCCAGGCTGTCTTCCAGCTTGCGTATCTGACCCGACAGCGCCGACTGGGAAATATGCAGCGAGTCCGCTGCCCGCGTCAGGTGGCCGGTTCGCGCGACCTTCCAGAAGTAGTAAAGGTGATGGTAATTCAGCTTCATGTGGTTTCGTTCTCTAAAAACGAATGATCTGATAAGTATAAACCATTTTTTATATGTGACGAGGATCGGCAAAGTACTTGCAATCAGGAGGTTTGCAAGTATGAATCCAATCGCCGAATTTTCATTGCTCTCGATCCTCGCACTCTGGCTGCTGCTGCCGGTCGGTCTCTTCCTGCTTGCCGGGTTGACTGGCTGGCTGAAGAATCCACTGAAAGTGAACCACTGCTGGCGACTTGCCGGGTGGGCATTGTTAGCTTCCATGGCCGTTTCGGTCGTGATGGGAATCCTCCTCCTGATTCAGCCCTATACAGGAGGCGACAGCAACCGTCTGGCCACCCTGGGCGGGCGCTTCGGCCTTTATCCAGACGGGATAGCGGTCTGGATGGCCACGATGGTGGCGTTTATTGGCTGGGTCATTCTTCGGTTTGCAGACAACTACCTCAGCCAGGACCCTGGCCGTGACCGTTTTCTTCCCTGGTTTCTGGTGACGGTTGCCTCTGTTCTGGTACTGGTGTTTACCAATCATCTGCTGATTCTGGCAGGCGCCTGGATTGGTGTCAGTCTGGCCCTGCATCATTTGCTCACCCTCTATCAGGACCGGCCCCAGGCGCGAATGGCGGCGGTGCAGAAGTTCATCGTCAGCCGTGTGGGGGATGCGCTGGTGGTCTCGGGTGTAGTGGCGCTTTACCTGCATTACGGTACGTTTTACCTGCCAGATATGATCCAGAATGAGGGCGCCCGAGCCGGTGGCTCAACAGCGCTGACAGTTGCCTCGGTGGTTCTGGCTCTGGCGGCGGTTCTCAAGTGCGCCCAGATTCCCTTTCACGGCTGGCTCATCCGCGTTATGGAGGCTCCCACGCCCGTGTCTGCGCTGCTCCATGCCGGGGTTATCAATCTTGGCGGTTTCCTCTGGCTTCGTTTATTCCCGGTGTTCGACGGCTTTACGGCCGGCCACATGATTCTGCTCGTGATCGGCGGCATGACGGCGGTCGTTGCGGTTCTCACCATGATGACCCAGTACTCGGTCAAACATGCCCTTGCCTGGTCAACCTGTGCGCAGATGGGCTTTATGCTGTTCGAAATTGGCATGGGGGCCTACACACTGGCACTGCTTCATCTACTGGCCCATTCGCTGTACAAGGCGCATTCGTTCCTGGCTTCTGGTCGCACGGTGGCCGTATCGGCAGCAACGCGTTTTCCCGAATCTCCCTCTGCTAACCGGCTCTCCTGGGCCGGGCTTACCGGCCTGTTGGCGGCGGCGATCCTGGTTCAGTTCCCGTGGATCGTGGAAAACAATCCGGTTTTCGGAGCATTGCTGGTGCTGGCGGTATCGGCGGCCGCCATGGGCATCCCGGCCGGAGCAACCAAAGCGGTGAAGCTGAAGCTTGCGGGACTGGCAGTGCTCCTGGTTCCGCTGTACTCATTGTTGCACTTTCTCATCGGCCCGGCCGTTCCCGAGCAGGAAGGGTTTGCGATCCCCGGCATTGCTCTGGGAACGGGCGCCACTCTGGTTACGCTGCTCGCCGTGTGCTCTTTGATGATTGTATTCGGTGCTCGCTTCCCGGCCACCCGTGCTCTGGGCGTTCATTTTCGTCAGGGGCTTTACCTGGAACTGCCCTTTGATCGGTTGACCCGCTTCCTGGCGGCGGAGGCTTTGAAGGTGCCGGCCATGTTCCGCAGGGTTCCGCATCATCCGTTCAGACTGGAGGAGAGATCATGAGCGATGTAAGTGCCCCGTTACCGGAACTGCAGTGGCTGAGCGATGACTGGCGTAAACCGGTTAAACAGGCCTGCGACCTGATCGCTCCTGTTTGGCCTCTCGATCAGTGGATAGCGGTGAATCCGTTCTGGGGGCTGAGACATTTTCCGGCCCCGCGGGTTGATCAGGTGCTCAACGAGCGCGCGGGTTTCAGTATGCTTATGCCGACCGAGTTTTACCGGGAAGCCTGGGAAGGTGGACGGATTCGGGAAGACGATCTGAGGGCAAGTATTGCGGAGCGCGGCGATGAGCGGAATACCGCCTGGTACCTTGATTGGCTGGGTCGAAAGGGGGCCATAACTGCGCCACTGCGCGGTTCCATTCTGGATACCTTTGCGGTTGCGAACGCCCACGAGGAGGCCGGTGTTCTGACTGACACCGTTTGCGACCAGGTTTCTCGCGTTTGCGGCGCCTTTTTCGATCAGCGCCAGAGCCGATGGTCCGTTTCGGGCAGCCAGGCCAATGGGAGCCTGTTCGGTTTTTGGCTTGAATCAGTCAGGCAGGATCTGGTGCTTGATTTTACGACTGGGTTGAAAGGGGGCCGTGCGTTCTTCAAGACGGTTCCGGACGACAGGGATCAGGCAGTGCAGGAGGCGCTGAGTCGGATCGGCGCTCGTGGAGATGAGTTGGAAGCGCTGTGCCATAGCCTGTTGTTGAGAGTGAACGGCTGGGCCTCCTGGTGTCGCGGAGAAGACTGGCGGGCAGGCCTTGAGGGGCGTTCATCCGATCGGTGTGAGGACATTCTGGCGATCATGTTGGTCTGGGAGTCCGCAGGGGTAGCCTTCGCCTCGACGGCACAGAAAGCAGAGTGGCAGAGGCAGAGAGCCCGCGCGAGTCGCAGGGGCGACTACGATGACCGCAGCAGGCTGTGGGTGTGGCAGCGTGCCTTCGAGATTGGTTACCAGCGCAACTTATGGCAGGCACTTGAATCTGCGCCGCTCAAGCAGGCGTTGCCAGACTCCGGGCGTGGCATTCCCGCAGCTCAGGCGGTTTTCTGTATCGATGTTCGCTCCGAAGTGATGCGACGCCACCTTGAAGCAGTGTGCCCCGATGTGCAGACGCTGGGGTTCGCCGGTTTTTTCGGAATGCCAATCGATCATCAGCAACACGGACCGCTTGCCCCGGCCCGCCGACTGCCGGGCCTGTTGCCCGCGTCTTTCCGGTTGATTGATACCAAGGGCAGCCTGCGAGAGGATCTGGCAGTGAATCGCTCTCTCGATCAGAGAGAGATCGCCCGTGAATCAGTCAGAAAGGCGAAATACACCAGCTTGTCGACGTTCACACTGGTTGAGACCACCGGTTTGGCCTGGGCCTGGAAACTGGTGAAAGACACTTTGAAAAAGGGCCACAAAACCCGCCCTGACCAAAGTGTAGAGGGGCGCCTGGTACATAGCCACGGAGGCGACCCGCTCTCTGATGCCGAGAGGGTTGCGCTGGCGGCGAATATGCTCCGGGGGATGTCTCTGACCAGTGGTTTCGCGCCTTTGCTGGTACTGGTTGGCCATGGCAGTCATACCGATAACAACCCGAACCAGGCTGGTCTCGACTGCGGCGCGTGTGGCGGCCAGAGCGGCGGCGTGAACGCCCGGCTTGCAGCAAGCCTGGTCAATGATCCACAGGTCAGGGCGGGGCTTGCCGACGAAGGTATCAGAATTCCGGACTTCACCTGGGCGGTCGCTGCCGAGCACTGCACCGCGACGGACAAGGTAACGATTGCTGATCGCCATCTTATCCCGGATTCGCACATGCAGCACCTGGCAGATCTGGAAGCCGGATTCGAAACAGCCGGCATCCGGGCTCGAAAAGAGCGCGCAACGCCGCTGAAATTGAACGGGTTGGACGACGATAACCTCAAGCAGGCCATGGAAACCCGGACCCGGGACTGGTCAGAGGTTCGTCCGGAGTGGGGGCTGGCCAATAACGCGGCAATCATCTTCGCGAAGCGCAGCAGGACCCGGGGCAGCAACCTGTCCGGCCGCGTATTCCTGCACGATTACGATCCGACTCTGGACGAAGATGGCGGTCTTCTGGAGGCTTTGCTGGCGGCACCAATGATCGTCGCCAACTGGATCAACCTTCAGTACTTTGCGTCGGTAACGGTTCCCGAAGTGTATGGCTCGGGTAACAAGCTCCTGCACTCCGTGGTTGGCGGCAACGTCGGCGTTGTCGAAGGTAATAACGCACGGTTGAGAATTGGCCTGCCGCTGCAGTCCGTTCACGATGGCACTCATTGGCGCCATGAACCGGTTCGTCTTACTGTTCTGATTGATGCGCCGGGAGATCGGATTGAATCCGTGTTACGTCGCCAGCCAAATGTGGCGGCTCTGGTGGAGAACCAGTGGGTCAGTTTGCATCGGATGTCTGGCCAGGGCGTAGCGCGTTACGACAATGGCAACTGGGTAGCCGTGGCATGAGAGGAGGGCGGCCGCGCCGCCCCTGTCCTGCTATTCCTGTTCTGCGTTCAGCAGCTCGGGCTTCTTGAGAGCTTTCTGGAACAGGTCTTTGTCCTCCGCTATGGCCATGGCACAGCGTTCGGCCAGATCGTCGCCCAGGCCTTCAACCTTGCGGCCAAGGAATACCTGAATTTCCTCCGCCAGTTCGAGCACTTTGTCCCGGGCGTCGGCTTCGGCTTTTGAAGTGAACAGCATCGTCTCAGGATTTTTCAGTGCCATATCCAGGCCGTCCCTATCAGAAAAGTAGACTGCTTGTACTGCCATGGTTATTCCTCGCAGTGAGCGTTATTGGTACTGTATAAAAATACAGCCTATCTGACAGTGTGCGGTAAACACAATGAAAAAACGGGCTTCAACAAAAGCTGAAGCCCGTCTCTGGTTCAAAACGAGTGGCGATCAGAAAGCTGGCCGATCAGTAACGGAGCAGTGCAGAGCCCCAGGTAAATCCGCCGCCAAAAGCCTCAAGGAGAAGCACCTCGTTGCGTTTGATCCGCCCATCTCGCACAGCCACATCAAGGGCGAGGGGGATAGATGCAGCGGACGTGTTGCCGTGCTCATTAACCGTTACGACAACCTGATCCATGGACATGTTCAGTTTCTTTGCCGTGGCCGAGATGATTCTAAGGTTGGCCTGGTGTGGAACCAGCCAGTCGATCTCCGATTTCTGCATCTGGTTGGCTGCCAGGGTTTCATCAACAATCTTGCCTAGCGTGTTCACCGCTACTTTGAACACTTCATTACCTTTCATCTCGACGAAGGCCCGCCCCGCCTTTACCTGATCGTAATTATCTGAGATGCCGCAAGGCACGTGGAGCAGATCTTCGTATTGACCGTCGGCGTGGATATGGGTGGAAAGTATCCCGGTTTCCTTGTCGGCTTCCAGAATCACGGCACCGGCCCCGTCTCCGAAGAGAACACAGGTACCGCGGTCTTCCCAGTTAATGATGCGGGAAAAAACCTCAGCGCCGATAACAAGGGCTTTCTTGCTGCTTCCGGTCTTGATGAACTTTTCGGCTGTTGCGAGGGCGTATACAAACCCGCTGCATACCGCCTGTATGTCGAACGCGGGGCAGCCATGGATGCCAAGACGCGCCTGCAGGATGCATGCGGAACTCGGAAAAATCTTGTCCGGGGTGGAGGTGGCAAACACGATCAGATCGATGTCCTGCGCACTGATGCCCGCGGCATCAATGGCATTTTTGGCAGCCTGCTCCGCAAGATCCACTGTGGTCTGGCCTTCAACGGCAATATGACGTCGTTCGATTCCCGTGCGCTCGCGAATCCACTGGTCGGTGGTGTCGACCATTTTTTCGAGGTCTTTGTTGGTAACGATGTTTTCAGGCAGGTAGGAACCGGTGCCGGTAATTCGTGCAAAGGTCATTCGCAAGTGTCCCGAGGCGTAACTGGATAACGTACTACCATGCTATACCCATGCAACGTCGTGCGTAATTAGCGATTTGTCAAAGACGCCCAGAAACTGGCACGCTCGTCTATGCTGAAGGTGATCAGCCTTGATCAACACTCTGCAAAGAAGAGGAGAGGAATACGATGGGCATTTCCAGCCATGAGCTTCACGTAGAATTCCCGCAGTACCGAGAACTGATTCAGGAACTCAAGAACAATGATCTCAAGTTCAACGAAAAGCTTCAGGAGTACACGCATCTCGACCACGAAATTGAAGGGCTGGAAAAGAGGGATTCTCCCATCGGTGATGACAAACTCCACCGCATGAAGCAGAAACGCGCACAGCTGAAAGATGACCTTTACCAAGTGTTACTTTCAAACGCCAAGGCGTCATAAGACTGCCATCAAAAGTACACAATTCTGACACCCAATAATGCTTGGAGCCCCTGTTTATAGGGGTTTCCAAGTATTCAGAAAGCTCCTCGTCAAGCTTAGAATAGGTCCCTAATTAAACAAGGTCCCGGTTTTCGGAGACCAATATTCTGGGTTGACCAAGGAGTAATGAAATGAAAAGAGCTGCTTCGCTTTACAAAGGCTGGCGGATGAAGCGCAACTTTATCCATCTGGTGATGACTATGGATCGTCGGTTGCTGAACGATGTGGGGTTTTCCCCTGAACTGGTTGAACAGAAACTGAGCACTCCGTTCTGGAAATTCTGATCCTCGTGACTGATCGACTCTGCCTTCGGTAACCTTCTGAACTGGTTGAAAAATAATCAGGCCAGAAGGTTACAGATTGTCACAATAATGAAATATCCTATTGTTCTTAAAGCTCTTTTATCTCGAAAAAATCTAAGAAAATTGATCTGAATCTGTATTCTCTTCTACCGGATCGTCCTATAGTTACGCTACCTCCAGAACCAGACCGGTTCACCCTGAAAGGAGAGCTCGACGATGATCCAGGAATTCCTTCAAAGCAACTTGCCCCTAGACTCCTCCGTAAGCCTCAAGCGTTCAGATACAGAGCCTGATAAAGACATTGCCAATGCCCGCAGCGAAGCCTTTGAGATCGTCTCAGACTCCGGTGAAACCGTAGGCTTTGTGAAGGCCTGGGAAGATGACCCGAGTTTCCGCGGATACGTCCACTTCGATTCCGACGGCAACGTGATTGACTGGAAAGTCTTTAAAGACCGGTTGCAGAGCTGACGCTCACACCAGCCAGCCAAAAAAGAAATCGAATAAGACGCTGAAAAACCCGCCGCCGGTGCTATGGGAATTATCGGCAACCGCGGAATTTGTCGATGCAGTGGTTTCTCCCTCGATTGGCTGGGCTTTCTTCGTATCCGCTGTTTTCGGCTCGGCGGGTCCCGCACTGGTGGGCTCTGCAGGGAGCTGGGCCAGCACCGGGTCTGGTTCTTTGGTGGCTTCTGGTGTTGTTTCCTCGGCGACCGCAGGTTCCGGCGCGGGAGCTGGGGCTGAAGTTGGAGCTGAAGTTGGAGCAGGGTGCTCTGAAGCTACCGGTTCGGGTGCTTTCGGGGCTGCTTCCGCCACTTTTTCTTGTGCCTTTACTTCAGGTTTTTTCGAGGGTACCCCAGTAACTATCTGGTTTTCATCAGGTTCGGCATCGAGCGAAGTTGTTGGCTCGCCCTGTTCGGAAGATTTTTGAATGGGGTCCGGGGTAGGTTCTGGTGCAGGCTTTGGTTCAGCCCTGGCAATGGTCGGGGTATTGGGCGCGGGCTCGGGGAGGGACAAACCGAGCTGTGCCAATGACGCCTTTCGACTGCCGACTGAATTTGCAGTGATGGTTGCGCTGGATGTTTTGGTCACGCCGAGCGCTTTCAGTGTTGCCGTATCCAGGTTGCCGTTGGTTTGCAGCCCATTTTGAGCTTGATAGGCGCGTATAGCAGCTCGGAGTTGCTCATCAATCCAGCCATCCGCCCGTCCGATATCATGACCGGCACCGTAAAGTGCATTTTCGGCGGCGAAAATGACTTTCTCGGGTTCGGCGGCTTGAGCAGTGCCGAGGCAGGCAGCCGCTGTCAGCATGGCAATGACAGGGCCGCGAGCGCCTTGCTTCCTGGGTGATTGAGAGCGCGTCATGGCGGGATACCTCCGGGCAGTCCGTTTCCGGTTACATTGTGTAACGTGAAACCCAAAGGTATCAGGTAATCATCTGCGCTCTCGTGAATTGGTTAACATCTGCAACCATTGTGTGTTCAGGATTCACTGGCCCTGAAGCGTCGCACGAGCGTATTCAATTCATCAGCCATGTTCGCCAGAGAGCGGCTTGAGTGATTCACCTGGGAAATGTCTCCGGCCAGTTCCTCAATTGCGCCACTGCTTATTTCCACATTCTGGGTCATCTCCGCGGCGGTCGCTCTCTGCTGCTCGGTTGCACTCGCAATCTGGGTGGTCATTTCAACGATGCTGTTGACCGCCGCGAGAATATCCGTCAAGGCTTCGCCCGACTTGCTTGCCTCCTCGCTGGCCTCTTCGGCCATCTGCTTGGCCTTGCTCATGTCCACTACTGCGCCGGCCGCGCCACTCTGGAGCTGGGACACAATCCGCTCGATATCGACGGTTGATTCCTGAACGCGCTTGGCCAGTCCTCGAACTTCATCGGCAACCACGGCAAAGCCCCGCCCGGCGTCACCGGCTCGAGCCGCCTCAATGGCGGCATTGAGCGCAAGGAGATTCGTTTGCTCAGCAATGCTCTGGATGACAGCCAGCACATTGCCGATTTCGGCCGATTCGTTCTCCAGTTGTTGGATCCGGGTAGACCCCTTCTCAACCTGATTGGCCAGGTTGGTAACCGCCCGAATGGCAGAGCCAACGGTTTCTTGTCCGGAATCCGCAAGCGATGAGGCCTTACGGGCCGATTCGTCAGTTTCGCTGGTGTTCGAGGCGATCTCTTCGGAGGTGGACACCATTTCCTGCATGGCGGCAGACACCTGCGTGATCTGGTCGCGCTGTTGCTCCGAATTGGCGGTTGTACGCTCTGTGATGCCGGAAAGTGATTCGGACTCGCCGGTGAGTTGGCGAGACGCCGTCACAATTCGGGAAATCGTTTCCTCGAGCGTTTGAAGGAAGGTGTTGACTGCGTCGATGAAGTCACCGATCTCATCAGGACGGCCCGGAGTGAGTCGGGTTGAGAGGTTGCCGTTGTTATTGGCGATGTCATCGAGGTAACCGAGAATTTCAGTCTTGGCGCGTTTCACGCTGTTGCCCATCAAACGGCTCATCACAATGGCAACAATCAATCCGAGTACCGCAGAGATCAGGAAAGCTGCCAGGGTAAATGTCAAAGCAAGCTCCGTTTCGGCGGTTGCCTCATCGGCCTCTTTGTCCAGGGAGGCAAATATACTTGCCTCAAGTTCCCTCGCCATGCTCGCAATTTCCGGTCCCAGCACGTCCAGCTTCTGTGATTTAGCGTTGACGAGAATGCTCTGCTGCTCAAGCATTTTCTGAACAGCAGCTCGGTAGGCTTCCAGTTCCTCAACAACGGTGTTCAGGTATACCTGAACAAATTCGGGACCATTCTCGGCATCAATCAGTTCGAGGGCGTCAGACAGATCTTCAATGGCCCAACCGAGGGCTTTTTGCGAATCCTCGTCGCCAGTTGCCAAATAACGCTCGGCAGTCATCCGCATGATCAACGCATCGTTAAGGAGTTGCTCCAGACCGGCTCTCAGATCGCTGTCTGGCTCACGGTTGGCAACGCCATTTAATGCAAGCCTGAGGGCTTTTGTTGCGTTAGGTCCGTGCACATCCAGCTGTTCAGCAATAATGCTGAGTACCTGACGCTTTGCCGGAACCAGCTCGTTTCTGAAGGCCTCAATGTATTGATTGGTTGTCCCTTCAATCCGATCAACCAGGCTGGCTCGCTCGGGCTCCTGAATGTCTTCCTGCGCCTTCGCCATGACGGCTCTGAAATCCGTTTCCATCTCATCAAACCGTTCCAGGGTTTTTTCGTTGCCTGTAGAAAAGTAATCGAATACCCGAAGGCGCATTCGATAAACGCTGATGACCGACTCAGTGCCAATGGCCGTTTCTGGCGCAAGTTCTCGGGCAACAGTGTTCATCCGCTGATCCAACTGCTGAAACTCGTAGACACTGAAAAAGGTAACAGAGGCGAAGAGGAGAAGAACAAAAACGGGTGCTATCAGTAGCTTGCCGGGAACACCTAATTTTCGTTCTACGGATTCAAAAGAGGAAGCCAAAGCGTAGCCCTTCTATTAGTTTGTTTTGTTAGGTATCGGCTGCGCCGATGAAACCTGAAGTCTTACGCCAGGTTTTCGAAAACAGCACAGCGGCCAAGAAAGGATTATGGGTAGCGCCTATTCAACGAAGTTTGCCTGGCTGGCAATCAAAGGCGACAGCTGCAGGTTCCAGTGGGCCAGCCCACTCTCGCTGTAGACGTAATGACCGCTCAGGGATTTGAGATGGGGAATGCGGTCTGGCTTGACGCCATTCAGAATCAGCGACGCCAGCCTGGCTGCAGTCAGACCCTCTTGCTGGGCTGAGATAGTGAAACCGCCGATGCTTTGCTCCTCGCCAACAAAGATATCCCAGAATGAAAACAGGGGGAGTTGCGCCCGATAAAAGGCGTCCTTCAAGAGATCATGCGGTATGACGTACTGGCCATCTTTATCGCGGATTGTGTGGTGGGTGCCCAGCACAACAGCATCGTAGCGCTCATGGGCATTCAAGACCGTGTCCAACCAGGTGTCCCTGTCGTTAGTCAGAACGATGTCCAGTTCGGAACCATAGATCGTGGCCTGACGCTTGTCACCAAAGTACTCGTTCACCGCATTACGCATGGTAGGTGAGTCATCCATCAGCACAAGGAAACGCTCTTTCTGCCGGAGTATCTTCCTCAGGTGACGGATACTCTCCGAGAAAAACGGACGTTCGAGGATGCCAGTGACCAGCGGGTGCTCAAGGGTAGGGTGCTGAACAGGGCCGCCATTGACACCAAGAAATACCACCGGAATCTGCTGCTCTACCAGGTGATCAGCCATCAAGGTAAAGGCGTTGTCATCACCCAGAATGGCAACGTCGGGGTTAACGTTTGCAATCTTTCTCTGAATTTCAGCCACTTTCTGTGGCCATTCCGGTTTCGAAAGGCGCTTGGTGTCGAGTTCGAACACGTGAAGTTCGTGATCCTGACCGAGTACGGAGCGGACCGCACCGATATAGTCCGCGTCCCATTTGTACTCGAGGTGGTAACTCTGGATGATGACGACGGTTTTGCCAAAGCACAAGGGGCTGACCAGCAAAAGAGCCAGGAAGAGTAAACGCATAGATGTTCCTTATTATTGTCCGAGCAAGGTGAAAAACCGAATACTTAACGATTTGTTCTTCAGGCAGTTTTTATAATTGTGACCGGCTTGAATACAGAAACCGTGCCAGTTAGCCAACTCACTGAAAATAAAGGTTTTTTAATGATATGGAGGGTTTGCTTTCCCGTTTTTAGCGTGAAGTGTCCGGTGTACTGGACAGTTGGCGGCGTGCTGGGCTGAATGTGTTGGATTTAACGGACAATTGCGTCCGAAAAATCGGACATGGAAAAGCGAGTCTGGGCCGAGGTTTACGCGAGCTCGGTCCTTGGATTGCGTGGGTAATACCGCTCAGGGAGGCGTTCGATGTGAGGGAAGAAGCGGGTGTCCTTGTAGGGCATTTTCATGAATCCGGAGACACCCAGGCCGCTAATCTGTTCCACCGATGACAGGATTACGTCCAGTAGTCGGCGGAACTCCTGTTCCCGGTCCGGATCCAGGAGCCGGTAATGGCTGTGGATTTTGAGATGGCGGGGCAGGGCCTCGAAGATGATCATGCCGGTATGATGAATGGCGTTAAGCTCTTCCAGGGCATGGATAATGGTGTCGGGTAACACCAGGAATTCCTCCGGATCCGGGCCATCCTCGAAGTAGGAGTGGACCCGGCTTTCGTCTTCTACTTCCGGCGCGGGGCTTACCTCGTAGTGCAATTTCATATCCGGTGATACAACAAAGGGGTGGGTTGGTTCATCGCGATCAACGTGCAGGGTATTGCGGGCGTTGAACAGACAGCTTTTGAAAATCCCCTTGCGATAAATCGCCTGGGCCAGGTAGACCATATTGTTGACGGCCTGCACAAACGCCGACTTCAAGGCAGGATCGTGCAGATTCAGGGAAGTGTCGATGTAGATGCCATCGGTTTCCCAGCGCACGGCCAGTCCACCTTCCACCGGGTAGCGCCCGAGCCGGCTGACGGCGGCCAGAAACGCCTTTTCGGTTTCGCCCATGCCCTGCATGAAGTTCTTGTAGTAGCGGTCCAGCTGTACGTCATTGACGTCGTTGAGGGTTTCCGGTGCGCCTTCCTCCCTGAGAAAGGATTTACGCGAGCTGTAAACCACGGTGTCAATTTCCTGGTCAGAGGCACGCACCCACACAGGTACCTGGGCCGCGACCGGGGTTTCCGGTAGATCGATCATCACCGTGCGGGCCATACGCGGCATCTCTGTCAGATAGTAATCGCCGGCCTTGCGGCGAGTGTCCGGATCCGGTGACAGCATGCCATCCAGCATGCGTGCGAATTCCATGGGCAGGCCCAGTGAGGTGGCTGGGATGGCCCGATGGCCAAAACGGCAGGATTGGGCTGACGCCAGGGCATAGAGCGTGCCGGCTGCTCCCTGTTCATCGAAACGGGGAGACGACAGCCCACCGTTGAGCTGTTCCTCTCCGATAAAATACACATCGCCGAGCCGAGCGTTGGTTTGCTGGAGGTTATCGGACATCAGCTCCATCACGTTGGCGGTAATGAATTGCTGGTTGGCGTCCAGCTGGGCAAACACGGAGGAGCCCCAGTCAATCAGGGCAATGTTTTCGGTGCTGGCGTCGAAGACCAGATTGGAAGGTTTGATGTCGCCATGAACGATCGGTCTGCCAGCCGGTCCATTCTCACGGCGCAGGTTTCGAAGGATGTCCGCCAGTTGGTCCGCGATGCGCATGATGAGCCGTGGTTTCAGACGACCATCTCGCAGGGAAACCTCTTCCAGATTTAATCCGGCAGCACGCTCCATCACCAGAATCGGCTGGTTATTGGCTCTTTGGTAGGAAATCAGCCGTGGCACCCTGGGGTGGCGGACCTGCTCCAGAATGTAGGCCTCATCTTCAAGCCGGTCCTGAAGATGCCGGGGCAGGTTGATTCGGGTGAATTTGAAAACATGTTCCGGGCCCCCGGCTGCGGTGCCGGGCAGTCGGCCTGAGAATACAAAGCCGTAAGCACCCTTGCCAATCAACTCAATGTCCTGGTAGCCGAGTTGGCGGAGCTGGGCAGCGCAGAGCGCCACCCAGTCTTTGAGCTTTTTGGCATCATCATGGCTGAGCAGGTAGATCGACTGCTCTTCGGGTATGTAGAACTGCTGCAGTTGCGTCTTCTGCGCCATGATGAAACGTCAGCCCATATGCAGGAGCATGGTTTGAGGCGATTCGAGGTAGCCCCTCCAGCGGTTGCAGAACCGGGCGATGGTGCCGCCGTCGATAATGCGATGGTCGCCGGCCCAGCTCACGGTCATGATGGCGCGCTCCACCACCTGGCCGTTGGCATCAAACCGGGGCAGTTTCTGGGTGCGCCCAAGGGCAACGATGGCCACTTCCGGCGCGTTGATAATGGGCGCGGTGTAAGTTCCGCCCAATGCGCCAATGTTGGAGATCGTAATGGTGCCGCCCTTGAGGTCTTCCTGGCTAACGCGGCCAGATCGGGCTGCTTCGGTCAGGCGCGCAACCTCGTCGGCAATGCCCAACAACGAGAGGCTCTCCACGCCTTTGATGTTCGGCACCGTCAGGCCGGCTTTGCCATCCACCGCCATACCGATATTGCACTGGGGCAGGTAGTGAATCTCCGTGACGTCATCGTTGAGCTGGCTGTTAAGTACCGGGAATTCCTGAACCGCCAAAGCCATGGCCTTCATGAAGAAGGGCATGAGCGTCAGTCTTGAGCCCCGCGCTTCTGCCTCCGGTTTCAGTTGTTCCCGCAGCTTGAGCAAATCGGTGACATCAATATCCTCGCTGTAGATAAAGTGAGGAATGGTGGTGGCCGATTTGACCATGCTTTTCGCCATCGCGGCTTTTATTCCGCGGATGGGTTCGACTCGCGCTTCCTGTTCGGCGGCAGGCACCCTGCGGGCACTGCTGGTGGTGGCCGTTTGCGCATCGTCGGCGGGAGCCTGGTTCTGGGCCTGTTTCGGACCTTCCTCGATATGAGCCAGTACATCGGCTTTCAGAACACGGCCATCTTTGCCGGATCCCTGAATATCCGAGAGGTTGAGCTCATGCTCCCGAACCAGACGGCGAACGGCAGGGCTGGCCGGAATACGCTGTCGGCTGGCCGCAGCGACAGGCGAGGCCGTCGCGGTTGAGAGTTGAGCCGCGGGCTCCGGTTTGGTTTTAGCTTCCTCCGGCTCTTCACGATCCCGGGGAATGAACGCAAACAGCGGGGCATGAACTTTGGCCATGGCCTGCTGCTGGTGATAAAGCTTGGTGACGCGCCCGGCTTTAGGGGCGGTAATCTCGACCATGGCCTTATCGGTCATAACATCCACGACAGGCTGGTCTTCCTCGATTTCGTCACCTTCGGCAACGCGCCATTCAACCACCTCGCACTCAACGATGCCTTCGCCGATATCCGGCAGGATAAAGTCTTCGGTGGCATTATCGTCCGATTCGGCGCCGGAGGCCGGCTGTTTTTCCGCCTCGGGAGCCGGCTTTGTTTCGGCAGGTTCCGGAGAACTGGCCGCTGACGCCTGGCCACTGCTTTCGCTTTCATCCACCAGCTCGAACAGCGGGGCATGGACTTTGGCGATGTCGCCTTCCTTGAAGTAAAGGCGTGTCACGCGGCCTTTGTAGGGTGCCGGAATCTCCACCAGGGCCTTGTCGGTCATTACCTCGGCGACTGGTTGATCCTCTTCAATCACATCGCCTTCGCTGACCAGCCATTTGACCAGTTCACATTCCACGATACCTTCGCCGATATCGGGCAGTATAAAATCTGTCTCTTATACACATCTCCGAGCCCACGAGACAGGCAGAAAT
>OJDQ01000169.1_pt1 | contig 33982 bp, 37 predicted proteins | sample 1592851 | NCBI WGS metagenome assembly OJDQ01 (sample SAMN05416774, study PRJEB24817) | seawater metagenome | isolation source: Sea water | place: Canada:Atlantic | collected 2013-07 | reverse complement strand
TACTGTTTATTGTTGATATGCTTAATCAGTCTGGTGTTCAGCGAGAGCTAATACCGGTTAATCAGGTATTTGCCTTAGCTGGACTGGTTTTAATTGCCGCCGCAGTGGAAGCCTTTCGGGTGTGGGGTAAGCCGCAGGACCTCATCCGTTGTCGCCGTCGCGATAGCCGATCGGTCGAGAAGCGCCGCTATACAACAGGTTATCTGTGGTACCTGAGTGGCTTGCTGTATTTAGCCGCGGTGGTTCCCGCGTCGTTAGTTGCTTATACCGCCCATGATTATTTGCTGCAGCGCCAGGCGAGTTTTGAAGCTAGTCATATTAAACAAAGTATGCTGACTCATCAGTTTGGCTACGAGGACTATTTAAGTTTCCTTAATGCCAGGCCGTGTTCGCCATCGGCTTCTGCGTTTCCGTGTTCAATGGCGGCAGGATATCGTCTGGCGGAACTCACCAGTAGTTTTTATCCTGACCGAATACAAACGTCTTCTGTGGCTGATTGCGAGCTGTTTTGTAATAAATGGGTGCTGATAAACCGCGATCCTGACGATATGCCCTCCAGGCCGGATAGCTTTTTTAACCAGATGTTCAGTATTACGCCCAGTCAAACCGAGTTTGTCAGTCATTTAACCTTTGCCGCCAAACAGGATCTTTCTAGTGTAACGGCAGCGTTGCATGGGACCGATTTGGGCTACCGGGCCGATCTGCTTATGCTTGCCGCGGTGCGAGAAGGCAGTGGGCCGTTAATTGCGCTGATTATGTTTTTGGCGGTGCCATTTGGCATTTATCTGGCGGCCAGACAATTGCTCGTGCAGCGCCTGATGGGAGAGCACTTGCAGGACCAGTTCAGGATATTGCCCGGCTGTCCGGCTCAGGCGAAGTTTGCCGAAACGTTTCCTTCGATCACTGCCGGCCAAGAGGGTTCACAAACGCCGTCTTATCTGGTACTCAACGCCACCCGTTTGCAGGCAGAAAAAGCACTGAACCAACAAACTGATGCGCTCTTTCAAAGGCGCGTATTCCGCTTACCAGAGTGCCTTAGCGGTAGCGATAATGGCCACTATTTTTTGGCGGAAGTCGAACAAGCCGTTAATTCTGCAATGCGTCAGCCACTTGTTGTGGCAATTTCGGCGGTTGAACAAGTGAGTGGCGATGAGACATTACGTAAGCAATCACTGGGCTTTCTCTACACTTTGCATAATCAGCGCGGCGTAACCTTGGTGATTGTGGCCGAAACGGCTCCGTTGTACCGGTTACTAAATCCCTCAGCCTATGACAATGAGGAAACTGAAAAAGCGTTGTTAAGCGATGAAAAGGCTGGCTGGAGTAAACTTTTCTCTGAACTGACAAAACGCTACGCGTGGTCACCGGTGCAAAAACGGCGCCTGAGTAATCCTTTCGATGTGAACTTACTGGTTGAGTTTGAATGCCAGGCATGGCCTGAAATCAACCCCCTGAAAGATTGTCTGGACCAGCAAACGGAGCGTTTCAGAATCATTGCCGGCGATGACTGCAGCCAGACACTGAGTAATCAGCGGGTAGATTTTTGGGAGCCGGAACAGGTCGTTGAATTTATGCTTGAACATGCCGGCGCCCTGTACCGACGAAAATGGGAGGAGTGTACTCGCCAGGAGAAGCTTATTTTATGGAAGCTGGCTAACGGTGCCAGTATTAATCCTGCCAATGCGGTTATTATTGAGCGTCTGGTAAGACGGGGATATCTGTTTAGGGATAAGGGCTGGAGCATCATTAATGATAGCTTCAGGCAATTTATTTTAAGTGCTGAAAATGAAGCAGTAATAGGTTACTGGTTAGACAACGCCAACAGCGGCGCCTGGAGCGTATTGCGTATTCCTGTCTTTGCACTGTTGCTGGTACTGCTGGTGATCTTTGTTTATTCCAGCGGCAGCTCCCTGAATACGTTGTTAAGCGTGGCAACTGCCGCATTAGGCCTTATACCATTATTACTCAAGAACCTCTCATTGCTTAAAGGCGGAGTAACTTCTGATATTGAATGAATCGGTCAGGATGTGGTGAGCAGACGTTGAACTGCGTCGTTCAGGTGTTCATCGCCGTCGGTAAGCTCGATGATCTGGCGGCGTATAGTGGGTTTGGCAATAAGCGCTGCCAGTGTATTTGCCACATTACCGCGTTTAACTGAGCCATAGGTGAGCGCATAGTCGAGACTCACTTTATCATCAGCCTCTTCATCGAGCAGCGTGCCCGGGCGCAGGATTATCCAATCCAGCGATGATTTTACCAGGCGGGCATCGGCTGCTTTTTTCACCTGCATGTAATGTTCAAAGCCTTCTCCCAAACCTTTAGTGCGGCCGGCTTCAGGGAATGCTGAGACCAGGTAGAAACGCTGAATGCCCAGCTCTTCGGCAATTTCAGCTAACAATGCCGGGGTGTCGCCGTCGATTTTGCTGGTGCGGTCTTTGCCGCTGCCCGCTGCGCCCGCTGAGAAGACTATGATTTCCTGATCCTTCAGAAGCGCTATGTAGTCGTCCCTGGAAAGCGTCATCATATCGCCTTCAATGGGAGTGGCGCCTTGTTGCCTGAGCGAATCGGCCTGTTCAGGCTTTCGGTGTAACGCCGTTACCTGATGCCCCTGTTCGACTAGCTGGGGAAGAAGTCGATGGCCAACACCACCGGTTGCACCAATAAAAAATACGCGACTAATAATACCTCCTTGGTTGGAAATTAATGCCACAGAATAAGTAGTGGGGATAGTCCTGAGCAATTTCTACCGCCTGAGTGTGAATTAGGATTAACAGGCAATTCTGACAGAGAATTGTTCAAGGCAAAGATAGTCGTTGAATAAAGCTTGTGCAGTGATGAGAAGCTCTATATAATGCGCGCCCTTACAGCCACCCAAATTAAGTTCCTTGTCTCCATGCAGAAGGCTGTACTGCGCGAGGCTACAACCGTAAGGAGCGTTTAAATGCGTCATTACGAAATCGTTTTTATGGTTCACCCTGATCAGAGTGAACAAGTTCCTGGTATGATCGAGCGTTATACCACAATCCTGAAAGCAGATGGCGGACAAATCCATCGCTTGGAAGATTGGGGCCGTCGTCAACTGGCTTACCCAATCGAAAAACTGCACAAAGCACATTATGTTCTTATCAACGCTGAAGCTACTGCTGAAGCTGTTGCTGAACTGGAAACTGCTTTCCGTTTCAACGATGTTATCCTGCGTAACATGGTTATGCGTACCAAAGGTGCGGTAACTGAAGCTTCTCCTATGATGAAGGAAGAGCGTCGCGAGCGTCGTGAAGATTCTGCCCCACGTGGTGAGCGTGCAGAAAAACCTGCAGCTGCATCAAGCGAAGAATAAGGAGAATTAATCATGGCTCGTTTTTTCAGACGTCGTAAATTCTGCCGTTTCTCTGCAGAAGGTGTTGTTGAAATTGATTACAAAGATATCGCTACGTTAAAGAACTACGTAACTGAAAGCGGTAAAATTGTACCTAGCCGTATTACCGGCACCAGCGCTAAATACCAGCGCCAACTGTCTAGTGCTATTAAGCGTGCACGTTTTCTTGCACTGCTTCCGTACACTGACTCTCATAAGTAATTTGGCGAAGAATAAGGGGTAGCATCGATGGAAATCATTCTACTGGATAAAATCGCCAACTTAGGCGGTCTGGGTGACACTGTCACTGTTAAAGCTGGTTTTGCACGTAACTTCCTTTTCCCACAAGGTAAAGCGGTTCCTGCAACGAAAGCAAACGTTGAAAAATTTGAAGCGCGCCGCGCAGAGCTGGAAGCGAAAATCGCTGAACAGCTGGCTGCTGCACAAGCGCGTGCCGACAAAGTTACTGAGCTGGGCGAAGTAACTATTGCTGCACCAGCGGGTGAAGAAGGCAAACTGTTCGGTTCTGTTGGTACTCAGGATATCGCTGATGCGATTACTGCAGCCGGCGTAGAAGTAGCGAAAGCAGAAGTTAAACTGCCTACCGGTACCCTGCGTGAAACTGGCGAGTACGACATCGACCTGCAATTACACTCTGACGTAATGGCTACTGCTAAAGTAGTTATCATCGCTCAGGCGTAAGCGCTAAGTGATTTAAAGAAAACCGCGCTCCGGCGCGGTTTTTTTATGTCTGCAATACCCCGCTGCTAGCGTCGTCCCAGTTTTCGGGGGCCAAACCGGCGCCGCGATATTACCTGTTGTTCATCTTCCTGCTGCATCTCGGCAATTTTAGCTTTCAAAGCCACGGTGCTTTGGTTGTTTTCTGCTTCCGCCGCGCCGTCTTCCTTAACATGAATGAGTGCGGCCTCGACCACGGGGTTTACCTGATTAGCCCGGGAGGTATCAAAATCTGACTGTTTGGCCACGCTATCGCCAAACACTTTATCGGGCTCATCGTTGTTCATCTCCAGCTTTCTGAATTCCGCTTTGGTTTCAATGAGTGCTTTCACCGCCTGGGCCTGGGTTTCGCTAAATTTAAACTGCTGACTTTTAAGCTGCATTCTGCCACCAAAGTAGAAGGCGATGATCACGCTCAGCAGGGTCCAGTAACCATCCGGAATAGAACTCAGTGCCAGCGTAATCTCGGCAAGGTGAGTGGGGGAAATATAAGCAATCACAAAAATAAACAGGATCAGCGACACTATCATTGGCCGGATAAGGCGGTTGAATGCGTCGGCAAGTGAGTCGGCCCAGGTCCGGTTTTGACGGGCGTTAAACTCTGCCTGATAGGTTTTTAATAACGCCATCTGTTCATCAGCCGAGCGCTGTGCCTCTTTTTCTTTATTGGTGGTAAAAACGCCGGCTACCGTTTCCACGCCTTTTGAAACGGAATCGGTAATCGCCGAGATAGGATTTTCAAAAAGTTTGCTCATAGGGGGTCTGCCTTATGCCACACGGTAATCGGGTAAGAAGCTTCTGGCTCTGGCCAGCCAGCCCTTAAGAAACACATTCTGGCTGGCATCGTTGGTGACAATGTCGGCATAAAACATTTGCCGCTCTTCCACTAACGCAACAATCATCCAGTCGCCAAGCTCCTGCAAACACGCGTGAGCCTGCGCTTTACTTTTTGGGCCCATGAGACCATCTACAACCAGCGGACCGTAGCCTGCATCATTACAAACTTCCTGCAGAAATTTAATCGCCCGGCGCGGACCATGATTGACGGCACTGTCGAATAAAAATGGCTGTAGTGGTGGCGGTAACTTATCGATGCGCGGGATGCGGTAATAATTAAGTTCATAGATATCCCTTGCGGTATCAACATCCAGGGCTTTCACCATATCGGCAGTCACTGCCACCTCGAGGTAGCGGGAAAGGGTCTTTTGGGTTATGCCATAGTTGGTGGGTCCGCCCCGATCGGCGGGATGGTTTACATAACCGCCTTCCTTTACCAGAATTTCGTCGATCATTGTTTCTACATCCATGTTACCTCCGCCCCTAAACACTGCGTTGTGGTTAATAATTAAACACATAAATCAGCTGATTTGCCACTTTTATGGTTAATTAATGTGCAGTTTGGTGTGGGCTAACCGGGACTTTAAAACAGGTGCCGATGTCTGCGCAGTACCAATCGGGCATTAGAATGTGTGGTTAACAAGTGCGGTGGGCAGGGGCGGCCTTTGCCATTGCGGCGGGAATAGACCCACACTGTCATGGCTTGGTGGCGGTTGCGGAAGACCACCTGTTCTCGCCGGTAGTAGGGAGTATCCTCCCATTCGTCGGCTTTTTTCAGCTGCTGAGGTGTTAACCTGATTAACTTGCCGTGCACGCTTTTGTGCGGTGATGGTTGGATAAACCGATAGCCATCGAAGCCCATACGCAGGCGCCAACCTGGTAAGACCGCATGGACGCACGGCAGTCGTGCACCAAACAGGCGCTGCTGGTATTGCGGCAGTAGTAAAGTGCCGTAACAGAAAACGGCCTCTTTACCAGCAAAACGCATTGGTAGGTTATCCGGCTTTAGTTATGGCTTTTTCACATTTGCCGCGCCATTCTTCATCGAGCACTTCCAGGTCCACGTACTGAGCAGCCTTCGCGAAGTGCTCAGGATTATAAACCGCGCGCATTAAGTCGCCCACGCTAACGCTTTGTGATGGACGGCTTTCAAGGCTAACGCTGTCGCCGGTATGAATAATGCCGGTTTTTAATACCCGGTAATACCAGCCGGTAATGCCATGATTGCCAGTAAAACGATCGAGATTTGGCGTATTGAAACGGTGGTTTATTTTATTGCAGGGGGCTCGGGGGGCTGCTACCTGAACGACCACCTCGCCAAAGGCATACACGTCACCAATCATCACGTTCTCATCGGTCATCCCCTCAACCGTGATGTTTTCACCAATGGTACCGGCCATGGCAAGTTCAGCGAGAGCGGGATAGTGTTGCTTTATCAGCTCGTAACCTGCGAGACTGTATTGATGAAGCACTTTTTCCGGGCCACCATGCAAGCGTTTATTGGCCTGGGTGTCTTCGTCGGTTCTGTCCTGGTGAACGGTAAGAAAATAAGCCGGCTGTTTACAGATGGCAGAAAGGGCTTTTCTGGGTCCAAGCGGTGCAGGTTTTCCGGCATATAAAGCGGCTACTTTCATTGTATTTCCTTGCTACTGGCAGGTTAAAAGGGGGCATAGGTCAGTATAGCGAAAATGTCACCAGAACTTCAGCAAGCAAACCGGAGATTAAAAAAATAATGAGAAATTTACTCAGGTCATTTAAACCTTTGACCACCACCCGGCGACAAAGCTTTTGACAACACAAATTAAATGTAAGCAGACACACTCAGTATGACGGTAGAACAGGGAAAGGTAGTGAATGCCGAAGCGGCATTTACCCAACATCAGCTGCAACAGCAAATTGAAGCGGCACAGCAGGGCGATATGGTTGCTTACCGGCAACTGTACGACCGTTTTGTAGGGAAGGTGTACGCATTGAGTTATCGATTAACCGGCGATGCGGCGATGGCAGAGGATGCCACTCAGGAAGTGTTTGTTCAGGTGTGGCAGAAGCTGGGCAACTTTTCGGGGAAAAGTCAGTTTGCCACCTGGTTACACAGCGTCACTGCCAATATCACCATTAGTTACTTGCGTAAGCAGCGTGGGTGGCTAAAACGCATGTTTTCGATGGAGCCGGAAACCGAGCAACAGTTACTGGCAGAACCGGCAACGGATTTAACGCAACTCGATAAATGTATCGTTAAATTACCGGAAAGGGCGCGTTGGGTGTTCGTCCTACATGCTGTGGAAGGGTATCGCCACGAGGAAATTGGCCGCATGCTGAATATGGCTACCGGTACCAGCAAAGCCCAGTATCACCGGGCCAGAACATTATTAGAGGAATGGTTGGGAGAAGGCAGTGAATAATCAACCGGACAATTTAAAGCAACAACTCGACACGCTGCCCGATGATATAAAGCCATCACGGGATTTATGGCAAGGCATAGAACTGGCTATTACCAACGAGGCCGGGGCTAAACCTGCTCGTTCGCGCTGGCCGCTGGCGGTGGCTGCTGGTTTTATTGTACCTGCAGTGTTGGTCTGGCTGTTTATGAGTAGCAGTCAGGCGCCGGTAGGTTCTACTAATCCGACCGTAGTGGCCCAAATGAGTAAGCAGTTTGAATCGCAGAAAGCGTCGTTGCTGGTGGCCTTCAGTGAGCAAAAAGCGGTTACAGACAACTGGCAGGGGCAGTTGACTGAGCTTGAGTCTGCGGCCGATGCAATAAAAGCCGCATTGAAAAACGATCCGAATAACATGGCGCTTTTGCGAATGCTGCAAAGCGTTTATCAACAACAGATTGACCTGATTGAGCGAGTGCACGCGCCCAAATGGCAACAAATCTAATAGGTGAATTATGCAAACTTTAACGACTAGACATTTTACAAAGAGGCTTTTTATGCAGAGACTATGTTGGGGCGCAGCAGTAGCAGGCGTACTGCTTTCTGCAAATGCTTTTGCGCAGGAAAAAATTGACCGGGTGCTGGATACCGACAGCAAGCCCTTTGTGGAAATGGAACACGTGTATGGCAAGGCCGACATTAAAACCTGGGATAAAAATCAGGTCAGAATCACCGGTACCCTGGGTGAACTGACGGAGGAGTTTACCTTCGAAAAACGCGGTAACTCAGTGGTTATTGATGTAGAGGTTAAAAATAATCACTATCGCTGGGAAGATAAAGACGAAGCTAAGGATAATCTAACCGTATATGTACCGGTAGGCAGCCGCTTTGCCTATGAAACGGTTAATGCCAATGTGAAGATTGAAGGGCCGCAGGGCGGTACCTCAATTGAAGTTGTTAACGGCGATATTGAGGGCCGTAACCTGGGCGGTAAGGTTAATGTTGAATCTGTTAATGGTGACATAGAGCTCAAAGGGATTACCGGCATGCTGACCGTTGAAGCGGTTAATGGTGATATTGAAGTGGAGCATGATAGCGCCGAGTCACTCGAGGTGGTGAGTGTTAACGGTAAAATTGACTTGCAAAGCAACAGCCGGGAAGTGAGCGTGGAAACCGTGAATGGCGATTCATCACTTGAGCTGGTAGAAGTGGATGATCTGGAGATGACTTCGGTAAACGGTGATGCGCGGGTGTCGATGAGTCTGGCAGATAATGCTGACGTGGAGGTCGACACCGTCGGCGGCAGTATTACATTGAATTTCAGCGGTGATGTGTCAGCCCGCTTTGAACTGGAAGCTCACGCCGGTGGCAGCATTGTTAATAACATCAATAATGTCAAAGTAAGCAAGGCGAAATATGGTCCCGGTCAGTGGATTGATTTCACTGAAGGCAGTGGTAGCAGCCGGGTAAGAGTTTCCACGGTAAACGGCCGGGTTACAGTTAGTGACTGAATGAGTGACGGCGTCACTTATTCATCCCGGAGATTTCGTCAGAAATCATCCGGGATTTCTTTTGGCCGGTAGGACGGAAAGAAATGGTCCCACGCGATCTCCACGGCATTCTTTGTTACCCTACCGGTCCTGTTAACCACTGCACAACTTCATGGCAAAACCGAATAAAAAAGGCCCGGTAAAAACCGTCCAGATATCCTGTATACAATGTAAAGCGCCATTATATAAATACCGCAAAGGCGGCAAGGGGGCTTTGGTTAAGTGCTTTAAAGAGCGGATAGTGGAAGATCACACCACTACCCCTTGCCACTGCCCCGGCTGTGGGCAGGAATTTGCCCGCGAAACTATCATGCGGGGCGTGCCCGCCTATAAGATGATAGGCGGTAAAGTACATATGAAATGAAGGCCCACAAAACCTGTATAGGTTTAGCGGCCCTGTCACTTTTTGAGTTTCTCAATAGGCAAAGCTGGTGCTTTACCGTGAACCCCGCCACCTCTTCAGCCATCAGTAAACTGGTATACATAGCCTCTTAAGAAGCTTCAATGACCCACTTTCACGACCGTGAGGTCGGTGATGGCATTTAATGAGCCGGTAGGCAGAACGCCAGTGGGGGTGTTTAAGTGCCTGGCTCGAAGCTGTTCGCTACCTGCCATGGTGTAAACGCAGGGAAGGAATAAACTGGCGGCGACAATTTTAATACTCAGTGGTTGTTTCATCAAAGTACGCTTTGAGGGCATGCCAGGCTCGTGATTGCGTTGCTGACTACCACAGGCATGCCGTTGATTAACCTAATCAACCAGTAATGCTGCCCCAAAGCTAATTCGCTTTATCGTTAAGCTTGTCTTAAGCAAGGCGTGGCATAAATACCCTTATTCTCAGCGCAACTGACATTGGTTGCCGAATTGTGCGGTAAGGTTTATGCGAAGCTTCAAATACCACAAGCGGATGTGTGCAGCCTGCATTATTGTTAGCCTGGTTAATCATTATGCTGCCGCAGAAGAATCCACCGCTCAAACTGGCTGCAGTCCGGAAAGTCTTCACGAACATCCACAAAAGGTGGGTGAAATTGTTATTAACAGTCAGGATATTTTTGACGAGTCGAAAGAAGACACCGGCTTTATTCATCGTTTAGCCAACAGGCTGCATATTACCACCCAATCAGATGTGATTGCCGATCGGCTGCCGTTCAGAGAAGGTGAAGAAATTACACCGGAACAACTGGCCGAGGCGGAGCGGATCATTCGCCGGGAAATGTATATTCGCGATGCGCGTGTTTCTTACATAGATACCTGCAACATTGATGACATGGCGCGTATTCAGGTGGAAACCTGGGATAACTGGTCGTTGTTACCGTCTGTCAGCTTTGGTCGTAAAGGCGGCAAAAATCGTTTTGAAGTGGGATTTAAGGAAGATAATCTCTTTGGCCGCGGCATACACGCCAGTGTTGAATACAAAAGTGATGAACAACGCTCTGGCTATCGTTTTGTTACGCGTGCCCCCATCTCATTTATACCGCATAGCAACGTCTTGCTGGATGTTGAAGACAACGACGACGGCAGCATTGTGCAATTTCAGTTTGATAAGCCATTTTATCAGCTCTCTACCGAAAATCGCTTCCTGGCTAATTATTTGTCGTTCAAACGCGTGGATGAAATTTTCCAGAATGGCGGCACCCGTAATGTGTTTGAACATGAAGGTCATCAGTACGATCTGGCTTACGGATTTCTTTTAGAACGAGAAGGCGACGATTTGCATAGGCTGACTTTCGGCGCTACCGATCAGTTGGATGAATTTGCCGAACCAGAGGACGGTATTGAGACCGGGTTTAGTCAGGCCATTCCGGTGGAGCGTCGTTTTGTGTATCCCTGGGTGGAATACGAATATCTGCAAAATGATTTTAAGGTGCTGCAGGAGATTTATCTGACTAACCAGAATGAAGATATCAACCTGGGGTGGTCGGCAAAGGTAAAAGTGGGTTACACAACCTATTCCCCGGGCAGTTCAATGGGTATTCATCTTAATAGCTCCGTGTCCCGGGGATACCTGTGGGATAGCAGTCTGTTGCTGTTGGGCGCTGATTTATCTGCCACGCTTGGCGTGCTGGAAGACGATTATTTTAGTGCAAGTATCCATGGCGAATACTTCAACCGCTTGAGCAGCAAGTTCGCGTTTTATACCTCAGGGTTGGTGTCGATAACCCGGCATCCGTTTTATGACCTGCCGGTTACCCTTGGTGGTGAGAGCGGGGTACGGGGTTATCCGCTGCAATATCAGCATGGTGATAACCGGGCAATGACATCGGTAGAACTACGCTATTACCCCAAAATTAATATTTACCGCGTGCTGGATATGGGCATGGTGGCATTTTTTGATGCCGGTAAAACCTGGTCAGGTGACAGTAGTGCGGATAACGAATATCAGAGCACGCTGGCCAGTACCGGTATCGGTGCCAGGTTTTATTCCAATCGCTCCAGTCACCGCAACGTTATTCATCTGGATATGGCGTTACCGCTTAATAAGGGCGACAACGTTGATAGCTGGCAATGGCGCCTGCAAGTTAAACAGTCTTTTTAGTCGGATAGTGTATTTCTATGTTTAGCAGCCTTTTCTCTGTGATTCCCCGTTTTACCCGATTTTCGTGCCGGGGTATTCACTTGTTGTTGCTTACCAGCGTGGTGAGCGTTCTGGTGTTCAATCGCACTTTTCTTGGTCTGTTTTTTGCCGGGGTCACTATCGATTCGATACACAGTTTTATTTTTGCCGCCAGCGTTCCGCTGTTTATGATTATTGTTTACACGCTGCTGACATCACTCTTTTCATTACTGGTGGGCGTCAGGCTGGCAGTAATGATTAACTTTATGTTTGCTGCGCTGGTGAGTTATGCCACCGCCTCGTTTGGCATTGTGTTCGACAAGGAAATGTTGAGGAATATTTTTGAGACGAACTCCCTGGAAGCTCTGAGTTATCTTAATGTTACCGTAGTGGTATATGCTGCGTTGGCGGTGATATTGCCAGTAGTATTGATGAGCAGGATGCGATTTTCAGACACTTTTAAACAGCGACTGGTATCCCTGCTATCCGTTAACGCGGTAGGCATGCTGGGGGTTATTGTGATTGCTGCCGTGTTTTATAAGGACTACGCGTCGTTTTTTCGCAATCATAAAGAGCTCACTAAATACATCACTCCGGTTGCGGCGTATGACTCCACCTATAAGTATGTTCGCGATACCTATTTTACTAAGCCAACGCCGTTTCATATCCTCGATCCGGCACCGCGACTTAATAGCTATGTAGCAGGCTCCAGCACGTTAACCGTCATGGTGGTGGGTGAAACGGCCAGAGCCGATCACTTCCAGTTGCAGGGGTATCCCCGGGAAACCACGCCAAATCTAGACCGTGAACACGTGCTGTATTTTTCTGCGGTGACTTCCTGCGGTACGGCAACCGCCGTGTCAGTACCGTGTATGTTTTCACGATTAAACCGAGAGGAATATGATCACTTCACCGCCGACCATCAGGATAACGCGCTGGATATTATTCAGCGAGCCGGCGTTGAAGTAACATGGATTGACAATAATTCCAGCTGCAAAGGGGTATGTAAGCGGGTGCCGAGCTTTACCATAGAGCCAAATGGTGGAGCGGGGGAGTGTCAGCAAAGTACCTGTTTCGACAGTGTGCTGGTGACCGCAGTGAAACAATACATTGCGCAATCAACCCGCCGCAATAAGTTGCTCGTGCTGCACATGATTGGTTCCCATGGCCCGACTTACTACCAGCGTTACCCCAAAAATTTTCGACGTTTTACGCCGGATTGCCAGCAAAGTGATATCCAGAATTGCACCAATGAAGCGCTGATTAATACTTACGACAATACCATTGCCTATACCGATTATGTGCTGGGTGAAATTATTGAGACGCTAAAGCACAGCGGTATCGACAACACGCAAATGCTTTACGTTTCAGATCACGGAGAGTCGCTTGGCGAGTCGGGGCTGTACCTGCATGGCTTCCCTTATGCTATAGCGCCTGAGTCACAAACCCACGTGCCCATGCTTTACTGGCAGAATTTGCAATCAGACTACGCAGGTATTTCGCGGGGCTGTGACAGTGAGTTTGTGGCTCGAAAAATATCCCATGACAATATATTCGACATGCTCATGGGCATGACTGGCGTTGAAACGATTGCCTACCGACAGGAAAATAATGTGTTTAGTCAGTGCGATCAATCAGTGGCTGGGATTTCCAGTGACTACCCGGTTGCTGCGGCACCCTAGCATGCTACCGCAGATAGATTTTTTAACGTCTTTCAGAGTCTATTTGTGTCAGCTTTTTTTACAGTTTAAATTGAGGATAATACGGGGTGTCATTCCAAATCATTGATTTTTATGGTTTATTATTTAAGGAATGAATTTTGCTGGTGCTTGTGTGCGTGCATTATAGAGATGCAGTAAATTAGTTAAAATATGTTGAACATCCAGAGAACAATAAATATGAAGAAGTTACTAACGGGAACCATGTTAATGGTCGCCGCTTTTACGGCAGAAGCAGGTGTTATTCGTCATGATGTCGACGATCAGGCTTACCTTGATTATGCCCAGCAGTCTCAATTTGCTGCTGTGGGTGATTTACTTTCGGGCTGGGGCACTAGTTTTTATTCGCGCTGCTCAGGTACGTTGATTGATTCGAATATGATCCTTACTGCAGCACACTGTGTTGATAATACGCAGTTCGAATTTATGAACTTTGCTGTGGGAAGCGGCAATTACTGGGCGGAAAGCTGGGTAGCCCATGAAAACTGGGACGGCTCGCTGTTCAGTGGTTGGGATATCGCACTGGTCAAATTATTTGATGACGTTGACGATGTTGCTGCTGCCAACCTTTATACTGGCAACAGTGAAATTGGCCAGGTCGGTTCACACGTTGGTTTCGGGATGACGGGCAATGGTTTAACTGGTGCCACTGATTCTTCAGGCACCAAGCGGGCCGGGCAAAACGCTATTGATGCAACAAACCTTGCAGGAGAAGGTCACGACCGAATCTTGTATAACGACTTTGATGCCCCGGTAGGCACTGATTTAAGTACAGGCACCGACCTCATAGACCTACCTGAATTTACCTATAACCCTCTGGGTTATTTTGGCTATCCTTCCGGTAATGCGTTAGAACTGGAAATCTCAGTGGCCCCTGGTGACAGCGGCGGTGCATTATTCTTAGAAGAAAATGACGAATGGTATGTAGCTGGCGTGCATTCTTTTGGAACGACAGCTGGCGATCCGGTTAACTTTGGCTACGGTGAGTTTAATGGTTCAACCCGGGTAAGTGCGTTTACTGACTGGATTGCTTCCACTCAAGAGTTATTGGATCCGAGCGAAGTCTCTGCTCCGGCCACTTTACTGCTGACACTTTCTGGCATTGCGCTGGCATTCGGCTCACGTCGTCGTAAAGTCAGTAAATAAATCTTTTCGGTAACGAAAATATAAGAAGTGAGGAAATGTATTTTCCTCACTTTTTTATTATAAAGGCTTCGCTTTCAGTACCTCATAGGGATAATCGGTTAACCAGTAATCAACCGCTACACCCTGCTCTGTTTTAACCTCAAAGGTTTCCGTGCGCACCTGATGTTCCACAATCGGGGAGAGGGTTTTACCTTGCTCAGCGGATGATAGCCTGACGTCTTTTACTTCTCCTTGTTTACCTACATGGATATCCATAAGCATTATCAGCGATTGTTCCGCTACTGGCGTGTCCCGCTCTAATTTTCGCGTAATTTCACGTTCAGGTTTACTGAGTTGATTAATAGCTGGGTCAGCCTCTGTTGGCTGCTGACAGCCAGCACCCAGCAATACCAGTCCAGTCATCATAAAAATAGGCAATTTACGGCTATTCAAGGCGCTTCTCTTTGGTTGTTTATCTAATGATGTGTCGCGGTTAGTACTAACTTGCTGGCTTAACCAGAACGAGCTTTTGTACCCGACGCCCGGTAGACACCTCTGAGGTATAAAGGTTCCCTTTACTATCGGCTACCACACTGTGTAACCAGGTAAACTGACCAGGGTAGCGACCGGGACGGCCAAAGCTGCCGAGCACTTCATAAGTATCGTGCCACAGCACCCAGATTCGGCCGTTCATCATATCGGCTATGTACATGTACTGGTTATCAGGCGAGAACGCAACATCAGTAGCCGTTCCCAGCCCCATAGTGTCGCCGGCAATCACTAAATCGCGCACGAAGGTCGCCTTGCCTTTGGCATCATTTTTAAATACCTGCAGGCGGTTATTACGCCGGTCGCAGACATAAATCAGACCGTTATCTGACTTGGTTATGCAGTGAACTATGTCACCAAAGTTGGGCGCATCGGTATTAATATTTGCAGCGCCCGCGGTGGCTTGTGAGACATCAAAGTCGCCTGCCCGGGTACCGCCACCCGGAATCGATGCATAAGCGCCCCAGTATTGCGAGAATACGTTGTCGTTGGTGTTGAAACCAATTATCCGCTTATTGATATAACCGTCGGCGATAACGACTTCATTGGTATGCGTGTCGTGATAGATATCAGCGGGATTGCCCAGTGACTGCTTACTCTGATTACCTTCTGTGCTGTTGCGTCTGCCAAACTGACGAATAAACTGGCCGTCGGCGGTAAAGTTCAGGACCACATGATCGCCTTTACCGTTGCCGCCAAGCCAAACGGTGTTGTTATCGTCAACGAATAAGCCGTGTACCGTTTGTGGCCATTGGTTAACTCCGTCAATCTTTGGTGCAATGGCTTCGCCACCCCAGCTATTCATTACCTGCCCAGCCGGCGAGATTTGCACCACATGAGGAGCGGCCTTACAGCAAACGCCGGTGGGAGGCGTTTGTTCAAGGGCTAAATCAAGCGGACTCAACGAGTTCGGACGGTGCAGTAACCACAGATTATCGGTTTTATCGACAGCCAGGCCAGGTACCTGCCCGATAAGCCAGGTATCCGGCAAATCGGGCCAGCTGGCATCTACTTTAAACTCTGGCATCGGGCGGGACGCACCCGGTTCAGGATAACTTTCCAACGCAACTAACGCCTCGCTGGCACTCACGCTGATTGAAATTAGTCCGGAAATGAGCAGCAATAACGACGTTTTTTTCATAACATTCCTGTTTGGCGTATGGCCTTTGTTTTGAACTTAAGTATATAGACTTCGCCGTCATAAAGGATCATTTTCCCCCAACAAACGATGCAACCGGACGCTAAATATCGCATAATAACCCCCTTGCAAATTATTCAGGTAAATCGTCAGGTGAAAGTTGTTCCGGCCAGTTCCGATAAAAGCGTAGAAAAACTGAAGGTGCCGCCGCACAGCATAGAAGCTGAGCAGGCTGTACTAGGCAGTATGCTAATCGATCCGGAATCCTGGGATAAGGTGTCTGAGCTGGTGACGGATGCGGAGTTTTATAACCGCTCTCACCAAATCGTGTTTAAGGCTATTCTCGATTTGCTGGCGCAAAGTCAGCCAGTCGACCTGATTACCGTGTCTGAATTACTCGAAAATAACGATCAGCTCGAAGATGCGGGTGGCTTTGCCTATTTGGGGGAGTTGGCCCGCAACACGCCAAGTTCTGCCAACGTTACGGCTTATGCGAAAATTATTCGGGAACGGGCTATTACCCGTGAGCTGATTGGCGTGGCCAACGAAATTGCCGAAGTGGGCTACAATCCGGAAGGCCGCGACAGCGCCGATATTCTGGATATGGCCGAGAGCAAGGTGTTTGAGATTGCTGAACGGCGCACCGGCGCTTCCGAAGGGCCGCAGAGTATAGAGTCGGTACTGGGCAAAACCATTGACCGTCTTGAAGCGCTCATTAAAGACAACCGGGAAGTCACCGGGGTTACCACCGGGTTTTCCGATCTGGATAAAAAAACCAGTGGTATGCAGCCTTCCGATCTAATTATTGTTGCTGCGCGTCCGTCTATGGGGAAAACCACTTTCGCGATGAACCTGGCCGAAAACGCCATGCTGGCGGAAGATAAACCGGTACTGGTATTCAGTCTGGAGATGCCTTCTGAACAGATCATGATGCGTATGCTGGCCTCACTCAGTCGGGTGGATCAAACCAAAATCCGTACCGCACAGCTCGACGACGAAGACTGGGCGCGTATTTCTAACACCATGGCGATGCTCAAAGAGAAAGACAATATCTACGTGGATGACTCATCCGGCCTGACACCCATGGATGTGCGCAGCCGTGCCAGAAAGCTGGCCCGGGAGCGGGGCGGACTGAGCATGATCATGGTGGATTACCTGCAGCTAATGCGGGTGCCTTCCTTAAGCGATAACCGGACGCTGGAAATTGCCGAGATTTCCCGCTCACTTAAAGCGCTGGCTAAAGAGCTCAACATCCCGGTAATTGCGCTTTCACAGCTTAACCGGAGCCTGGAACAACGGGCCGATAAACGCCCGGTAAACTCCGACCTGCGGGAATCCGGCTCGATTGAGCAGGACGCCGACTTGATCATGTTTATTTACCGTGACGAGGTTTATCACGAGAACAGTGAAGATAAAGGCGTTGCTGAAATCATTATTGGTAAGCAGCGTAACGGCCCCATCGGAACCTGTCGCTTAACCTTCCAGGGGCAGTTTTCGCGCTTTGATAATTATGCCGGCCCTGCGGTGCCTGATGAGTACTAGGGCCAGAAAATACAGTGTGGTTTAAGCGCTAAGTAACCCGTACATCAGCGCCCCACCGGTAATAATACCTACCATTAGGGTGAACAGAATACTCAGTGTTTGCTTACCGATGTTAATAGACTGCCAGGAGGACGAGTCTGCTTCTGGTATTATCTGTAAAGACTGCTGCGGCACTTCAAATACCGCACTCAGACTCATCACCGTTTCTGTTGCCGCATTACCTTCTTTTTCTACCCGCTGGATGGTGCGTAAACTCACGCCGCACATCTCTGCGAGCTGTTGCTGAGTCCATTGGTGTTGTTGCCGTAGCGCTTTTATCTGCAGCGCGTCGATTTCCACAGCACTGCTCCCTATGCAACCAGATACTTGATTAGCGCTACCGCCGATAAACCAAAGATAAAGCCGACAACAAACATTTTTAGGATATTGAACCAGCTACGCTTAGAGGATGAGAGAAAGGCTTTTGATTGAGACGCCAGTAACGCACCGTCTTTAAACACTTTGCACTCAAGATCGCCGCGCATCAGGCTGGTAATATGGTAACGCACCTGATACTGATGGCCGTTGTGAACAAATTGATGATTGCTTTGCGTTTTCAATAGCTCGCGTTTGCTCGACACCGGGTTGTCGTTCACATATACGGTTTCTTTTCCCGACCAGGCGGAGCCGTGTACGGCTATATCGGTATCGCCATCGTTAAAATAAAACCAATAACCATCGATAAAATTAGGTGATGACATTGCTGCGCTTTGTTTATGTTTAGAAGAACTTAAGTGTGCCATATTCCGGACTCCATACCTATAAAATAACCTGTCATTTCAGTTCGCCGTATCAAAACGGGGTGTAATGATTCGACGCCGCTATTGCAGCAGATTTGGGCCATCAGGTGTGACGACACCAGGGTGACCCGATGCCGACTGGCATATGACAAGAGATATGACACCCTATTTATTTTGATTTTTTGTTGAGTGTGTGTACTTACTAACTTGTTGCGGCTTAAAATGGAGTTAAGCGGCTTATTGCACCGGTTTTCAATAGCCGTTACTCTGATGACCCGCTTAATTCCAGCACAGCAGGAGTTATAGTGCGTCTATGAATCAGAGTAGAAGAGTAACCCATGATAAGAATAATTAGCCTCCTGGCCGTATTGGTCGTTCTCCAGGCATGTCAGTCTGCACCCGATAAGACGGCAGCACGTGACGCTAAGAATGTCGCGTACAATGAAGTTCTCAGCCAGCGTTATCAGATTGCAGCATCCAATATTGCCTATTCAGACAGCACGTTGCAGCGTATTTACTATTGGCCCGCCCAGGATAAACCAGTGAGCACGTTAATTTTTATTCACGGTGGTTGCTGGCTTAACGCATTTGATTACACCCATGCCCGTGGCATGTTCACTGCGCTGGCTAAACAGGGCGTGGCTACCTTTGCCATTGAATACCGCCGCACAGGAGATTCTGGTGGTGGCTGGCCCGGCACGTTATCGGATATACAACAGGCGTTGCCTGAAGTAAAACAATGGCTGGATGAACAATCACTCGGCGATGTGCCGGTTTATCTGGCAGGGCACTCAGCTGGCGGGCACTTAGCTTTGCTGGCTGCGCAGTCTTTGTCTTTTTCAGTTGACGGCGTAATTGGGTTGGCAGCTATTACCGATCCGGCTGCCTATGCCAAAGGCACTAATAGTTGTCAGACCGCCACGCCGCAGTTCTTTAACGGTGCACCAGATGAATACCCAGAAGCCTACAAGGCGGCAACGCCGAACACGCTCAGTATTACCGCACCGGTAATTTTGCTCCAGGGCGATGCCGATAGCATTGTACCGGTAACACAAAGTGAGCTGGCCGGGAGCGAAGTGATTATCAGCGAAGGCGCTGGTCATTTCGACTGGCTGCACAGCGAAACGCCTGCGTATCAGCTGTTTCTCAATCAGTTGCTGAAAGGAGCTGAATAATGTTGTCCACAGCGCAAACACTCGATAAGCAGGATAGCCTTGCCGGACTTCGCCAGCAGTTTTTGCTACCGCAAAACACGGTTTATCTGGATGGTAACTCACTGGGGCCATTACCTGTTGCGGCTAAGGAACGGGCTGTTGAGGTCGTTAATCAGCAGTGGGGGCAAGACCTTATCACCAGTTGGAACCAGCACGCCTGGATTGATTTGCCTCAGCAATGCGGTGAATTGATTGCACCGGTTATTGGTGCTGCGCCAGGCCAGGTGATTTGCTGTGACTCTATCTCGGTGAACCTCTTTAAAGTATTAAGCGGCGCACTGAAGATGCAGCAAGGGCGCCAAAAAGTTGTGACCACAAAGGATAATTTCCCCACCGATATTTATGTGATTGAAGGGCTTAAGCAACAATTGGGAGCAGCGTCCTGTGAACTGGTGCTGAGCGATGAAAGTGATATTGAGGCGCAACTGGATGAGAGTGTAGCTATGCTGTTACTGACCCAGGTCAATTTCCGCAGTGGACGGTTGCTGGATATGCAGCGCATCACCGAAGCAGCTCATGCCAGGGGCATTCTGGTGATATGGGACCTGGCGCATTCTGCCGGCGCATTGCCGGTAAAGCTTGATGAGTGTAAGGCGGACTTTGCCGTAGGTTGTACTTACAAATACCTTAATGGTGGCCCCGGTGCGCCAGCATTTATTTATGTCGCTCATCGTCATCAGACCGCCTTTAAGCAGCCGTTAAGCGGCTGGATGGGACACGCTGCCCCCTTTAGTTTCGATTCAGACTACGCACCAGTGCAAGGGGTAAAACAAAACCTATCCGGTACGCCAGCAGTGATAGCCATGAGTGTGTTAGAGGCTGCCCTTTCTATCTGGTCACAAGTCGATATGTTGCAAGTCAGACAGAAATCCCTGGCCATGGGGGAATTCTTCCTTGAGTGTCTTAAGGCCTGTGAGCTGGATAAAGAATTGGTTTGTGTATCGCCTGACTCCGCTTTAGAAAGGGGCAGCCAGCTGGCTTTTCAGCATGAGCAGGCTTATGCGATTTGTCAGGCCTGGATAGATGCCGGCGTTATTGCCGACTTCAGAGCGCCCGACTTACTCAGAATCGGCTTTACACCGCTTTATGTCAGTTTTGAAGAACTTTGGATTGCTGTGAATAAGCTTAAGTTAATTATTGAAAACAAAGACTATTTAAGCGAAGCCTATCAATCATTGCAAACGGTTACTTAGACTAAAGTTGCCTGATTTATACGGATCAACTGTTGCGGTACCTGAGAATAGCGAATAGTTGTTTCATGTTGAACTGCTTCAATGTGCCAAGTAAGCCTTTAGAAGGCGTCAGGCTTTCATAGTCGATCAGTTCGCCCTGCTCGGCCAGCACTCTGGCCGAAATACTATGCTCACACATTATTGCGGTCAGCTTTAAACGTAATAAGTTTTTATCAAAAGTGTCAAAACTACTGCTGTTATACCATCCACCAGAGAATAGCCAGCCGCCTACATAGTACGCGCCTGATTCATTATAAAATTGCTTCAACAGTGAAAATGAATCAGCTTGCTTTATGGAGACATTTTGCCATTCGTTAAATACTCTCTGGCATTGGTCAACAAGTAAGTTTGCCGCTTTGGCGTTGACCATAAATATTGCCGTGGCAACAAATGACGGAAGCTTCAATCCCAATACATTGCATTCACGCTGGGACATTTTGTGGAGACTACCGCATATTGCTGGTGTGGTGTGTTGATGAACATGCGGGGCAGACCTCAGGTATCGCAGTATTGAAGAGAGATACAATGGGTAATGACTAAACACGGTATCATTTAACAGTATAAAAGAAGTGGAGTCATCGATTTTTTTGTTTTCTCTTAAATAGCTTAATCCTTCTATCCATCCGGAAAACTCGGCATTTTGATTGGTTCCGGCAATAACCTCAGCTGTTGAATCTGCGAAGAATGCGTCGATTGCCGCAGCGTCATTCCCTGCTGCATTATTGACAATCACAACGCCCTCAGCCCCAAATGATCTGAAAAGCTCAAATAATGCTGAAAAGCGTTGATGTTTTTCGGCCAGTCGAGAAGACGAATAAACAACAAATACGATCCAGTAGTTTGCTAATGTTACAGGGTTATTTCTCATTGCTATACTCAGCTATTACTAATCAACTGTTTAAATTTTCTGCGCTCCCCGATCGACAAGGAGTAATATAATTTTGAAACTGGTCGGCTAGCCTGAGGTATGATTTTTTCAAACAGAAGCTTGCCCCACCGTTCAATGATACTGTCGACAGAGAACTCTTTAGCCCGGGATATACCATTACTTATCATTTTTTGATAAACATCCGGGTTATTAATCAAGTGATCCACCGCCACCATTAACGGTTTTAAATCGTTAACTTCAATATAATCCAGTTCACTTCTTCTCAGTTCCTGATACGCGATTTCCGGACCAAGTATGCAAGGCACCTGAGCAGTCCAGCCATTAATTAATTTGGAGGCGGGTTTATCCGGATAATTGCGAGCTAAATCCTGCCTCAAGGCAACAATGAGGTCGGTTTCACTATAGTCATTCCAGTTAATTAAATCGTACCGGGCATCCAGGCTATCCCATTGTTGACCATCAGCTATCCATTCAATGTTTCGTTGGGCTAAAAACTGCTTCCATTCATCAGACTCAAGTATTGGATGTAAATTGCTTAGGAAGCCTTTGAATGCAATGTTCTTGATCGTTGTGCCTCTGGCGTTATTACGCTGAATAATATTCGGTTGTGGCCAGTGGGGTATGAAAAAGAGTTTCTTCTCATCTGCAAAATGTTGATTTTGAAGGACCTCAAAGTCTGAAAATTTATTTTCAATCCGGTCCGCTCTCACCACAACAGTTACAATGCCTCTTGTTGAAGGGGCGCTGTTCCAAAATGTCGTGAATTGCTCATAATGCAGAACCACTACTCCTGTCTTTGGCGGTTCTGAGATAGCGATTACCGGATATCCCGCTTTTTTTAATCTGATGTAAGTTTGAACAATCCAAACTTTTGGTCCGGTTGCGAAATAACGCCAATCTTCTTCCAATGCTAGTATTTGATCTTCTGTATAATTGGAAAAGTCGGGGTGATAAAAGTAAACCTCCACACAGTGCTCCATTAATAAAGTGCGTTAAAAAAATAGCGGAAATAAATGGCAATCATGAGTTTCTGAATCGAAAATCCTAGATCTAGCGCATTGCGGGACACATAGCGAAACGAACCTTTCCAGGCCTGGTAATAAGCGGGATGCTGCTGAATATAGCTGAGCAGAGGACGAAGGGTTTTTATATCGCTGATACGCAGAGTGCTCTGGCCCTGAGTCGCCACAAAAAACCAAAAGCGTTCAAATGCCTGCGGGTCTATTTCGCCGACCAGCCGGGTAACATGCTGGTAAGAGCCAGCTTGCGCTGTGGATAATTGCTTGCCTCGGTTTTTGCGAGTGATACTTTCGGTATTGATTCGGTAGTCAACCAGAGGCTCGTCAATCCCGCCGAACTTAAAGCCGGCTTTAAGCGATTTAAGGTATAACAAATAATCCTGGGCACTTTTTGTTACCGGATAACCACCGTTATCGCGGATTTCTTTGGTCCGAAACATCAGGCTTGGATGACACAACCTGCTATTTAGCAGTAGCTCTGCTTCGAGTAAGTCGCTGTCGGTGCTTACCGGATAGCCGCCAATGTTTTGGCCCTGCATATCGATATGATTTACCGTGGTACAACTTAATACAATGGAGGGATGGGCTTCCATGTAAGCAAACTGTTTGGCAAGGCGTTCGGGATGAGCCACGTCGTCGGCGTCATGCCTGGCGACGTAGCGTCCTGACGCTTGTTCAAGCCCCTTATTCAAAGAGTTACCCACACCAATGTTGGTTGGGTTAGTGATAATGATGATGCGTGCATCTTTTGCTGCATAGTCGGCCAGAAATTCTTTGGTCTCCTGGTTACTGCCATCATCCACAATTAAGAACTCAAAGTCCCCGAATGATTGTCTGAGAATGCTGTTGATTGCTTCAGATAAGTGGGTGAAATCGCCATTTAATACCGGCATTAATACAGAAATGGCACAGGACATAAAACATTCTCAACAAATATTGCGTAACGCCAAAGCGCTGTTTTAAAACAAAACTGATAAGGGCTTTTGGCAATCCCTGCCAGTCTTATGATGGGGGCTGAACCGCGGCACAAACATTCTCTCTGCCCGCTTACAGACTTTATCGAGAATAATAATTAAGCGGTGAATATGCAAGCACCAGCCACAGAGGCGATGTCATGTTTTGTGTTCCGGCCAGGAGGCTTATGCTGATTTATGAGCCGCATACTCATCGCGGGCACTTAAGATCGGGTTTATATTCACCTCAATCCAATTCACCAGCTCTTCTACCCGTGCGGCCACTTCGCGACCAGAACTGGTCAGGCTGTACTCCACGTGAGGAGGAATTACCGGGTGAGCGGTGCGCAGTACGAAACCATCCGCTTCCAGCGCGTGTAAGGTTTGAGAAAGCATTTTCTCACTCACACCCGTAATGGTCTTGCGTAATTCACTAAAACGATGCGTACCCTGCAACAATGCAAATAACACCAAGACACCCCATCGACTGGTGACATCCTGCAATATGCCTCGAGAAGGGCAGCTATTTGCCAGCACATTTCCCCGTTGAAATTTATCCGTCAGGGTGGGATCTGTGCCGGCAGTGGCACTGTTATTCATCGTTTAAACTCCGTTGCTGGTGGTGGAAATCATACTTACCAAAAGGTGCGTACTTTCTTTTAGTTAGTTTAAGCGCAAAATAGTTATCAGTCCAGACAACAAACAACCAAGGAGCAAAGAATGATTGCAGTGACTGGTGCGACGGGCCAATTGGGCCGATTAGTTATCAAACATTTACTTAAAGAACGCACAGCAAGCCATATTGTGGCTGTGGTTCGCAACCCGGAAAAGGCTTCAGAGCTCAGCGAGCTGGGGGTGGAAGTGCGTACTGCCGATTACTCTGAGCCTGAGGCTCTCAAAGGCGCTCTGCGCGGAGTTGAGAAGTTACTTTTAATCTCTTCCAGTGAAGTGGGGCAGCGTGTGCCTCAGCATCAAAATGTGATTGATGCGGCCAGCCAGACTGGCGTTAAGCTTATTGCTTATACCAGCTTACTAAACGTTGATAACTCCCCCTTGATGCTTGCGGCAGAGCACCAGGCGACGGAGTCATATTTGGCGCAAAGCGGAGTCGGGTTCGTGTTATTACGCAATGGATGGTATACCGAAAATTACCTGGCCAGTATTGGCCCGGCGCTTGAAAACGGTGGCTTTATCGGCAGTGCTAAAGAAGGAAAAATTAGTTCTGCTGCCCGTGAAGATTATGCTGAAGCGGCGGCCAAAGTACTCTTGAGTGAGTTGCCTCAACAGGGCAACGTTTACGAGCTGGCTGGTGATGAAAGTTACACTCTGGCTCAGTTGTGTGCCATTCTTAGCGAAGCGTCAGGTAATCAAATTCCTTATATCGATTTACCGCCGGCAGAATTCAGCGCTGCCCTGGTGCAAGCCGGTTTACCGTTACCCCTGGCTGACATGCTTGCCGATTCAGATGCAGGTGCCGCTCAGGGAGCGTTATTTAATGACAGCAAGGTCCTGAGTCAGTTACTTGGTCATCCCACCCGGTCGTTGCGAGAGCAGATTAAAGCAAGTCTCTAAATAGTCGGAAAACTTTACACTAACAAAAACGCCTGCGAAAGCAGGCGTTTTATATCGTGACTAGTTCAGTTATTGATTACTGAGCTGGTACTTCAATGATCTCACTGACTTTTACTTCGATGCGACGATTCAGATGATGCGCTTCTTTAGTGTTGGCACTATCTAACAGACGTTCTTCACCGTAACCTACGGTATTTAAACGGCTGGCATCGATATCGTACTGGTTAACCAGTACTGATTTCAGTGCTTTAGCGCGACGCAGAGACAAGTCTTTGTTGTACGGCGCAGCGCCAGGTGCTGAAGAGTGGCCTTCAATCGTTGCTGAAGTGCTGCCGTAACGGCTCAGGAACTCTGCAAGGTCGACGATTTGTGGATCGTTGGCATCTTCGATATCCGCACTGTTATTGGCAAACAGGATACGCACTTCAATAGACACTTCTTTGTCGGTGAACACTGTACAACCGTTAGGGTGTACTTTGTCGCCTTTCGGCGTGTCCGGGCAGGCATCCTGGCTGTCGATAACGCCGTCATTATCGCTATCAGGCTCAATTGCACAGCCTACGCCGTCAACTGCTACACCTGCACGCGTGTTAGGGCACTGGTCCTTGCTATTAATGACGCCGTCGCCGTCTTTATCTGCGTTACAACCCATGCTGTCTACCACGGTGCCCGAAGGCGTACCCGGACACTTGTCCAGTGTATCTACCACACCATCGTAGTCTGAGTCAGTCGGTGCTGCGGTAGTCATAGGTGCTGGCGTTGGCTCTGAGTATGTGGAAGTGTTGCCAAACGTGTACGAAACGCCCAGCTTCACGCTGTAGTCATACAAGTTGTCGCTCAGATCGCGGTAAGCGGCAATTTCACTGATGACAGCTACGTCGTCATTAACTGCCCAGTGTTTACCCATACCGTAACCCAGCATTTGGTAATCATCGTCCAGATCCTGATGGTATAAACCACCAAAAACATAAAAAAGGTCGTCCTGGAAGAAGTACATAGCATCAACACCAAACATTGGGCCGCTTTCGTCGCTGCCGCCATTGGTGCCGTCTATATCAAGGTAAGAAGCTGAAACTCTGGCTGCCCAGCTTTCATCGAAGCGGAAACCGTATTCAGCACCCAGACCAAAACCGTCGTCCAGCTGGCCGGTTGGCTCTGGTTTGCCTTCGTCCGTGCTGTGATAAAGGCCGTAGATACCCGCCCAGTTTTTCGCTTCTGTTTCCTGAGCGAATGAAGGGGCTGAAACTAAGCCAGCGGCAATGAGTGCGAGAGTAATCGTTGATTTTTTCATTATTGACTTCCTGTGTTGGCAATAAAGTGTGTCCTGTAGCTCTATGCTAAAGCTGTGCCAGCATTGAACTGAAGTGTAACAATTATATGCCTGAGTTGCCCTGAAGAGTAGCGATAATTGAGCGCGAGCCGCCGCTATCGCGGTGTTCGCCGAGGATAATGCCCTGCCAGGTGCCAAGCGCGAGTCTTCCCTGTTGGATGGGGATAGTTAACTGACATCCCATCAGACTGCTTTTGATATGAGCGGGCATATCGTCAGGCCCCTCGTAGGTATGAATAAAATACGGTGTGTTTTCTTTAACTGTATGATTAAAAAAAGATTCCAGGTCTTTTCTAACCGATGGATCGGCATTTTCGTTAATCGTTAAACTGGCGCTGGTATGCTGGAGCATGAGGTGCAGTAAACCGACTTCGATATTGCGAATTTGCGGTAAGGCACTGATGATGGTGTCGGTGATTAAATGAAAGCCTCTGGGATAAGCGGACAGGGTAATTTTTTCAGAGTGCCAGTAATTATTTATCAAAGCAGATTTCCAGATAAGCTTTACCGAGTTCATGATTAAACGGCAATATTATCTTCGGACCATCCACCTGATGGCTGATACTGTGTTGCTTTCCTGAGACAACAACCGGCGTTGCCATCCCAAACTCATACCCTTTCTCGGCCAGATCACGTTTGGCGTTGCCACAAATCATATTGGTAATTTCACCCACCATGTCGGCAACTTCGGCATCAATTTCACTGGACGCTTCACCGAGCATGTTTTGCATAATGGCCAGTATTAACGCTTCATCGAAGGTGATAGACATTGAGCCTTTTACATTAGGCCCCAGCATACCAATCAGGCCAGAGACGTCGCCGTGGGCAACATCATCGCTTTTTTTCTTGGGTTTACCGGGGGTTAGCGTTGTCTGTGCCATGGTTTCCAGAACGTTAAGCAGGCCGCCGATAAAAGGGTTTACGAACTCAGCATTCATGTTGTTCTTCTCCCAGTGTAGTGGACTCGCTCTCCTGACAGTCCGCGCAAAGGCCATGAGCTTCAATGGTTTGCTTTGAAATTTTAAAACCGTGCTGCCTGGCCTGGTTGTCGAGGGTGTCTTTTAGTCCTTCAGACTGTATCTCTGAGACGTCACCACAACTGTCGCAAATTAGAAACTGCACCGGGTGGTGGCAACCAAAATGGTAGCAGGCAACGAAGGCATTTGTAGACTCGAGGCGATGAATCAGACCAAAATCGAGCAGAAAATCCAGTGCCCGGTAAACGGTCGCCGGCTTGGCGCTGGATTCGGTTTCTTTGAGGCCGTCGAGCAACTCATAAGCGCCCATAGGCCCGTGCTTTTCCAGCATGAGTTCATACACTTTTTCCCTGAGAGGGGTAAATCGTGCTCCCCTTTGCTCGCAGTAGGCTCTTGCTTTACTTATTATAGTGGTGTTTTTCATGCTGTATTTTGATAAATTTGATACGAATTAGTGGCATAGAAATAATGATAACCCTTTCCTGACCGGGACGCTAACCGGTAACAGAGTCGTTAACAAGGCCGTGCATTCTTTGAATTAAACGATCTTCCAACTCAAAGCGGTCGTCGAGGGCTTCGCCTAATTGAGTGATAGCCAGCTCAAAATCACGTGTGTTCTCTGCTGTATAGCCTTCGGCAAACTGGTCGTTGAAATCCAACGCCTGATCAGTGGTGGCGCTGAGTTTTGGAAATAACTCCTGTTTCAGCGCCTGGACATCTTCATCATCGCTGACTAACATTTCGTATACTTCGAAATGGCCAACTGATAAATAGTCCATCAGCAACGCACAAAATTCATTCACCTCGGCTTCGTCAGGCAGCGTACTGGCTGATTGGTAATTAACGCCGGCCAAATGGCAATATTGAATGAGCAATTGTCTTCGCTCATCCAGCCAGTTATCGATGGTTTTACTTGCGCCGCCCCAGCGTTGCCGGGCTATCTCTACCTGATTTAACACTCTGAACTTCCTCATGAGGTTGTCATCAATCTCATTTGAGTATAACACTGCCTCAGAGTCTCACAAATGACAGTCGGAAATAAATCACGTTAACCTTCTAAAGGATAATAGAAAATAGCCATTAAGCAGGTAAAAGGTAGCTGCGTTTAGCTCAGTTAAATGACACTGTGTTAGGATACGAGCAACGTCTTTATGGTAGCTGTTATGTTAAAGTTTACAGGAAACTCCATGGTGCAGCCGGGTCACTGGCTGATCTTCAACCGCGATCAGTTGCTGGTACCTGAAGAAGGTGATCTCTTGCCATTATTGAGTTGGTCAGATTTGCCTTTTTTGCATCACTATCAGGATCAGGTGCATCATCTGCATGCCGCTGATTTACCGCTTTCTCACCCCTTATACATTATTGACCTCGGGGCGGAGAACCTAACCGCCACTGGCTGGCGAAACGCTGGTTTGCGTGAATTAATGACCAGTGAGCCACCGGTTACCTATGAAACCCTGTCCCGGGCCTGGCAATATGTTCATTTTCAACGCACCCATCGCTTTTGTGGTCGCTGTGGTTCGCCAACACAGGCTGTCGATTGGGAAATGGCCGTTCAATGTCACCAATGCGGGCATCGCTGTTATCCGCGAGTGTCACCATGCACCATCGTAGCGGTTTACCGAGGCCAGGAAATTCTTTTAGCCAGGGGCGTGCGTCATAGTAATCCTAAGATGTACTCGGTGATTGCAGGTTTTGTCGAAAGCGGCGAAAGTGTAGAGCAGGCTACTCACCGAGAAGTGGGTGAAGAGGTCGGTGTCAGAATTAAGAATCTGGAATATTTCGGCAGCCAGGCATGGCCTTTCCCTCATTCATTAATGATGGGGTATTTTGCCGAATACGACAGCGGTGACATCGTGATAGATGAGAAAGAAATTGTTGATGCCGCCTGGTACCCTATCGACAATCTGCCATTACTTCCGCCAAAACTGTCTATTGCCGGCAAAATGCTGGAAGCATTAATTGAGCGGCTGAGTAAGGCGCCGTAACCCGATACAAGCGCAATAAAAAACCCCGCAAAATGCGGGGTTTGAGTATGTTTAGCTAAGGGCCCGTTAGCGAGCTTCTGTATTTATGCTTAATAGTAGTAGCAGAGCATTTGCGATAAATCAAGTAAATCGGTGCAATTTTCATCAGACTCTTCATTTTTACGCAACATTCGCCAATTCTTGCTATACTCGCCGCCAATTTTTTGTAGTGTAATTAATTCGGGGAACCCCATGGCAGAAACCAATGGCAGCATTGAGCGCCCAGCTTTAAAAAATGACCGCTATCTGCGAGCGTTGCTCAAGCAACCTGTAGACGTAACGCCGGTGTGGATGATGCGCCAGGCTGGCCGTTATTTACCAGAATATAAAGCCACCAGAGCGGTTGCCGGCGACTTTATGTCACTGTGCAAAAATGCCGAGCTGGCTTGTGAAGTCACCTTACAGCCTCTGCGTCGCTTTGAGCTGGACGCGGCAATTCTGTTCTCCGACATTCTGACGATTCCTGATGCTATGGGACTGGGTTTATATTTTGAAACCGGTGAAGGCCCGCGCTTCGAACGCCCCATTACCTGTAAAGCCGATGTGGACCGTATTGGTGTGCCCGATCCAGAGGGTGAACTGCAGTATGTAATGAACGCTGTGCGGACTATTCGTCGTGAGCTCAAAGGCGATGTACCACTGATTGGTTTTTCTGGCAGTCCCTGGACGCTGGCTACCTACATGATTGAAGGTGGTTCAAGCAAAGCGTTTACTAAAATTAAGAAAATGGCTTTTGCTGAGCCGCAGGTATTGCATGCCTTGCTGGCCAAGCTGGCGGATTCTGTAACCAGCTATTTGAATGCGCAGATTGCGGCTGGTGCGCAATCTGTCATGGTATTTGATACCTGGGGTGGTGTGTTATCGCCACGGGATTACAAAGAGTTTTCCTTGCAATATATGCAGCGAATTGTAGAAGGTTTAACCCGCGAAAGTGAAGGTCGCCGGGTGCCAGTGACTCTGTTTACTAAAAACGGCGGTATGTGGCTGGAAGCTATTGCAGCTACCGGCTGCGATGCGGTGGGGCTGGACTGGACCATTGATATCGCGGATGCCAAAGCCCGGGTGGGCGATAAAGTGGCTCTGCAGGGGAATATGGATCCCTCCATGTTGTACGCGCCGCCAGCTCGCATTGAACAGGAAGTCGGCGATATCCTGGCTGGCTTCGGTGAAGGGAGCGGCCACGTATTCAACCTCGGTCATGGCATTCATCTGGATGTGCCACCCGAGCATGCCGGTGTGTTTGTTGAGTCAGTTCACCGTTTAAGCGCTCAGTACCACAAGTAATTGCTTTGTGCAGGCCGCGTGACCTCAGGCGTCGCGCGGCAATCCTTTCTCGATAGTCCGGGTTAACCTGGCCAACTGTCGGTTCTCTTCATTACTGACTTGCTGCTTATTGCACTGTTGTGTAAGCGCCCACTCTAAATGCGGCAAAACCAGCTCACCTGCGCTTTCTTTTGCTGCGTTCAGCGCCGCAATATACTCTGGCGAGTAAGGTGCATTGCCGATGGCTACGCACAGATTACGCTGCCATTTTGCATAACCGATACGGCGAATGGGCGAGCCTTCAGTATTTTGCAGGAAGGTCGGCTCATCCCAGTTGAACAGGGTCAGTAACGACTGACCGTGGAGCACCTGGCGGGGGTGAAAATCACTTTCCGATGTGACAGGCGCGAATCGATTCCATGGACAAACCAACTGACAATCGTCGCAACCGTATATGCGATTACCCATGGCCGGGCGCAATGCCTCGGGGATAACGCCGTTATATTCTATGGTCAGGTAGGAAATACAGCGTCTGGCATCTACCTGATAAGGCGCGACAATAGCCTGGGTGGGGCACATGGTCATACAAGCGGTGCAGGTACCACAGTTTTCTTCTACCGGCTCATCCACCGGTAACGGCAGGTTAATAAATAACTCGCCGAGGAAAAACCACGAACCTGCTTGTTTATTGAGAGTGAGAGAGTGTTTGCCGGTCCAGCCCAGTCCGGCTTTTTCGGCAATCGCGTGTTCCAGTACCGGTGCAGAATCTACAAACGGGCGGAACTGAGTATCTGCCAGCCGCTCGCTGATCTGCTCGCCAAGTTGCCTGAGCTTTTTACGCAAGACCTTGTGGTAATCACGGCCCAGTGCATAGCGGGAAATATAGGCCATGTCGCCGTCTTTGAGATGGCGGGCAAAGGAGGCATCAGGAGGAAGGTAATCCATCCTTACGGATATCACCCTTAAGGTGCCAGGCACTAATTCAGCCGGGCGGGCCCGCTTCATACCATGGCTGGCCATGTAGTCCATGTCGCCGTGATACTGCTTGTCCAGCCATTGTTGCAGGGCATATTCATGCTGACTAAGATCAATATCACTGATACCAACCTGCTGAAAGCCTAGCGCAACGGCCCAAGCCTTGATATCGTCTACCAAATTGACCAGATCTATCGATTGTAAAGTGGACATGTACACATGCTAGATACTCAACTGCTCGACAGCTTACCATATAAACTCTATCGCGCCGACCAGGTTCGGGAAAATGAACGCACCGCAGCAGAAAAGTCTGGTGTGGAAATGTTTGAGCTGATGCAGCGGGCCGGCAAAGCGGTTTTCAAGCAGTGCCAGTTGCTGCTGCCCAACACCGATGTGTTTTTAGTGCTGGTGGGGCAGGGGAATAATGCCGGCGATGGTTACATTGCCGCTTTGCATGCCAAAGAGGCGGGTAAACAGGTGTTACTGTGCGCCGTTGAGCCTCATCGGATCCTGGAAGGCGACGCCGGTACAGCACAACAAAAATGGCTCGATGCGGGCGGTAAAATTGAGCCATTCAAGGCCGCCCATATCGATAAGTGTGAATTGATCGTTGATGCGCTGCTAGGCACGGGGATTAACAGTTATATTCGCAATGAATTTGCCGACATTATTGATGCGGTGAATCAGGCCGATAAACCTGTGGTTAGTATTGATGTACCGTCCGGCCTGGACTCTAACACCGGGCAGTCATTAGGGCGTTGCATAGAAGCCGATGTGACGGTCACCTTTGTGGGGATCAAACCCGGTTTAACCACCGGCGCCGGTAAACAATCCTGCGGTCGGTTGGTTTTCGATGATCTGGGCATTGGTAAGGCCTTCGTTGAATTGGCCCGTTCATCGGCAACATTACTGACTATCGAGCAGTTTCAGGGGATGGCACCACGGGAAATTCACAGCCATAAAGGCACGTACGGCAGATTGCTCTGTATTGGCGGTAATCGCGGCACTGCCGGCGCAATTCGTCTGGCCAGCGAAGCCGCATTGCGTTGTGGTACTGGTTTAGTAAAGGTGTTCTGTCATGAGGCGTCCACTATTCAGGTCAGCGCCGGCCGGCCTGAGCTGATGGTATCCCATGAGAATCTGCAGGACGCGCTTAACTGGGCATCCTGTGTGGTAATTGGTCCGGGTCTTGGCCAGGACGACTGGGCACTGGCGGCGTTTGAACAGGCGATGAAGCATTGTCAGACTCATCCTAAGCCTATGGTTATTGATGCGGATGCGCTTAATCTGCTGAGCAAGCACGCGCTGTCTTACACCATTACCGATTGCATTATTACCCCCCATGCCGGCGAAGCCGCACGGTTGCTCAATACCAGCGTAGATGAAGTGGAAGCCGACCGGTTCAACAGCACTAAGCAATGTGCACAAAAGTTTCATGCAACCTGTGTGCTAAAAGGCGCCGGTTCAATTATCGATAACGAAACGCAAACCTGGGTTTGTCAGCACGGCAATCCGGGTATGGCCACGGCTGGTATGGGCGATGTATTAAGTGGTATTCTTGGCTCGTTGCTGGCGCAGGGGCTCAGCAAAGATATCGCAACCAAATACGGCGTCTCCATTCATGCCAAAGCCGGCGATGAGGTAGCGCGCCTTTATGGTCAGCGCGGGATGCTTGCCAGTGATTTGTTTGAGTCACTGCGAGCGTTGGTCAATCAGTAATCATTGAGTAGCAGTAATCGAAATGGCATTAGCGCAAGGTGCGTTTTACGCGGCAACTGAGCAGGATACGGCCAAACTGGCAATCGATTTAGCCCAGGCTGTCAGGCAGCAGTTACCACTGGGAATTGTGGTTTATCTGCAGGGCGATTTGGGCGCTGGGAAAACCACTTTCAGCCGTCACTTTATTCAGGCCCTCGGCCATTCAGGCAACGTTAAGAGTCCAACTTATACTCTGGTAGAGCCGTATTCGCTGGGCGGTATTGAAGTCTTTCATTTTGATTTATACCGGCTTTCTGATCCTGAAGAGCTCGAGTTTATGGGGATCCGGGATTATTTTGGCGATAATCGCGTTTGCCTTATTGAGTGGCCGCAAAATGGCGGGCAAAACTTGGCACCAGCGGATTTAGTGATTAGTATAGAACCAGATAAGTCTGGAAGACGATTTAACATTGCGGCGATTTCGCTGACAGGACGAGCCACTTTGCAGCAATGTAAGCGGATATAGCCAGGGGCTGGATCCATTCGTCATTCGGGGGAGTTTACGGCCTGATA
>OJDQ01000168.1_pt1 | contig 34490 bp, 27 predicted proteins | sample 1592851 | NCBI WGS metagenome assembly OJDQ01 (sample SAMN05416774, study PRJEB24817) | seawater metagenome | isolation source: Sea water | place: Canada:Atlantic | collected 2013-07 | reverse complement strand
GCACTGGTGATAACTGGCGAAGCAGAGATATAAAGTCTGGTGCCTGCTATATCACTGCGCTCATTTAAGGTTGCAATATACTGCAACTCACTTTGCAGGTATTCGTTGAGTTCAGTACTTTTTGAGGCCGCGGCGGCGAGTCGTGGCGCGACGATCAGCATCGCAATCATAATGGTTAAAGCGAGAGTAAATCCATGCATAAGCCTACTCACAAGCCCGAAAACATAGCTCTATATCGTTCGCGCGGTTAGTCGCGAGCCAATACAGATTACTGAAGTTTCAGACTTTGTTTATAAAAGGCCATCGCCGATTCGCGGTTATTGGCCTTTTCGTTTATCTCAGCCAGTAACAGCAAACCTTCCTGAGTGGGATTAAGCTTCATGGCTTTCTGCAGGGCTTTGTTGGCCAGCATATTGTCGCCGGCGTTGTACGCTACATGGCCAAGCACCAGATATAACTCCTGGTTTTCTTCATTGGCCTTAATCCATTTTTCCAGTGCCTTAATGGCAGGCGCAGGGTTGGGTAACTGTAAGCCTTTCAGCAGTGGCAATAGCTGTGGATGAGGACCGCGTTTCTGCCAGTCCAGCAATACCGTCTGAGCTTCCTGATGCATGCCCTGAGCAAGCAGTTGCTCTGCATAGGCTGCCTGATAGCCAATATCATTACGCTGCTTGCGCGGCAGGTTGTCCCAAAAGGATTTTAAGGCAATCGCACCCTGTTTACTGGCCACTTCCGCCAGGCGACCCTTAGCGATTTGCTTAGACCACTTGGCGTAATCGTCGCCCAGGACTTTCTTATAATTGCCCAGCTCCTCTTCCAGTTTCGCCCACTGGTTACTCTCTGCCAGGGCCTGCACTTTTAATTTTATGGCGGGTGCTGTGGCCTGTTGTTTATCGCTGAGCTGAGCCAGCTCCTTTAAGGCATCGCCTGGCTGACCTTCGGCCAGCGCCATACGCGCCAGGGTAACTCTCGCGGCCAGCGCCGAACTCTCATAATCAGCGGCTTCGTTGAGTTTACGCTCAGCAGTATCCTTACGCCCTCTGGCAACGGCGGCCTGCGCTGAAACCAGATAATTTACCCCTTCAAACTCGCCATTTTCGGCCTGATCCGCGGCTTTAGTAGCGGCCTCCCAGTCACCTTCTGCGAGCGCCTGAATACTGCGATAAAAGGCCTTTTGTGTTTTACGCCGTGAACGATTACCAAACCAGTTGCCAGATCGTCTGGTTAAACGCCAGGTACGGCTGAATACAGTGGAGATGATGATCCAGCCCACCAGGCCAATAAATAGCATAATACCCAGAGCCACCACACTGGTTTCAAGTACCAGGTTGCCCATTTGGATCATCACATAGCCTTTGTCGCCCACCAAAGACGGCGCGGCAATCATTGCGGCCAGACACACCGCCACAATAATTAATAAATAGATAAGCTTCTTCATAGTGCGCTGGCTCCTTCGCCGAACACACGTTTTACCCGGCTGTCGAGTAACGACTCCAGTGCCGCCTGGGAACTGAGTTCAGTAGGAATAGCTTTGCTGATGTCAGTATTTTTTAATTGGCTCAGAGCACTTTGAAAACCTGAAACATCGCTGTTTGACAGGATATAGTCGTCACTGATGATCGCCGTTGCCCGCTCAATGGATGCCTCATACAACGTTTGTTCACTTGCCAGTGCTGCCGCCTGGGCCTGTTGTAGCGCCAGTTTTATTTGCTCACGGGAGAGCCATTCCTGTTGCGCTGTCATCATTGGTTCAACCGGCTCGTCACGGTATTCAATGCGAATAAAGTCATCCACCAGTGAGCGCCACACATTGAGCAGATTTTGCTTCCAGTCGCTGGCCGAGTCGCTGACGGCTTCACTGGTAAATTCATTGGCTTCTTTAGGCGTGATAATGGCCAGCTTATCAACTTGTTTAACCAGTCCGTCGAGGGCTAGCGCTACCGACACTTCTGATACGGGGTTGACCTGTTGAAGGGCCTGTATGTCCTGGGCGATTAAGGCTCTTACCGGCAGAACCGACGGATCAGCTAATGATTTCAAGCGCTGGTCGGCATTGCCCAGCAGCATAATAGCCGTGCGCAAATCCTTCTCGAGCCACATTTTACGGCCCGCCATGCGCACCAGGTAATCGGCTTCGGCTATTAACCAGTCGGTAGGCCTGCGCCCGTCTAATTCCTGTATTTGTGCCAGTGCGCCCTGCAATTGATTCTCCAGTTGCTCCACGGTGGCTTGTTGGGCGGCTTCACCGTCCAGTACGTCCTGGGTGGCGGCTGCCTGCGCACTGAGTTGCTGCTCAAGTGTTGAGGCTTTGCTGGCTATCTGACTGTGTTTCTGGCCAAGCTCATTGTTGAGCTCGCTGCGCAGTGAGTCGAGTTTGGTCTGGGTGACGCTGTGCTGATTAAAGTACCAGTAACCGCCATAGGCCGCACCGCCCAGTAATAGCAGGTTTAGCAAGGTAACTAACCATAACAGGCCGGTTTTGGCTGTTTTGGGGGATGATGAATCTGCAGACTCGGGTTTGGCAGAAGTGCTTTTGGGCGCAGCGGTCTTAGCCGCAGAGGCTTTACTGCTGGCTGCGTCGGGCAACTGCTTGGGTTGCTCTTGGTTTGGTTGCTGCTGATCAGCCATATATCACTCCCAATTCTGCTGAATCCATGTAATGAGCGCTTCGTCGCTGGCTTTGGGGCAAACATCTGCTTGCCGAATACCATATTGATGAAGTTGTTGCGCTATGCGCTCACTGACCGTTAACCATTTTACACCGGTTAGCGGCTGGGTATTAAATTGTTTTATTAGTGCCTGGGCCTGTTCGCTACTGGTGGCAATAATGCCCGCCAGTTGTGTCCAGTTACAGGTCCGGCTAAATACAGGGGGAATTAATGGCACTCGTTCGTAAAGAACCACCTCGTTTAGCCTGGCACCGCGTAGGGTTAATTGTTCCGGGATTGTAGTGCGCCCGCCTTTACCCTTTAATAACAAAATGTGCCTATTGGCGCAATCATTGAGCAAAGGTAAAGCGAGCACCCCTTCTGAATTTTCAGCTGTGGGCACAATGGGGGTTAAACCAGCGTGGGTCAGAATCCCTGCGGTACTCTGACCAACGGCAATCACCGGCTGATTGATAGGGTGAGTGGCCAGATGTTCTGCCAGCGGTATGGCGGCGGCGGTGCTGGTGACCACAACAATGGCATCCGGGTGGGCCGCCAGTAAAGCCTGTAACCGGGGAATGCCTTCAGCGAGTTCAATGGTTCGCTGCAAGGCAATCACGCTCGCCGATAGCCCGGCCCCGGCAAACGCCGAGTCAGTGGTGGCTAATTTTGCGAGCGGCCGGGTAATCAGATACATAGCGGTTACTGATGCAGCGCCTTTAAGATGTCACCGGCGCCCTGCTCCAGCAACGACTCAGCAACTTCTTTCCCCAGTGCCACGGCATTATCGCGGTGGCCTTCGGTACTCGCATATAAAAGGGTTTGACCGTCGGCAGAACCTACCATACCGGTAAGCGACAGCGTGTCATCCGCAAGGGTGGCAAAACTCCCGATAGGTACCTGACAACCGCCCTCAAGGCGTTCATTCATGGCGCGTTCGGCAATCACTCTGGAAGCTGTGTCGGTATCGTTAAGCGCGGCCAATAGCTCAATGAGCTCGGCATCGTCGTTGCGGCATTCAATGCCCACGGCGCCCTGCCCCACTGCGGGTAACGATTGCTCCTTAGGAATAGGCTGGGTAATGCGGTTCTCCATACCCAGACGGATAAGGCCGGCACAGGCCAGAATAATGGCGTCGTAGTCGCCGGCGTCCAGTTTGGCCAGTCGGGTATTAACGTTGCCGCGCAGATCTTTGATGACTAAATCGGGGCGCAAATGCTTTAACTGACACTGGCGGCGTAAGCTACTGGTGCCAACGACAGCGCCGGCCGGCAGTTCGTCAATACTGCCGAAGGTATTCGAGACAAAAGCGTCGAATGGATTTTCCCGCGGGCAGATAGCATGGAGGCCGAATTCAGCCGGAAACTCTACCGGCACATCTTTCATGGAATGCACGGCAATATCGGCGCGCCCTTCCAGCATGGCAATTTCGAGCTCTTTGATAAATAAGCCTTTACCACCAATCTTGGCCAGTGGTGTATCGAGAATACGATCGCCCTGGGTAGACATGGGTACCAGTTCGACAGTGCAGTCAGGGTGATGCTTGAGTAACTGTGCCTGAACATATTCGGCCTGCCACATGGCCAGGGCACTTTTACGGGTGGCTATTCGGATAGTGCGGGAGGACTTCACTGCAATATTCGCCTTTAATGTTTAATTCAATCACTGCGCCGCCCGAAAATCAGCAGCGCTAAAGCGCAAAGTGTAAACGATTTTGCAGGGACAGGCGATGTTATACCGCCGGTATTTGATCTATGCCAAGCGAGCCTGCAACCACTGACTAATGGCGTTAATCTCATCCATATTGACATTGTGCTGCATGCGATAGGTTTGCCAGCTTACGGCATACTGGTTTGCTGTGAGCGTGTCATAGGCGGCTTTGCCCATGGCAACCGGCACTACGTCGTCCATTTCGCCGTGGGCCATGAAGACGGGCGTTTGCTGATTAGCAGGATGAGCCTCTTCAGCCAATAATTCCGGCTGACACATGTAAGTAGATAACCCCATGATACCGCCAAGAGACTGGCTGAAGCGTGGGCCAAGGTGCAGCGCAATCACGCCGCCCTGAGAGAAACCAGCCAGGATGATTTTTTCCGGCGGTACGCCATTCCTGATTTCCGCTTCAATGAGCTGCTCTACCTGCTCGGCGGATTCTCTGACGCCGGTGAGGTCGGCACGCTTGTCGAAGTCCATGGATTTAATATCGTACCAGGCGCGCATGCGCATGCCGCCATTAATGGTCACCGGGCGCTCGGGAGCGTGAGGGAAAACAAAGCGTACGCCCAGGGAATCCGGTAATCTTAACTCCGGGACAATCGGCGCAAAACCATGGCCGGAATCGCCCAGCCCGTGTAACCAGATAACGGTGGCTTTAATCTCAGAGACCGGATTGGTTTCGATATAAGGTAGTGCACTGCTCATTGACCGATAGTTCCTTTTGCTATTGTTATTACAGGTTAAAATTAACACTCACTGACCATAGGTACAATGGTCTTACCGGTATTGATGAATATTGTTGCTGCGGCGTTTATGTCGACGCCGAGTGTGCTACACTTTCGCCCTATAACATCACCCAGAAAAAGAAGCATAGATCACCATTATGACGACACAACTCGGCAATCTGTTTATTTTGGCCGCCCCTTCTGGCGCCGGTAAATCCAGTTTGATAAAAGCGCTGCTGTCTAAAGCGCCGGATGTAAACTTTAATCCGAAGCAAGTTTCCGTGTCGCATACTACCCGGGCACCTCGCCCCGGCGAAGTAGATGATGAACATTATCACTTCGTTAGCCGTGAACAGTTTGAGGCACTCATTGCCCAGCAGGCGTTTTTTGAATATGCCGAAGTGTTTGGTAATTATTATGGTACCTCGCGAATTACCATTGAGAACACGCTGAGTCAGGGCATCGACGTATTTTTGGATATTGACTGGCAAGGCGCCCGTCAGGTAAAAGCTTTGATGCCGGACACCTGCAGCATTTTTATTCTGCCGCCGTCTACCGAAACGCTGCGCGAAAGGCTGGTTAGCCGTGGGCAGGATGAGCAAAGCGTGATTGATAAGCGCATGGCGGAAGCGGTGTCTGAAATGTCACACTACGACGAGTTTGACTATGTGCTGGTGAATGATGAGTTTTCTGAAACCTTGCAGGAATTAAGTTGTATCGTTGAAGCCCAGCGCTTGCGCACGGCCAAACAAAAAGCCCGCCATCAGCCGCTGATTGAGAGTTTATTAAGCGCTGAGTGATTTATTACTACCCAATTGAGTATGGCTTGTTGTATACTATGCGGCCATTTTTTTAATATTTTTGTTCGAATCGGAGATTTTCATGGCTCGCGTAACAGTCGAAGATGCAGTAGATAAAGTTGGTAACCGTTTTGATCTGGTATTGGTTGCTGCACGCCGTGCCCGCCAAATCGCCACCGAAGGCAAAGATCCTATGGTTGATGTGAGTAACGATAAGCCTACGGTTATCGCTCTGCGCGAAATCGAAAAAGGGTTAGTTACCTCTGAAACCCTTGAGCAAGACGAGCTGCGTGACCAACAGGATCAGGAACACGCTGAGTTTGCTTCAGTAGCAAATATTCTGTCTGATCAGTAAAACGGGTAGCCCTCGGAAGCACAAATTGACAGCGCCAGTGTGTCTTTTATAAGAAACACTGGCGTTTTTCGTTGGAAACCGACGCGTTTCACCGTATTCTTGAAAAACGCTTGAAATTATTGGAAATGCGCTACACACGTGTATCTGTTTGAAGGGTTAAAACAAAAAATTGCCGAATACCTGCCACCGGAACGGGTTCAGCTCGTTCAGGATGCTTTTGTATTGGCACACGAAGCCCATGATGGCCAGATGCGATCCAGTGGTGATCCTTACATCACCCACCCGGTTGCAGTAACCAGCATTCTGGCTGACATGCACCTCGACCATGAAACCCTCATGGCGGCGCTTCTGCACGACGTTATCGAAGACACTCATTACAGTCAGGAAGATCTGGCCGACGCCTTTGGCGACACAGTGGCCGATTTGGTGGAAGGTGTCAGTAAACTCGATAAAATTGCCTTTAGCACTAAGCAGGAAGCCCAGGCCGAAAACTTTCGCAAAATGATGATGGCCATGGTGCAGGATATTCGCGTTATCCTGATCAAGCTGGCCGATCGCACGCACAATATGCGCACGCTGGGCTCATTACGCCCCGATAAACGCCGTCGTATTGCGCTGGAAACCCTCGAAATCTATTCGCCTATTGCCCACCGTCTGGGTATTCACGATATTAAAAACGAACTGGAAGACCTCGGTTTTCAGGCTATGTACCCCATGCGCCATCGCGCGCTCAAATCCGCGGTCAAGCAGGCCCGGGGGAATCGCAAGGAAATTATCGAGAATATCCGCCAGGAACTGGGTACCCGTTTGGAAGGCTACAGCATTGAAGCCACGGTGGTGGGTCGCGAAAAGCACCTGTATTCCATTTATCGCAAGATGAAAAACAAAGAGAAGATGTTCAACGAAGTGATGGACATCTATGCGTTTCGCATTGTGGTGAATACAGTGGATGACTGCTATCGCTCCTTAGGCGCTATGCACGGGTTATATAAGCCCATTGAAACACGCTTTAAGGATTACATCGCGATTCCGCGGACCAACGGTTATCAGTCGTTACACACGTCTCTAGTGGGGCCTCATGGTATTCCGGTAGAAGTGCAGATTCGGACTCAGGCAATGGATCAGATGGCAGATAAAGGCGTTGCCGCCCACTGGATGTACAAAGAGTCCAGTGATGGCACTACTGCTCAGTTGCGCGCACGTAAATGGATGCAGTCGTTACTGGAACTGCAACAAAGCGCCAGTTCGTCTTTTGAATTTATTGAAAGCGTTAAAACCGACCTGTTCCCGGATGAAATCTATGTGTTCACACCGGACGGCCGGATTATTGAATTACCGGCGGGTGCTACAGCGGTGGACTTTGCTTACGCGGTGCACTCCGACATTGGTAACACCTGTGTGGGCGTGCGGGTTGAGCGGCGTAATTACAGTTTGAGTAAGCCGCTGCAAAACGGTCAGACGGTAGAAATTATTACCTCACCCAGAGCCAAGCCGAATGCCAACTGGCTTAACTTTGTGGTGAGTGCCCGGGCGCGCACGCGGATCAGGCAGTATCTGCGCAAACAACGCTCTCAGGAAGCCCTGACCATGGGTAACCGCTTGCTACGTCATGCCCTTGGCGCGGTTAAACTGGACGACATTAGTCAGGAATCGATAGACCGCGTAGTGGCAGAAACCAAGCATGAATCTTTTGAAGATCTGTTGGTGGACATTGGTCTGGGGAATGAGTTAAGCGCCATAGTTGCCCGGCGTCTGCTAGGCGAAAACGAAGACATTCCGGATAAAAAAGGCAACGTGGCTATTCGTGGTACGGAAGGCCTGCTGGTGACTTACGCACGTTGCTGTCACCCCATCCCGGATGACGAAATTGTTTCGGTGCTGAGCCCGGGTAAAGGCATGACCATTCATCAGAATGGGTGCCCGAATATTCGTAAGCTGGCCAAAGAAGAGCCACAACGGGTATTGCAAATGACCTGGGATGAAGAGCCGCAGGGTGAATTTAAAGCATCTCTACGTATTGAGCTGTTTAATCATCAGGGTACACTGGCTACACTGACCAATAATATTGCCTCGTGCGACTCGAATATTATCGGGCTGCAAACCGAGGAAAAAGAAAGCAATATCTACTTTGTAGATCTTGAATTAACCACTTATAACCGGGTACATCTGGCCAACGTAATGCGCAAAATTCGCATCATGCCGGAAGTACAACGGGTGTCGCGACACAGCCAGTCGCGTCACCATTAATTGAGAAGGACTCATCATGGCAAAGTCGATTATTCAAACCGATCAGGCGCCAGCAGCAATTGGTACCTACAGTCAGGCCGTTAAAGCTGGTACCACTGTGTACCTGTCTGGTCAGATCCCATTAGTACCCACCACCATGGAGCTGGTATCTCAGGATTTTGCCGAGCAGGCCACGCAGGTGTTCGAAAACATCAAAGCCGTATGTGAAGCCGCTGGCGGTACCACCAATGATCTGGTGAAAGTAAACATTTACTTACTTGACCTTGGTCATTTCGCTACCGTAAACGAAATTATGTCTAAGTACTTCGCCAAGCCTTATCCTGCACGCGCAGCAATTGGCATTAAAGAGTTACCGAAAGGCGCTCAAATTGAAATCGACGGCGTGATGGAACTGCCGGAGTGATACTCATCACTAACCCTTCATAGGTTAGATTAAATCGTGATGAAAGAAAAAGGCCCGCTTGCGGGTCTTTTTGGTTTCTATTGCTTAAACATCTAACGAGAACCTCTATGCGACAAAAGTTTTTCTTTATTCTGCTGTGTTTATTATTGCCACTTGGCGCTTCTGCTAAAGTATTAGCTCCCCAGGCCAACGCGGTGACGCCGCTGCTTAATGGTATGAAAGTCCCTGCCGTGACTTTGCAGTTTCCCGATGGCAGCCCGGTGAGCCTCAATGCGCTTACCATGAGTAAACCCGCCATTATCCTGTTTTATCGCGGCGGCTGGTGCCCCTACTGCAACCGGCAGTTTGGCGAATTACAGACGATAGAAGATCAACTGCTTGATTTAGGTTATCAAATTTTGGCAATTTCGCCGCAAACACCGGCAGCGCTGCAGTCTCAGGAGCTTGAAACCGAAATGAAAGTCCAGCAGTTATCTGACGTGAATCTGGATGCCTTACGTGAATTCGGCGTTGGATTTTACGTTGATGACGCCACAGCAAAGAAATACGACGACTACAATATTGCCCTGACCAAAGATGATACCGGAACACCGGTACTGCCGGCACCAGGCGTGTTTATTGTTAATCAGCAAGGGTTGGTAGAATTTACCTATGTGAACCCGGACTTCAAAGTACGCCCCTCGGCACAACTGATCCTGTCGGTAGCTGAAGTACTTGCCAGCGAACGTTAATCCGCATAGCCAAGATTGTGGCGCTGCATGTAGTCGAGCAGCGCCAGCGACTCATGATCGCCACAGGCTTTAAGCCCCTTACTCACGCCAGCCCTATCTGCCACTTTCTTGTGTTGCCCGAGTTTGCGCACGCCCTGCAAACTGTCTACCGATAGCGTTATACCAACAATCCCCCGGATCAGTTTTTGCTGGTAGTCGATAAGTGAAGTATTGAGTGTGTTGCGGTTATAGTCAGGCTCAAACGCTTCCATTAGTTCGTCTAAAGCGGCCGGTAAGTCCTGGTCGTCCATCACACTCACTGTGCCCCTGGCGTGAACCGCAGTATAGTTCCAGGTGGGCACATTCGGCTCGCTGGCATACCACTTAGGCGAGATATAGGCGTGGGGGCCGCTAAATACCGCCAGTGCCGGAGTGTTGTCCAGAGACTGCCAGTGTGGATTGGCCCGGGCCAGGTGACCCACCAGAAGGAGCTCGTCTCCCTGTTGCCGAACCAGCAAGGGCAAATGGGTTGCCTGTAGATCGGGGGTGGTCAGTACAGCAAACGGATGTGTTTTAATGAAGGCTAATTGTGCCTCGGTATCGGTAAAAGAAAAGGCCGACGGAACAAACATAAAGGTTCTCTGACATGAGTAGTAGCCATTGATAATACGTGATCAGCGAATTTCCACAAAGGGCAAAAAGCGCGGTTGGGGTTCAATATCGGTTCTTTCAAATTCGCCAAAGGGGGGCGTAGACAGATCGTCGGGCGGCGCGGCCAGTTGATTTAAATCGACGGCCTGAGCAACGCCGAGGATCCGGCCGTTTTCAATTTTCATCTGATAATAAATGCCATTCCAGAAATTGGCGCCAAATTCGCCTTTTTTCTTGTACATAAACAGCAGGTCGTGGGCCAGCCAGCTAAAATTATCAGCACTAACGGTACGTGGCTGCTCATAGGGGTAAGGCAGGTGACACCAGAGCTCAGGGCCTTCAAGGCACTTCATTTCCTTCATCGATAAAAAGTAATCGGTAAAGTGCGTATGATCGATAGTGATTGTGTAACTCACCGTTTTGCCCTTTGGCACAAACGTGACGCTGCCAATGTTCAGTTGCTCGCCTTTATTGCCTTTTAATATAATGCGTTTCTCGCCTGAAAGCGGGTCGTCTGAATGCGCTGAAGCCATCGGTAGGCTCAATCCGGCCAGCGTCAATAGCAGGGTGGCAAGGGGTAACAGGTTCATACGGGCATCCAGAAAGTCGGTCTTTAACTAACTATAGACGCGAGACGTCACGGCGAAAGGGTACTTTAGAACAATTAAGGTAGTAGCCCCAGCCGGAATAAGCGCGTGGGGCGATTGAAGCTCGCAATGCCTAAGCGCTTGATTTAATATGCCTCTAAAAGTAAGGAATCACACTCACATGCGGTCTGAACAGCCTCTTGCCACCATGCCAATTACCCAGCTCAAGGGCGTTGGTGCCAAAGTGGCGGAGAAACTGGCTAAAATTAATCTGGTAACCGTGCAGGATGTGCTTTTCCATCTGCCTGCACGTTATGAAGATCGCACTCGCATTTACCCCATTGGTGATTGCCTGCCTTTCACACATGTCAGTATCCTCGGTGAAGTGAAATCGGCGGATATTCAGTACGGCAAAAAGCGCATGCTGGTGGTAAAACTCTCCGATGGAACCGGCACCATTACGCTGCGATTTTTTCATTTTGGTGCCCTGCAACGCACTATGATGTCACCGGGCAATCAGATCCGGGCTTTCGGTGAAGTGCGCACAGGCAAGTGGGGGCTGGAAATGATGCACCCCGAATTTATGCTGATTGAAGACGATGCTGCGCCCATGGAGGAGACCCTTACGCCGGTTTATCCTACTACCGAGGGGGTGAAGCAGCTTACCTTGCGTAACCTTACTGATCAGGCGCTGGATATCCTCAAAAAAGGCGGTCTGTCAGATTTATTACCCGATGGCATGTATCAGCAACAAGTCAGCCTGGTGGAAGCACTTACCCTGGTGCACCGGCCACCCCCGGATGTGGTGTTGCAGGAACTGGAAAATGGCGAACATCCGGCCCAGATGCGGCTGATCCTGGAAGAACTGCTGGCGCAGCATCTGAGTGTGTTAAAAGTACGTCAGCAAAGTGATGCACAACCCGGTATTGCGATGAACGTTGACCATGCTCTGGTGAACAAATTACTGGCCGCGCTGCCTTTTAAACCCACCGGCGCCCAGCAGCGGGTAACCACCGATATACAGCAGGATATGGCGCGCAGCCGGCCGATGATGAGGCTGGTGCAGGGCGATGTGGGGTCTGGTAAAACCCTGGTGGCTGCACTGGCGGCGTTGTCGGCTATTGGCGGTGGTTATCAGGTAGCGCTGATGGCTCCCACCGAACTGCTGGCTGAACAGCATGCTAATAACTTCAGGGACTGGCTGGCACCACTGGGCATTGAGGTGGGCTGGCTGGCCGGAAAACTGAAAGGCAAACAACGCACCGAAGTATTGCAACGCCTGGCAAGTGGTGAGGTGCAGATGCTGGTGGGCACCCATGCTATTTTTCAGGAACAGGTAACCTATGATCAGCTGGCGCTGGTGATTGTGGATGAGCAGCACCGTTTTGGCGTACATCAGCGTCTGGCGCTGCGCGAAAAAGGCGAGCAACAGGGGCGTTTTCCCCATCAGTTAATTATGACGGCTACGCCGATTCCGCGCACCCTGGCCATGACAGCCTATGCCGATTTGGACACCTCTGTTATTGATGAACTACCGCCTGGCCGAACACCAGTAAAAACCGTGGCTTTGCCAGACTCGCGCCGCGCTGATGTTATCGAGCGGGTGCGCGAAGCCTGTCAGCACCAGGGGCGCCAGGCATACTGGGTGTGTACGCTTATCGATGAGTCTGAGGTATTACAGTGTCAGGCCGCCGAAGATACCGCCGTTATTTTAAAAACTGCCCTGCCCGACCTGCAGATTGGTCTGGTTCACGGGCGATTAAAGGCTGCCGAGAAGCAGGCTATCATGGGCGCATTTAAGTCGGGCGAGCTTGATTTGCTGGTGGCGACCACGGTTATTGAGGTCGGTGTGGATGTGCCTAATGCCAGCTTAATGATAATTGAAAACCCGGAACGGTTGGGCCTGGCTCAGCTACACCAGTTGCGCGGACGGGTTGGCCGTGGCGCGGTGGAAAGTCACTGTGTATTAATGTATCAAAGCCCCTTATCGAAAACGGCAACCAAACGCCTGGCGGTGCTGCGGGAGTCTAATGACGGTTTCTATATTGCCCAGCAGGACCTTGAAATAAGAGGCCCGGGTGAACTTATGGGCACCCGTCAAACGGGGATTGCAGAACTGAAAATTGCGGATATTGTACGCGATGCGCCACTCATTCCTCAGGTCCAGGAAATCGCTAACCGCCTGTGGGCGGAATATCCGGCCCGCGCCCAGGCCATTATTAATCGTTGGATAGGGCAGAAGGAGCACTATGGTCATGCCTGATTTACCGCGACTACGCCTGTCTGCACAGCAACAGGCTGCGCCCTCTGAAGTTGAACAACAGTTAATTTCGCTGAGCAGTTCGGTGGGTATTGCTACGGTTAGCGAGGCCGATGTCAGCGATGCTCTGGTACTGGAGATCGTTGCTGACACTCTGCAGCTAATGGATTTAACGGTGGCCAACAGCACCGGTGTGAGCGTTGATTTCTTATCCGGCCAGAGTCAGTACCGGCGTCAGCATGGAGGGGGCAGTAAAGAGCCGATTGCCAAAGCGGTGGGTATTAAAGCCAGTCAGTCAATCACCGTTCTGGATGCCACGCCAGGCCTTGGCCGGGATGCGTTTGTCCTGGCTGCACTGGGTGCTCATGTGATTATGATTGAGCGCTCGCCGGTGGCCTATTTGTTATTAGCGGATGGCTTGCGTCGCCTGGCCCGGCAGGAACCTGAGCTGGCGAAACAGTTTGTGCTATATCATGCCAACAGTTGCGATTACATGCACCAACTGGCGCCCGCCAGCGTGGATGCGGTGTACCTCGACCCGATGTTCCCCCACCGCAAGAAATCGGCCCTGGTCAAAAAGGAAATGCGTCTGTTCCAGGTGATGCTCGGTGCGGATGAGGATGCTGATTTACTGCTACCAGCAGCGCTGCATGCCGCGGCAAAGCGAGTAGTGGTTAAACGGCCGAATAGTGCCCCGTTATTGGCGGAGCAAAAACCATCGATGGCAATCAGCAGTAAGAAACATCGCTTCGATGTGTATATTAAAAACGTTTGATTCTACACCTGTAAAATTTCAATTTACTGATTTATATAGCGAAATATTTATATTGGCATTGTAATTTAAGCTGTACAAAGGATGTACATTTAGCCGGTAACAGGTATAGTAAGTATACGATTTGCTTCATCGCGGCAAGGAAGTAACGCTGCGGCACGAAGCGAAATCCACAACTCTCAACCTCGTTATCTGCAAAAACCAAAGGAAGTCTGGAGAATTGCATTGACTGTGACGAATACCAATTCGGTATGTTTTGTCGTTCCCGCTAATTGTAGCGCTATGGCAGGCACTAATTGCTTGTTAAAGCGGTTAGTGGAAACCTGCGGCTATACTACCTCCTGTGTGGAAGGCGTTGAGAGTCTGCCGACGGCTGCCGAACCGGCGCAGCTGATCTTTATTGATATTAAGTTAACAACCAATTTGTGCGAGCTGCTTAGTTGTTGCACGCGCAGTGGTCGTTGGGTCTTCTTTAACGTAACACCGGGCGCTTTAGACGAGCTCACCCTGTTAATGGCCGGCGCCGAAGGGGTGTTTTATGCGACGGATAAACCCGAGCTTTTACTCAAGGGGATCCACCGTCTGAATAAGTTTGACGTGTGGTTTAAGCGAGACACGATAAACCGTGCTTTCCGTCAGTTGCGGGATAAGAACGACCCGGCGGCAGCGATACAAAGTATGCAGGTACAGCAAATGGTACAGCAGGCGGGTTTAACCAAACGGGAAAAGAATATTCTGTTGCTCGTATCCAAAGGCGCACAGAATCAGGAGATTGCTGATACCCTGCATATTAGTGTGAATACCGTAAAAACCCATATCTACAGCATATTCCGCAAAACTAACTCGCGAAATCGCGTGGAACTGGTTGCCTGGTCGAGCAGCGTTTTCAGCTAGTTGCCTTACCGGGTACAGCAGACTTTCCTTACCAGCTAAGCAGCGCCAGGGACGGTTTTCACTGGTGCACAAGTGTCTGGATGCCTGATTTAACCTGCTTCTAGTATAAAGGTACTACTAAAAAAGTGCCTGACGCAGATAACTAATACATTTTTTGTAAATTACTCCTCCTAACTAGCAATCCCTTATGGGTTGTGCCAAAAATGAACGTGGATTGTCGCAGTTCCACAATCGATTCGAAGGAACCTATCACGCTTACCCTGTAAGCGTTTTTTATTGTTGGAAGAATAATTATGAAAACAAAACTTACTGCTTTAACGCTGGCTATGCTGCCTGCGTTGGGCTTTAGTGCTGCTGCAGAAACTGTAAAGTTCAAGGACGATTCTATTATTGTAGTTTATAAAGAATCCGCTACTTCCGCCGACAAGCGCTCGGCACGTGCCCTCGTGGGGGCCAGTATCGCAGACATGAATGCCGACGGGCGAGACGACAAATTCAGTCACCTCCTCAAAGGACGGATTGCTAAATTTCAGCTTAAAGGCATGCCGGTAAAAGAGGCTATTAAGAAACTGAAAGGCAATCCGGCGGTGGCTATCGCTGAGCCTAATTTTATCTGGTCTATTGACGCAACGCCTAACGACGAATTCTATGAGTTGCTGTATGCCATGAATAATACCGGTCAGACCGGTGGTACCCCGGATGCCGACATAGACGCGGCCGAAGCCTGGGATATTTCAACCGGCAGCAGTGATGTTGTGGTTGGTGTTATTGATACAGGTGTACAGTACGACCATCCTGATTTGGTTAACAATATGTGGATGAACCCGGGTGAAATTGCGGGTAACGGTATTGATGACGACGGCAATGGTTACGTGGATGATATCTACGGTATCGATACGGTCAATGGCGATTCAGATCCCTATGACGACCAGGGGCATGGTACGCACGTATCGGGCACTATTGGTGCCGAAGGGAATAACAGCATTGGGGTGGTAGGGGTTAACCACGACGTCTCCATTGTTGGCTGTAAATTCCTCGCCGCCGATGGCTTTGGTTCAACCGAAGGTGCTATTGCCTGTATTGATTATATGGTAGCGCTCAAAGAAGATGGCGTTAACATCAAAGCGCTCAACAACAGTTGGGGCGGTGGTTCGTTCAGTGCTGCACTGGAAGCGTCTATTCAGGCCGCTGCGGATGCTGACATTCTGTTTGTGGCCGCAGCCGGTAACGATGGGGTGAATAACGATAACAGCCCTCACTATCCTTCCAGCTATGAGGTCGATAACGTATTAGCGGTTGCCAGTACAAACCATAACGATGGTGATTCGGGGTATTCCTACGGGCTGGTGTCGGTTGATATGGGGGCTCCGGGCACGGATATCGGCTCAACCTATGTAGACGATAGCTACGTTTACGCTTCTGGTACTTCCATGGCCACACCTCACGTTGCAGGTGCTGCAGCACTGGTTTGGTCGGTTAATCCAACCCTTTCGGCTACCGAAGTAAAAGCCTTACTGATGGAAACCGGTGATGATAACACCTTCCTGACCGGCAGAACCGTATCCGGTAAGCGTCTTAATGTTTATAACGCATTACTTGGCGCCGATCCACAACCTGGCTTTGGTCTTGGGGTGGCAGACTCAACCATGGAAGTAACCGCTGGTGACACCGGGGAATTCGTTTTCTCTATCAGTTCTATAGCGGACTGGTCGGGAGAAGTCACCTTCTCAGTAACCGATCCTCTGGGCGGCGCAAGCTTCTCTTCAACCTCGGCGATGCCGGGTGATGAAGTGACATTATTTACGCCTACCACCGATGAAACGCCATGGGGTGATTACCAGTTTGTGGTCACGGCCGTAAGTGACGAGCTTGAACGCTCGCAAACCGTTACCTTAACCGTATTGCCGGCGGGTCTGATTGATGTTTCCTACTCGAATACCACGCCTGCTTCAATTCCGGATAACGATGCAACAGGTATCACCTCAACCATTTCCATAACAGACCCGTATACCGTGTTTGGTACTGAAGTGAGTGTGGATATTACTCATACCTGGATTGGTGATTTGATTGTTGACCTGACCTCGCCGTCTGGCACCACAGTGAATCTGCATAACCGCTCAGGAAGCAGTGATGATGATATTGTAGCTACCTACTCTGTTGATAGTTTCAATGGCGAAATGATAACGGGCGACTGGGTGTTGTCGATATCTGATAATGCCGGTCAGGATTTAGGTACCCTGAACAGTTGGTCACTGAGCTTCCAGGCCCTGGGTGAAGTGACCAGCGCACCGCCGGTTGCTGGCTTCGAGGTTAGCACTGATGAATTAACCGCAACCTTTACTGACACCAGTACCGACGCAGACGATGATATTGTTAGCTGGGACTGGAGTTTCGGTGACGGCGGTACTTCGTCGTCAATGAGTCCGGTTTATACCTATGCTGCGGAAGGCACCTACAGTGTTTCACTTACGGTAACCGATTCAGAAGGTCAGGCTGACACCTACTCCGATACGGTAACGGTTTCAGAGCCTGCAGACGCCTTCATTGTTGCGGACATTCGTCGCTCAGTATTGCGGCCTAATGGTACGCTGGTGACTTTCTTAACCTGGCGCCCAACACCTGCACCTACCGTGGATATTATTCGCAACGGTGTGGTTGTAGCCACGGTAGCTAATACTGGCAGATACCGCGACGTTGCCCGCAATGTTACGGATACAGAGTTTACCTATCAAATCTGTGATGACCGCGGTTGTTCAGACGAAATGACCGTGAGTTTTTAAGCACGTCAAATAGGCTAATCTAAAATATAAAGCCTCCGTTTAACGGGGGCTTTTTTATTTCACAATTTACAGATACTGTTATAGTTACAAAGTAATTTACCTAAGACAGCTTGCTGTTAATTATATTATTTCTCTGGGAGAACAACATGATTGATGTGGGTAGCACCCTGCCGGAAGTGACGTTTGGATTAATGAAGGACGGCAAAATGACCAGTCCGCATACGAATGAGTTATTTAGCGGTAAACGCGTGGTCGTCTTCGCTGTACCTGGTGCATTTACACCAACCTGCTCGGAAGCACATTTACCGGGTTATGTTGCACTTGCGGATAAAATTAAGGCCAAAGGGGTGGATAGCATTATTTGTTTAAGCGTGAACGACGCTTATGTGATGGATGCCTGGGGCAAGTCTGCTAACGCCGAAGAAATCCTGATGGTGGCCGACGGCAATGCTTTTTTCACTAAAAGCATTGGCCTGGATATGAACACCAGTGACTTTGGTGGTATTCGTTCAGTGCGCTACTCCATGCTGGTGGAAGATGGCGAAGTGGTTAAACTCAACGTCGAAGATCCTGGTCGCTTTGAAGTCAGTGACGCTGAATCGATGTTAAAAAGCTTATAGTCCGGTAGCCAGTGTGCAAGATCGTACGCTGGCCACTCTTGCCGATGCCGGGTAATCCAACGATTACCTGTCCCGCTTAGCATTACTGTTGCACAGGATGTAAAAATGTTCCGTTGTTCACTACAAAAATATGGCCTGATTGTACTGGGCTCATTGGTGGGTTTATTCGCCTGTTCTGCGGCCAATACACCCGGGGAAGTTGAGGTGACCGGCGGCAAGATAAAAGGAACGGTTGCTGAACAATTGGTGATCTACAAGGGCATTCCATTTGCAGCGCCACCGGTTGGCGAACTGCGCTGGCGAGCGCCTCAGCCTGTGACTCCCTGGAAGGGAGTGAAACAAACCACCGATTACGGTAACGACTGTATGCAGTTGCCTTTTCCCAGCGATGCCGCTCCGTTGGGGAAAACACCGGCAGAAGACTGTTTGTACGCGAATGTCTGGGTACCGAAAGATGCCGATGGCACAACACCGGTGCTGGTATGGATCTATGGTGGCGGCTTCGTCAATGGCGGCGCATCGCCGGCGGTGTACGACGGCAGTGAATTCGCCAAAAATGGTGTGATATTGGTAAGTTTTAACTATCGATTGGGGCGGTTCGGCTTTTTTGCCCACCCTGCGCTGACTGCTGAGGCTGAATCGACCGGCGACATGCTGGGCAATTACGCCTACATGGACCAAATTGCTGCACTTAAATGGGTTAACGCCAATATCGCCGCCTTTGGTGGCGATGTGAATAACGTCACGATAATGGGCGAATCAGCCGGCGGCGGCTCTGTGCATGCCATGATGCAGGCAAAGCAGGTCAGAGGATTATTTAACCGGGCGATTATCATGTCGGGCGGCGGCCGTTCATTGTTTGGCGATCGCAAGGTGACTGAACCAACGCCAGGCTCCCTGGCCGGTGAGCAGTATGGTCTTAACTATGCCGAGAAGCACGGCATTACCGGTACCGATGCACAGGCGCTGGCCGCACTGCGAGAGCTTAGTGCCGAAGACATCGTCGACGGCTTTAATCTTGCAGCCTTGTTTAACCCCACACCCACCGATAAGCCTACCTGGGCAGGCGGCCCGATGCAGGACGGTGAAATCATTACCGAAACCACCGGTGACGCGCTACGCCACGGCAATCTGGCAGCGGTGGATGTGATGGTAGGCGCCACCAGTCTGGATATTGGTTTTAATTTCTTTAAAGATAAAGATGGTCTGTTTGCTTCCTTTGGACCTCACGCCGACAAGGCCCGGGAAGTTTACGATCCTACCGGGGAGGCACCGTTTCAGGCGGTGGGTTATGCGGTAGGGCAGGATCGCAGTATGCAGGAACCGGCAAGGTTCGTGGCAGAACAGATCACTGAGATGGGTCAACAGGCATTCTTTTATCGCTTTGGTACCGTTGCTGAAAGTGTTGATAGCCCGGGAGCCCCCCATGCTTCGGATATCCCGTTCTTCTTCAACACGGTAGCGGCGAAATACGGTGAAGCATTAACGGAGCAGGACATTGCGGCCGCTGATACTATTCACCAGTACATTGTGAGTTTTGCCAAAACCGGCCAGCCATCGAGTGAAAGTGGCGTGCAATGGCAGGTGTTTGACCCGGCAAAAAGCAACATGTTGAATATGACCCGCAATGGCACAGTGGAGCACGTTAGTGATCCGTGGAAAGCCAGACTGGATGTGGTTAAAGCGGCGATTGAAAGCAGTAATTAAATCGGCCGAACCATATTAACCACGCTTCTCCTGACCTATAATACGCCGGTCAGGAGAGGAGCGTGTTGTTTTGAATAAGTTTGATGTAATTGTGATTGGGGCGGGAGCAGCCGGATTATTCTGTGCGGCCGAAGCCGGAAAGCGCGGTCGTAGTGTGGCGGTGCTGGATCACGCAAAAAAAATCGGCCGTAAAATCCTCATGTCTGGCGGCGGCCGTTGCAACTTTACCAACATGTATGCCAGCCACGAAAACTACCTGTGTAACAATCCTCATTTTTGCAAATCCGCGCTAAGCCGCTATACCCAGTGGGATTTCATTTCGCTGGTAGCCGAATATGGTATCGCCTATCACGAGAAAACCCTGGGACAGCTATTTTGCGACGACTCCGCGGCCGATATCGTAAATTTATTGGTGAGTGAATGCCGGAAAGCCAATGTCGAGATTACCACCCGCTGTGAGATCGACGGTGTGAGCAAAACCGAAACGGGTTTTGCACTGAGTACGTCTCTGGGCGACTACGAGTGTGAGTCTCTGGTGGTTGCAACCGGCGGGCTGAGCCTGCCAAAACTCGGTGCCACCCCGTTTGGCTATAAACTGGCTGAGCAATTTGGGATCAAAGTATTACCTACAAGAGCCGGTCTGGTGCCCTTTACCCTGCATGAAAAAGACAAGACGATTCTGGCCGAGCTAAGCGGTGTGGCGATCGACACTTATGCTACCTGCAACGATACCACGTTCAGAGAAAACACCTTATTTACGCACCGGGGCTTAAGCGGCCCGGCCATGCTGCAAATTTCAAGTTACTGGCAGCCCGGTGATACGCTGCATATCAATGCTGCGCCAACCTTCGATATCGCAGAAAGCCTGGCAGATGCGCAATTAAAGAATCCTGATTCTTTAATCACTACCTGGCTGGCAAAGCATTTTCCCAAGCGCGTTGCGGCGGCCTTTTGTGAGTTGAATGACTGGGATAATAAACCGTTAAAACAATTAAACAGCAAAGAAGCTGACTCCATCGCCGGCTTTTTTGAAGACTGGCAGATTCACCCAAATGGTACCGAGGGTTATCGAACTGCTGAAGTCACACTGGGCGGTGTAGACACCGACGAGCTGTCATCAAAGACCATGATGAGTAAGAAAGTAGAACAGTTATTCTTTATTGGCGAAGTGGTGGATGTCACCGGTTGGTTGGGCGGCTATAACTTCCAATGGGCGTGGAGCAGCGGCTGGGCCGCGGCTCAGTATGTGTAGCTGGCAGTTTGTTGATAGACAACTGATAAAGTGAAACAGGCTGTTGAGGTGACCGGCTATCGCTAAGCCAACAACTGCGCTTTAAAGTGCTCACCAACCGTCCGGGTAAGATATTGTTGAATGCCAGCAGCAGCGCCAGGATCAGGAAGGTTAGCTGCCTGGGCTTTAAACCTGCCCATGCCTGCCAGAATACAATACCAGGAAGGCCGCAAGTACACGAGTTGTTGGTCTATGCTGTCCAGCGCTTCCTCAAACTGGCCCGGGCCGTCCCAGGCATTGACCAGTAAAGACAGGTTTTCCGGTACCCTGATATCATGGCGACAAGCCTGCCAGTAGGGGCTGTCGGTACGCGTGTTCAGATAGTAGTGAGCCACAATGTAATCACGGATACCGTCGAACATCCTGTTCATTTCGGTATTGTATTGACTGCGGCTAGTAGTCGTTACAGGTTCACCTAACCGGCTCGACAACTGGTAAATACCATATTGCACCAGCATCAGAGCAGTAGCCTCCAGCGGCTCGATGAAGCCCTGGGCTAAGCCAATAGCAACACAATTGTTGTGCCAGTGTTCCTGCAAGCGGCCAACGGGCATAGTCAGGTGGCGAGCGGAGGTTTCATCGCTAACATTCAGACGCTGCCTTAACTCTGCCTCAGCTTCCTCCGGCGAGCAAAACTGGCTGCTGTACACATAACCATTGCCTACCCGGCTGGTCAGTGGGATATTCCACATCCAGCCACAGGATAAGCCTTCTGAGCGGGTTTGTGGCGTGATGGCCTGTTGCGGCTGATTGTGCGGGGTGGGGATGGCCACGGCGCGGTCGTTGAATAAACAATCCTGATAGCTTTGCAAAGACTGCCCAAGCCCTTGTTTCATTAGCAATCCGCGAAAGCCCGAGCAATCGATAAACAGCGTGGCAGTAAGGGGGGCGCTGCAATCGGTTTCCAATTGGGTGATGTGGCCGTTAGTGCACTGCACCTTCAGTACATTGCCGGTAAGATGCGTCACGCCTTGACGCACAGCAAAGTTGCGTAAACAACAGGCGAGTTTGCTGGCATCAAAGTGATAAGCATAATCAATGTCGCCGCCCAGAGTAGTACTAACCGGTGAGACTGCCGCTTCTGCCATTGTGGCTGCAGAGAAAAACTGCTCGGGCCGAACAGCCGCGTTCTGGCCCCGTCGCAACTGGTTGCAGTTAGCGAAGAAGTGGTCGGCGGTGTCTAAATCCAGGGCACTGAAAAAAGGGTGAAAATAACGTTTAAAGCGCTCGCTGCTGGTCCAGTTGCTAAATTCAATTCCGGTTTTATAGGTTGCATCGCAGGCGGGCATCCAGTCGGACTCCTGCCAGCCCAGTTCGGCAAAAAACTGTTTTAAAAACGGGGTGGAGCCTTCACCTACGCCCACCGTACCAATTTGTGCCGATTCGATAAGCGTAATGCGATAGCGCTTGCTCCACTTCGCCGCCAGATAGGCCGCACACATCCAGCCGGCGGTGCCGCCGCCAACGATAACGATTGATTCGGGCTGTTGAGTGCTATTGGTCATAGTGGCTACCGGCTGGTGGATTCGCGAACAATCAGTTCAGGCACAAAGATATCGGCGGGAACGGTTTGGTTCTCGGCTTTACGTTTACGGGCCTGCAAAGAACGAATTAACGAAGATGTAGCGCGCTGGGCAATTTGCGCCGTGGGCTGCGAAGCGGTGGTTAGTGGCGGAAACGTCTGAGTTGAAAAGGGGCTGTTCTCAAACCCGGCAATGGCCAGCGCTTCAGGTACATCTACGCCTTGCATACGGGCGCCGAACAGCGCACCCGCGGCTATTTCATCGTTACAGGCAAATAGCGCGGTGGGCGGCTCAGGCAATGCCAGCAGTTGCTGAATACTTTGTACACCGGTACCAAATGAATAGGTACCTTCAACCACCAGATCCGGGTCCGGGTGAATACCCCGATCGGCAAGCGCCTGATAAAACCCGCGTTCCCGTTCGGTGGTGGAATGGTGTTGTTTTTCACCCGCGATAAAGGCAATACGTTGGTGTCCCTGGTTGATCAGGTGCTCGGTGATTTGGCGGGCAGCCTGATAATCGTCTACCAGTACACAGGGCTTGTCATCAGGGGCTTTATCGCCTGAAAGTACCCGCACATACTGAATGCCTTTTTCGTCCATGGCCTGCAATACGTCGGGCATCTCTGACAAGGGGGGAGACAGGATCAGCCCGGCCAGTCGAGCACTGTTAACCATGTTAACCAACTCATCGATAATGTTAGCGTTGGTGGCGTCGCAGGGGTGGATTAGCAGCTCGTAACCATTGGCACGACACTCCTTAAGAATACCGTTCTGCATGGCCAGAATGTAATAGGCGTTGGGGTTGTCGTAGACGTAACCCAGCACATAGTTGTCTCGCCCGGCTAAATCACGGGCCGCTTTGTTGGGGCGGTAATCCAGGGCGTCGATAGCCTGCTGTACTTTAGCCAGCGTATCGGGTTTTACCGTGCCTTCGTTATTGATAACCCGGGAAACGGTTTTAATGGATACACCGGCGTATTCCGCAACACTTTTTATCGTGGCAGACATTATGCCTCCAGAATAATTTTTAAACAATTTTTTGCATATATTTATCAGTAGGTTACGTAATATTCATGCCGAATAGTAAATAAATATGTTTGCAAAGGTTAATTCCTTGTTGTAGCTTAACACTCAATGACAGCGTTGTCATTAACCAAATTCTGGCTAGTGAACGCGACTGTCATTTTATTTATGAGTAAAATGACAGCGTTGTCATTATGATGAGAACAAGGACTTGAGTGATGCATAAACACAGAATAACTAAACTAACTCGTGGGCTTCGTCTGGCACTTGCGGTAGGTGCTGTTGCGGTAACTTCAGCGCCGGCCGCTTTCGCACAAGAAGGTGCAGACAATACTGAAGTGATTGAAATCCGTGGTATTCGGGCAAGCCAGAAAGAAAACATTAACACCAAACGCTTTTCCGACAGTGTGGTGGATGCCATTACCGCAGAAGATATTGGCAAATTCCCCGACAAAAACGTGGCAGAGTCACTGTCACGTATCCCGGGTATTACGATTGACCGGGATTTTGGTGAAGGTCAGGGTGTGACCATTCGGGGTGTACAACCCGATCAAAACCTGACCTTACTGAATGGTCAGGCGGTGGGTACCGCACAATGGTTTGTATTGTCTGACGCTACACGTAACTTTAACTTTGAGATCCTGGCTTCAGAAATGGTCGCCGGTCTTGAGGTGTATAAATCATCACAAGCGGATTTAGATGAAGGCGCACTCGGTGGTACGGTCATTCTGCGTACCCGCAAACCGCTGGACCTCGATGCCAATACTTCGCAGGTGTCGATTGAAGGGCAGTACAGTGACAACGCAGAAACGACCGATCCGTCATTGTCTGGCTTATACAGCTGGAAAAATGACGAGGGAACGTTTGGTTTACTGGTTTCTGCCAGTTATCAACAACGAACCGTTCAGCGTGAAACCAATGAAGATTTTGGCTGGTTTGGCCCCAGCATTGCGCGTATTGACCCGCTTATTGAAGCACCGCAGGGTGCCAGTGAGCGCGGCGCTATTCCATGGGGAATGGGTTCAGCCTTGTTTAAGCAGGATCGTAAACGTAAAGGTTTCGATATTACCGGTCAGTGGCTGGTCACCGACGATCTGGACCTGTCTCTGCACTATATGTCGTCGGTAATGGAAGCGGATAACGTTAACTCCAACCTTATCGGTATTCCGTTCAGAGGCGTGGCCTTCTTAGGCACAGATACCAATCCGGGTACCGTAAGTAACGGTATTGTAGATTCACTGGCGGTAACCGGCGTACCAAACCGTCCGGGCTGGGCACGCCATATTGCTTACGACAATATCTACCGTGATGGCTCTGAGATGTCGACCGACGTGCTCGATTTGGAAGGTACCTACACCCTGGAAAATGGCGAACTGCACTTTCAGTTAGGCACCACCAGTGGTGAAGGCACCAACAACGACTTCTTCACCGAGTTCTGGGTAACCCCGGATGATGAACGCGCGTCTTTCGACTTCTATAATCCAGGCGGTACTAACCCTTACATCGATTTTGTGAGTGCGAGTCCCTGGTTGGCTAACCCCGGTGATGAAATGTGGTTAGGCGGAATTTTTGATCAGGAAAACAGCACCGAAGATAAAGAAGACTACCTGCAGTTTGACTACAGTCACTTTGTAGAGTGGGGCGCGATTAATGAAATTAAATCCGGTATGAAATTCCGCGACCGCAGCTTCTCCCAGCAGCGCTACCGAACCGATCTGGCTAATCTGGTCCCCACCGGTGAAGGCAGTCTGGGACCAGCGAGCGACTTCTGGAGCGGCGATATGGTTAATGTAAGTCATTCGCAAACCAATGGTGTGGCAGCGAGCTACTTTATGCCGGACAAAGACCTCATGTACTCGGCGTTATATAACGTTTCTGAGTGTAACGAAGGGAATGCCGGTGGACTGTGTCGTAACAGCAATGTGTTTTTGAAAGATGCCTCTTTCGACATTGAAGAAAGTATAACCGCCTTGTACACCATGGCAAAATTTGCCACCGACGATCTGCGCGGTAACATTGGCATACGTTATGTTGAAACTGATTCAACCTCGAATGGCTTTGATTTAAATTCCGGTCAGGACGTGGCTTACGACAGCGACTATAAAGAATGGCTGCCCAGTGCAAACATTGCTTATAACCTGTCTGAAGATGTTATCTTACGTTTTGCTGCCGCCCGTGTGATTACCCGTCCGGCGCCTTTCCAGCTGGCTCCGGCAGTCAACCTCACCCCGGAAACCAGCTCAGGCTCAGCGGGTAACCCGGCGCTGAATCCGTTAACAGCGAATCAGTTTGAAACGGGTGTGGAATGGTATTTCGACAGTGCATCACTGGCGTCAATTACCTTCTTCAGAAAGGATATCAGCGACTTTATCTTTACCAAAACCGTGGCTAAAGAAATTAACGGTCAGCAAATTAACCAGCTGAGTACGCCTGAAAACGGTGGCAAAACGGCGCTTGAAGGCTTTGAATTCCAGCTTCAGCACGCCTTTGAAAACGGCTTTGGCGGGTACTTTAACTACACCTACACTGACCTCGACGATGCGGAAATTGACGAAGCCGCACCGGTACTGGATGATGACGGTAATATCATTGGTGCTACGTTAACCAGCCGGACGGTGAGCTTCCCCAATACGTCGAAGAACTCGTTTAACGTGGGCGTTTATTATGAAACAGACCAGTACAGCGCGCGTCTGAACTACAATTATCGTTCGGAGTATTTCATTGCTCAGGCCGAAATTGGTACTCAGTATCGCGATGAGCAGGCGCAACTGGATGCGCAGTTCAGCTGGCAGTTTAATGACAACGTCACGTTTAAAGCGGAAGCCTTAAACCTGACCGATGAAATCTGGGAAAACTACTATGTACGGGAGTCGGATGGCGCTCGCTTAGGTGGTACCCAAAGTGCCAATGGTCGACGCCTGTTTGTTGGCGCGAGCATGAGCTTTTAAGCAACTACCGCTGGCCGGTTATTTGCCGGTCAGCGGCTGACACTGCCCAAAGAATTACTACTCTGTTTACCCTAATCCACCACGAAGATGTTCAATGATGATCAATACCCTAATTAAATATTGTCTGGCCTGGTCTTTTGCGAGTTTAAGTGCAAGCGCTGCGACCATCACCCAGCACGAGCTTAACCAGTTGGGCAGAACACTGGTCGTGCAATATCAGGTATTGGATAATATTGATCAGTCGGCTTGTCAGTCCGCCGGGATTGCCGGGCACTGTTTCAGCGCGCAAATCCGTTTGCAAACCCAGGCCGTGCCACTGACCAGGGGGACAGTGATTCATTTTAGTCACATTACGCCCATCGCAACGGCGCAAAGCGTGGCGGTTAGCATTAGCCATATTAATGGCGATCATCATCAAATGTCTCTTTCTCAGACCATCCCTGCTCACACCACTGAGGATATTCGCATAATGGCACCGGCCTGGCATGCGGCCCGGTCTGACATTATGCCGAATTACTATTTGGTTGCCGGGGCACTGGCCCCGGTGGTTATCGACAGTACCGTGCAACAGATAGAGCAAGGTACTGGCTTACCGGTGAACGCTCACACCGGTACCTGGACCAGACCAAATCAGTATCGCCGTAATGCCGAAGATTCACTGCCTCTTGAAATCAGCCGAGCGCAATTTGCCTCGTTACCAGAGCAGTGGGCGGCGTCCAGTGCTCATCGGGTGATACCGCAAGTGAAAACACGCCAGGATAGCTTGCAAAAAAGGGCGCTCGCGGGTATCAATCTGCCATCGAATGCGGCCCATCTGGCACCCTGGATACCACTCGTTGAGCAGTTAGGCTTACCGGTTGGTGAGCGTCTGGAAACCATTAAGGTTATTTTCGCGGCGCAGCAGTTTAGCAGTGCTGAGCAATATGAGTTGCGAGTCGATGAGCACACCATCACCCTGACTGCGGCTTCCGATACCGCGGCTGGCTATGGTCTGTTAACCCTGGCTCAATTGCGCGAACCGCAAAGCGGCCAGGTTGCCGTCACCACTATAACCGACGCCCCTCGATTTGCTTTTCGGGGCGTCCATTTTGACATTGCCCGCAGTTTTACCGGCTATGAGTCGATTACCATGCTGCTGGAGCAGATGGCGATATTAAAACTCAATAAACTCCATTTGCACGTCAGTGACGATGAAGGCTGGCGTCTGGAAATTCCCGGGCTACCGGAACTCACCAATGTAGGTGCTTATCGGTGTCATGATGAGTCGGAGCGTCAATGCCTGATGCCACAGTTGGGGTCTGGTCCGAGCCGGGATGCCGGGGTTAATGGCTATCTGAGTGTTGAGCAGTATCAATCTCTCCTGCAGTTGGCGGCACAATGGGGCATAGAAGTGATCCCGTCGCTGGATATGCCGGGCCATTCCAGAGCAGCAATTAAGTCTATGGAAGCCAGGCATGCCCGCCTGATGGCCGAGAACAAGCCCGAACAGGCCGAAATGTACCTGCTCACTGAATTTAGCGATACGTCGGTGTATTCCTCAATTCAGCACTATAACGACAACACCCTTAACCCGTGTTTACCGTCAACGTTTCGCTTCATTGATAAGCTGCTGGCGGAGCTTAAAGCGATGCATCAACAAGCGGGTGTGCCGCTTACTACCTATCATATTGGCGCCGACGAAACGGCCGGCGCCTGGACAAAATCAGCGGCTTGTCAGGATTCAGGCATTGCGCCCCACGATATTGCCAAAACCTTTATTCAGGAAATCATTAAGCTGGGTAACAGCAAGGGGCTGGTAATGGCCGGCTGGAGCGATGGCATGATGGAAGCCTTACCGGCACTGCCAGAGGCCAATGTATACGTTAACGTTTGGCAGACGCTGCCAGCCGGCGCTAGCAACACGATTAGCCAGTTAGCCGCGTCCAATATACCGGCGGTATTGTCACTGCCGGATGTGCTGTACTTTGATTTTCCGTATCAAAACGACCCTCTCGAACCGGGTTATTACTGGGGAGCTAAGTCAGTATCGTTAAAAAAAGTGTTCGGGTTTATGCCGCAGTATCCTGGCCAGCACTCGACGCTCTGGACTGACAGAATGGGGCATCCCTATGATGACGAACCGCGCCAGCAGGCTACTGAAGTTCTGGGTATGCAGGCGCAGCTCTGGACCGAGATTACCCGCGATCAGCGCAGTGTTGAATATATGCTTTTCCCCCGTTTACTGGCCTTTGCTGAGCGTGCCTGGCATCAGGCTGAGTGGGAAGGCAATGCCTCACAAGCGGATTATCTTACTGAGCTGAATCGCGACTTTACGGAATTTACCCAGGTGGTGGCGAAGCGCCATTACCCACGGCTGGTTAAGGCGGGTATTAATGTCCGGATCCCACCGCCGGGATACCAGATTAATGAACAACAGCAAATAGTACTGCGGGCTGCCATGCCGAATCTGAAGCTGGAATACAGCGCAGATGCCAGTACCTGGCACACTTACACCGGAGCTCTATCTAAAGATTCTATTCATTTTGTGCGCGCGCGCTTAATTAACAGCCCTCACACCAGCCGAATTATCGCAGTGGAACCCTAATCAGCATGCTGACGACAGACCCTAATAATTTTTATATCACTGCCCACAGGCGTAATTCAGTGAGTTGGTGGCGAGGCAACTATCGCAAGTTGAGAACAATTAGCTATGAAAAGTAACACGTATTTTATTGGTGTTGATGGAGGAGGGAGCCGTTGCCGGGTTCGTCTTGAAGATCAGCACGGCAAGGTATTGTCGACCGCCAGCAGCGGTCCGGCCAACATTATGCGCAACCCGGATGTAGCCGAAGCCTCTATTCGCCAGGCCGCAGAGCAGGCTATTAAGCAAACCGGGCTGTCTATTACTGCCGAACAGGTAGTGTTGTGCGCAGGATTGGCAGGCGCCAATATTGCTGGGGCCAGTCAGGCGTTTTTGAAGCGTGAACTGCCCTTTATGCGGGTTCATCTTGTGAGTGATTTACACGCCGCCTGTGCCGGCGCTCACCGAGGCAATGCCGGGGCAGTGATTGTGTGTGGGACCGGCTCATCGGCTACACGCTATGCCAACCATACGTTTACCGACTTCGGTGGTCATGGCTTCCCGATTGGCGACAAAGCCAGCGGTGCCTGGCTGGGATTACAGGCCATTCAGCATACTCTGCTTGGCTATGACCATCTGGCGCCCCGCGATGCGGTATTCGACGCAGTTTCTGCGCACTTCAACAGTGAGCAGGCCGAAGACATTGTTCAGCAGTGCAGTGGGTTTAATTCTAATGACTACGCGGCCATCGTGACCTCACTGATGCCCTTATATCAAAATGGTGACAGTGTCGTTGCAGGCTTTATTGAGCAAGGCCGTCATTATTTACAGTGTCTTGCCGAACAAGCCATTGGTAACAGCGAGTTCGAATTATGTTTAATTGGCGGGCTGACCGCCGTTTACCAACCGTTATTAAGTGATGCCATACAGCAGCGGATCCAGCCCTGCGCGCACAGCCCCGAACAGGGCGCAATCTTATTGGCAAAACAAGCAGTAACATCCGGAGAGGGATAATGACCAACAGTATTATGGCGCACGAGGCCCGTCAGGCCGCCACAGTAATTGCCGATCAACTTAAACACAACAAGCCCGTGTGCGATGCGCTTGCCGAAACTTTACGCACTCTGCAGCCGAGTATGATCATGATGATAGCCCGTGGCTCTTCTGATCATGCCGGTGTGTTTGCTAAATATCTTTATGAAGTGGAGCTGGGTATTCCGGTGTGCGCCGCGGCGCCCTCGGTATCGGGGATTTTCAATAAACAGCTTAACCTGAAAAATGCGCTGGTAATTGTGATTTCGCAGTCGGGACGAAGCCCGGATATTCTGCATCAGGCTAAATTTGCCAGGCAGGGTGGTGCTTACACGGTGGCGTTGGTGAATGATGAGACGTCCCCTCTGGCCTCTATTTGTGATGCCGTGTTGCCAATACGTGCGGGCAAAGAGCAGGCGGTGGCTGCCACCAAGAGTTACCTGGCCAGTTTGTCGGCGTTATTGCAATTATGTGCCTTGTGGTCTGAGAATAAAGCCCTGGAAGCTTCTCTGTCTGACTTGCCCGCAGCAATGGAAATGGTCTGTAAGCAACCGCCGCAGCTTGAATTAGCGCACTTACAGGGCGTACAAAACTGCATAGTGTTAGGGCGAGCCTTTGGCTATGCAGTGTCCAGGGAGGTGGCGCTTAAACTTAAAGAAGTACTGGGGATCCACGCAGAATCCTTTAGCAGCGCCGAATTTATTCACGGGCCGGTCACCCTGGCAGAAAAGCCATTGTTGATTATCGACCTGGATATTCCTGATGAGTCGCAGCCCTATCATCATACGATGTCAGACAATGTGCGCCAGCGAGGTGCTAACATGGTGAAAATGGACTGCGCCAACACGACCTTGCACAAAAGAGTGGTACCCTTATTGCTGATGCAGCGTTTTTACCTGGATATCGAACAGGTGGCGATGGAAATGGGTCTTAACCCGGATACGCCGCCGGGGCTTAATAAAGTAACGGAAACTGTATAAATGAAAATGTGTGTACAACAGGTTATCACCCCAGCCGGCGTGCTTGAGAATACCTGCATAACTGTTGAAGATGGCATTGTCGTGGCTATTGAGCCGGCCGGCGATGAACCGGTAAAAGCGGGGACATTACTGCCCGGTTACTTTGATACCCAGGTAAATGGCGGCGGCGGGGTTTTATTTAACCAGCAACCCAATGCCGCAAGTCTGGATAAACTGGCGCGGGCTCACCTGTGTTTCGGTACCACCTCAATGTTACCCACGTTAATCACCGATGGTGAGCCGGCTATGGCAAGAGCCGCAGATGCTATTGCCGAAGTGATAGCCGACGACCACCCCACTATCGTAGGTGTGCACTTTGAAGGGCCGTTTCTGAACGTGGCCAAAAAAGGCGTTCACGAAGCGGGCTTTATTCGCCATCCCAAAGACAGTGAACTGGCCATTTTATCCCGCCAGGATCTGGGGCGGGTGTTGGTGACCGTGGCACCGGATAATGTGGACGTTGGATTTATTCGCGAACTGGTGGCCGCCGGTGTGGTAGTGGCGTTGGGGCACAGCAATGCTACCTACGAACAAGCCATGGCAGCCCTGCAAGCCGGTGCCAGCGGATTTACCCATTTGTACAATGCCATGTCAGCCTTACAATCCCGCGCGCCGGGTATGGTGGGTGCTGCACTAAATCACAGCGATGCCTATTGTGGCCTGATTGTCGATCATCACCATGTGCATCCGCAAAGTGCTGCGCTGGCGATAAAAACCAAAACGGCACAGCGCATTATGCTGGTTACCGATGCTATGGCCCATGTGGGCACAGACATCACTGAACTGGCCTTTTTTAACACCGTTATCGAACGCCATGGTGACAAACTGATTACGCCGGAGGGAACACTGGCCGGTTCTTGCCTCGATATGCATACAGCAGTGCAAAACTGTTACCGTGACCTGGGCTTTACGCTACCAGAGGTCAGTACCATGGCCAGTCAGACGCCGGCCCGGTTTATGGCTAAGGAACAACACCTTGGCAGCATTGCCGTAGGCCAGACTGCCAATTTATTATTGCTGGACGATGCGCTGAATATTGAAAGCATTTGGCTGCGCGGTAAGCCCGTCGAAAACGGAGAGATAACCCTATGAATACGCAATCTGTCGCCCAACCGGGTGCCCGCAGTTTAATGCCGGTGCTAACCATTGGTTTGTTATTTTTTATCTTTGGTTTTGTCACCTGGCTTAACGGCGCCCTGATCCCTTTTTTGCAAATGGTGTGCGAGCTCAGTGAAATGGAAGCGCTGTTTATCGCCTTCTGTTTTTACGTGGCCTACGTGGTGATGGCCCTGCCAATGGCCAAAATCCTCGAGCATACCGGCTATAAAAAAGGCATGTCGCTGGGGCTGGCAATGATTGCCGGCGGCTGCCTGCTGTTTGTGCCGGCCGCGTTGAGCAAAACTTTTATCATCTTCTTACTTGCTCAGTTTGTGGTGGGCTCCGGGCTAACCATTCTGCAAACTGCTTCTAATCCGTTTATTGTGCACCTTGGTTCGCCAGACAGCGCCGCGGCGCGCATTGCATTTATGGGTTTGTTGAATAAATTTGCCGGCGTATTAGCACCGCTGATTTTTACTGCGCTGGTGTTGGGTGATTTCGGCCACGTTAACCAGGTATCTCTGGCACAGATGAGCGAAACCGAACGCAATATCCAGCTCAACGAGATGTCTTTTAAGCTTATTCAGCCATACATCGGTATGGCGATTGCGCTGGGACTGTTAGCGCTGGGTTTAATGAAAGTTAACCTACCGGATATTCGCTTTGAGGATGAAAATACCGCTACCGAAGTTTCCGGTTCGGTGATGCAGTTTCCGCACCTGGTGCTTGGCGCGGTAGCCCTGTTTTGTTACGTGGGAGTGGAAGTTATTGCCGGCGACACCATTGGCCTGTACGGCTCTTCACTGGGTGTTGCCAATGCTACCTCACTCACCTCGTTTACCATGACCGCCATGGTGGTGGGCTATCTGCTTGGCTTGGTGTGTATTCCCCGGGTTATTTCACAGGCTGCTGCATTAAAGGCATCCGCCGGATTAGGTCTGGTACTGACGGTGGCGATTTTGCTGGGCTCAGACGATTCAACATTGCTGTCTTCCCTGCTCTGGGGCTGGTTGGGCTTGCCCGAAGTACCAGATACCATTGCCATGATTGCGCTGTTAGGGTTAGCCAATGCAATGGTCTGGCCGACTATCTGGCCGCTGGCATTAGCCGGGTTGGGTAAGTTTACCCCGCAAGGTTCGGCCATTCTGATTATGGGGATTGCTGGTGGAGCCATTTTACCGCTGGCCTATGGCGGCCTTGCCGATGTGCTCTCTTCACAGCTGGCCTATGCCATTATGATCCCGTGCTACTTGTTTATTGGCTACTACGCCACCTTTGGTCATAAAAAAGCAAGCTGGTAATAGATGTTCGCAGCGTGAACGCTGCGTGTGAGTGAAGTGTGTGACCTCTTGCCCCGCTAGCGGGGCTTTTTTGTTGCTATCAGCCGTCTGCCATCCCACTGGCATAGGATACAACCTGATTGCGCCCGGCGTTTTTGGCTTTATACAGCGCTTTATCGGCCCGACTTACCAGCCCGTCATCAGAAATGCTGGCGCTGATGGTTGCCACACCAATGCTGCAGGTAATAGTAATGTTATTGGTGAGCGTTATTGCTTCTACGGCAAGACGGATCCGATCGGCCAGCTCATGTGCTTGTTCGCCCGGTGTTTCCGGCAATATGACTAAAAATTCCTCACCCCCGTAGCGACCTACCGAGTCGGGCTGTCTGACATTGCTGGCAATACACATGGCAAGTTCATGCAATACCGTATCGCCGGTTTGGTGGCCATGGTTATCGTTAATGTCTTTAAAGTGGTCCACATCTATCATCAGAATGGAAAACGCGCGATGGTAACGCTGATACTCCAGGTAGCAACGACTAAGCCGGTCCATAATGGCAAAGCGACTGGCTACGCCTGTTACGGTATCGGTATTGGCCTGGCGCTCGAGCTCAAGCGTGCGTTGTTTGACTTTCTCCTCCAAGGATTTGTTGGACTCTTCCAGTTCAGTTCTGAGGGCTTCCAGCTCGGCATTGCGCTGGCTGAGCATATCAATACTGGGGATGTTGATAAGGGTGGGCATCAGGCGCCATAAACAAACCGCGGTAACAATAGAGATAACGCCGGTAGAGAACTTGATAATGCCTTCAATAAAATAATAGCCATGCCATATATTGATC
>OJDQ01000165.1_pt1 | contig 34662 bp, 27 predicted proteins | sample 1592851 | NCBI WGS metagenome assembly OJDQ01 (sample SAMN05416774, study PRJEB24817) | seawater metagenome | isolation source: Sea water | place: Canada:Atlantic | collected 2013-07 | reverse complement strand
CTAAAGGCGCATTAGCTTAATTATTAACTAATTAAGTTTAAGTTCTTTCGGAAAACGGCGAGCAGGATGCTCGCCGTTTTTCGTTTCTGCAAGAAAAATCCTCAGCAGGCCAACTTGACGGCCAAAAGCAAAAACGGCAATACTAGCGCTGCAGCTAAATATCAAAGCCCGCCAATGCAGTAAAATTGTCAGGCATGCTATTTACCTTAATATCACAGCAAGTTAAAAGGATTTAACCATGGTCTACCTGGAAATTAGCGGCCTTATTCTGTTTATTGTTTTGATGACTCTGGGCTACAGAAAAAATAACCGCAATATGATGCTGATATCTGCCTTATGTCTGCTGGTTGGGCTAGCCGGCCCTGATTTTGTCAGTGGCTTTATTGAAGGCTTTAATGCCAGCAAACAGGCCGCTTAGTTTTTTGAACCGCTGATAAAAACGATTTCTCACAAAAAAATACCAGCGGCAATAATACCTGTTCAAGAAAGGCGTATGCCGCATGGCTGCTGGCCTGCCTACTCATCGAAATGCTTTTCTAACTTGCTGATTATTATATTGTATTAATAAAACCTTCACCTATTTGTCATGTGGCTTTCACCGCATTTTCACACCTTGTGTTCAAGCTGTTGGCGCAAAATTAATCCGGGTATAGCACTCAGGCCGCTGTATTCATGCACACACAAGATGGAAAAAATAATGCAAAAAGAACTATTTCGCGGTATTCGTTATTCTGCGCTGGCGTTCGCCATTGCAATGGGATTATCAGCCTGTTCACTGGACGGTGACGACGGCGTTGATGGAGCAACTGGTGCTGAAGGCCCACAGGGGGCACCCGGCGAACAAGGCCCGCAGGGCGAGAGTGGCGATTCAGTAGGTAAATTAACCCGTATCGCTACCGTACCTCTGGGCGCGGAAGTCACCGGTATCTTTTTGACTGATGAGGGCGATCTGTTCTTTAACGTGCAGCACCCATCAGGCACCAATACCGCTACTAACAGCATTAACAGCATGCCCATTAACACCGGCACCGTGGGTGTACTGGCCGGCGTAAACTTTAATAATCTGCCCGCTACGTTACCGGATTCACCGGTACCTGCTTCACAGGAAGAAAAAGAGCTGGTGACTACTGCTATTGGTCAGTATCAGGTACTGGGTCAGACCGGCGATACATACAACGGTGAGCTGCCTGAAGGTCTGGGTCACATTTATACCCTTGACGGCGGGACGCTGGTACTGGAAAACGACATGCCTGACTTTAACGGCTTCCTGCCTACCGGCGAAGGCCAGGGCTACCTGTTTTCAAACTGGGAAGAGCTGCCAGGCGGCATGAGCCGTATGCAGATCGAACGTGACGAGCAGGGCATGTGGACTGTTACCGATGTTATGATGCTTGACTTCTCGCCTGTATGGGGCACTGCCGCTAACTGCTTTGGTTCAATGTCACCGTGGGGCACACCACTGACTTCAGAAGAGTGGGTAGTTGATTCAACTGTCGACAGCACCACTGATGCCAGCTGGAATGATCCTAATGAAGTGGCTACCAACGCACGTATCGGCCGCATGTGGGAAATGACCGCACCAGACGTACCCAATCCTTATAACTACGGCTACATTGCTGAAGTCACTGAGCCTGCTGCCGATGAGCCAGTTATTGTTAAGCACCTTGCGATGGGCCGTTATGAGCACGAAAACTCAACAGTCATGCCTGATGGCCGCACTGTATACCTGTCTCAGGACGATACCGGTGGTGTGTTGTTTAAATTTGTGGCTGACGTTGCTGAAGATTTAAGTGCCGGTACCTTGTACGGCGCCAAACTTACTCAGGATGTGGGCCAGAACGATCCGGCTACTACTGGCTTTGATGTTGAGTGGGTAGAGCTGGCCAGTGGTGACAACCTGACCATCCGCGCCTGGATTGACGAATACAATGGCATTGGTACCGACGATTACGTTGACGGCGAAAGTTCTTATATCACGCTGGCCGATGTTGCAGCCTGGGCCAATGGTGATGCCACTTACCCAACCGTAGCCAACGGTGGTGGTAAAGTGACTGCTGGTCAGCCAATGGATGACCGTGTAGCCTTCCTTGAATCACGTGCTGCGGCTAAAGCGCTGGGCGCGACTGCTGAATGGCGCAAGCTGGAAGGTATCTCGGTAAACCACAAGCGTGCGAAAGAAGCGGTTGAAGGCGTAGATACTATTGCTGACGAAATCGTGACCGACGCTTACGTTTATATCGGTATCTCTGACATCGATAACACCATGATCGACGGTGAAGGTGACATGCAGCTGTCTACCCGTGTTAAAGACTGTGGTGGTGTTTACCGTGCTCGTCTTGGCGAGAACTACAACATCTCTCGCATTGAGCCTGTGGTAATGGGTTCTACTTACCGTTCAAGCCTGACCGGTGCAGAGCGTTGTGATGTGGACCAGCTGTCGCAGCCAGATAACGTTATCGTAATGAACGATGGCCGTATTCTGATTGGCGAAGATGGCTTCCAGGAAAACAATACCCTGTGGATGTATGAGCCTGCTCAGAAGTAAGTAAAACTCTGTCCAATTTGTCCGGGTGCCTGGCACCCGGATTTTTGCGTTTATGACATTATGAAAAAAACAACGATTACACTGACAATGCTAACACTGCTGAGCACCATGCTTATCAGTGCCTGCAACGACGAAAGCGCGGTACAAACCAGCGCGCAAAACTCGGTTTACCCTTATTCGGAAGGGGATGACATCCCCGCACTGGCGTACATGGAGCACAATGAGGTGTATAACCCCGAGTCGGTTATTCCGCCGCAGTGCTACACCAAAACCAACGGCAAAAATAACCCGTGTTATGCCTGCCACCAGAGCTACGATTCAAGCGAGAACCGGCCCAACCAGATGGGCGACGGTACCTTACAGGGCAACTATGAATTCTCGGATGTGGGGCTGAGCAACAGCTGGAAAAACCTGTTCGTTGACCGCCGCGAACTGATTGCCGGTATCAGTGATGAAGCAATTCTGGACTATATCGGCGAGGATAATTACACCGTCAGTACCGCCAATGGCCTACCGGCCGAGATGCAAATTAAACAACTCAGTTATCCCGAAAAAGCCTTCGGTGAGCACGGCATTGCCAATGATGGCAGCGGTTGGGTAGCGTATAACTACAAGCCTTTCCCCAGCACGTTCTGGCCGACTAATGGCTCTACCGGTGATGCGATGATTCGATTACCTGCTGCGTTCCAGCAACTTAACGGTGAATACAGCGAGGACGTCTATCTGGCCAATCTGACCTTGCTGGAAATGGCCCTCAAAGATGTGAATACGCTGGCTGTGCCAGCCCTTGATGAACAGACTATCGGCCAGGATTTAAACGGCGACGACACGCTCACTGATAATATTACCCGGATCCAGCGTCAGTCTCATTATGTGGGGGATGCCAGCGCAATAGCACTGAGCTTCCAGCTTTACCCGCAAGGGACTGAACTGCTACATACCGTGCGGTATATTGGCGTGGATGACAATGGCGGAATATACAACGCGCCGCGGATGAAAGAAGTGCGTTACATGCAAAAAGCCCTGTTCCGCACCAAGGAGAGTCTGGCATCGGCTTATTATGCCGAAGCCAAAGACAAAGCGTTTGAGAAGCTGCCACAAACCCGCTACCTCGGGGCAGAACAGGGCATTGATAATGGTTTCGGCTGGACGCTGAATGCTTATATCGAAGATGCACAAGGGCAACTGCGCCCGCAGCATGAACAGGAGCTGGCGTTTTGTAATGGCTGTCATAAAACGGTGGGCTCAACCTTTGATCAGACCTTTTCTTTTGCCCGCAAGGTGCCCGGTGCAAAAGGCTGGGGCTATATCAATCTGCACGAGATGGAAGATGTGCCCAATATCAACGAGCAGGAAGGTGAATTTCTCACTTATATGAAACGCGTAGGGGGCGGTGATGAATTCCGCCAGAACGCTGAAATGCTGGGTCGCTGGTTTACCGACAATGGTGAGCTAAACGAAGCAAAAGTAAAACAGGCGAACTCGGTGTATGAGCTTATTACCCCGAGTCCGGAACGTGCCCTGGCACTGAACAAAGCTTATCAGACCATTGTCAGGGAACAGAGCTATTTGTTTGGTCGTGATGCCACTATTACAGAAGCGGCCAATGTGCTCAGCGAAATTGATGCCGAACAACCCCCGTTGTTGCCGGAACACCGCTATCACTGGGATATGCGCCTCGATTGGTTTGCCGATAGCCCCAGTAAGGTGGCAGAAAACCGATAAACGACATGTCTTAACCGGCCGCGACCGCCGGTTAAGACACTTCCAGTGCGGTTAATGCCTGCCATAAAAACGTCGCTACCGGCCCCTTCGGACGTTTCTTTTCTCGTACCAGGTTTATCTCGCCACGAATGGATGAGGTGACATCCTCTAACAATAATTGCACCAGTTCCCCGGACTGTAGTTCGTCGGTAATGGTATTTTGCGGAATATATCCCCAGCCAGCACCGCGCAGTAGCAAACCTTTCTGAATGGTTGTGTCATTGGTTCGGATGGTTGAACTGGGTACCACCCCCATGACTTTTTCGATATTGAGGTCGATATCAAAAGATTGCGGCATCAGTAAGGGAATATCCCTGAGCTGGCTGGAGGACCCCGGCTGCCGGTCAAACTGGCTGAGCAGCCGCTGATGGATCACGGCCACTACATCAAAGCGGCCAAAGGGCTGGGTTTCAAAACTGGCCAGTTCATGAAACGAATGAGTCCAGGGCGAAATGGCAATATCCGCGCTGCCATCAATCAGGCGTTGAATGGCGCCTAAGCGCTGGACCGCTGAAATATACAGTTCGGTTTGCGGAAATCGCTGCTGTGTGTCGATGATTGCGTCGAAAAAACTGCTTTGCTGGCATATAGTGTCAAAGGCGAATTCGATTTTACTCTCATGCCCCTGTTTTAAATGCGAGGCGAGTGTGCTGATATCTTTTTCCTGACGTAACAGATAGCGACAATGGGGCAGTAAACGTTGCCCGTCAGCGGTAAGTTGGAGTCGGTTAGCGGTTTTTGTCAGCAAGGAGAGCTGCAGTTCTTCCTGCAAACGCTTAATAGCAATCGATAACGCCGGTTGGGTCTTATGCAGAATTTCAGCGGCTCGGGCGATACTGCCGTGTTCAGCGACGGTAACAAACATGCGTAATTGTTCGAGTGTCATAAATTAAATTTAAGTTTTTAGTAAAATAGATTAAATATTATTTTGGTTTAAGTTGGCGTATATTGCCAGTGACTAATATCAGGAGAGATGAAGTGAACCTCATGAGTCTGACTCGCAGCAGCCTGGTCGCTGCGCTGTTGATTGCCCTAAGCGGTTGCAGTGGTGAAGCCGAAACAGCGGTTGCCGAAAACCAAAATACGAAACTGGTGAAAATCATTACCCTCAATAGTGTGGATCGCGGTGGCTACCGCGAATTTCCTGCCGTCGTTGAAGCCAGCGAGGAAGCCACCCTGGCTTTTCGGGTGTCGGGCGAACTCAATTCTCTCAATGTAACCGCTGGCCAGCATGTAAACGCCGGAGACATAATGGCTACGCTGGACCCCTCTGATTATCAGATCGCGGTGGATCAGGCCCGGGCTAATTATGATTTGGCCAAAGTGCAGTTTGACCGTGCTAAAACCCTGCTCGATAAACAACTGGCCTCAAAAGCCGGTTTCGATGAAGCGCAGGCGCAGCTTAAAGTGGCCGAGGCGGCGTTAAAGTCAGCCCGCACCAACTTAGCTTATACCGAACTTCATGCGCCTTTTACCGGTCAGGTTGCCCAGCGTTACGTGGAGAATTACGAGAGTATTACGGCTCAGCAGCCGGTATTTTCGCTGCAGAAGAACACCGTGGTCGACGTGGCCGTGCAGATCCCTGAAGATATGCTCTCAAACGTAGACAAAGACAGCCAGTACCAGCCGGAGGTCCGCTTTGATACCCACCCCAACGAAGTCTTTCGCGCCAAACTCAAAGAATATGATACCGACGCTGACGCCGCTACCAATACCTACAAAGTGGTGTTTCAGCTGACCCGGCCAGAATCCTTTAATGTGTTTCCCGGTATGTCTGCTACGGTCAGAGCGCAGCTAGACCAGATCATGAAAGTGAAAAGTGGCGGCTGGAATGTGCCGGCTGCGGCTATTTTCTCCGATGGCACCGGGGCGAGCGAGCAGAGTTATGTGTTTGTGGTGAACAGCAATAACCAATTGGAGAAGCGCGCGGTGACCCTGAGCAGTATTACCGACGACGGCTTTGTGGTGACCGACGGCTTACACGATGGCGAGCACATTGTAGCCGCCGGCGTGCACCGCTTAAAAGCGGGTGAAACCATTCGGATCTGGCAAAAAGAGCGGGGGCTGTAAGCGTGAATATCGCCGGATATTTTGTTAAAAACCGCACTACAAGCTGGTTGGTGACACTCATTCTGCTAATTGGCGGCACCATTGCCTTTTTCGGCCTGGGAAGACTCGAGGATCCCCAGTTTACCATCAAAAAAGCCATGGTGATCACGCAGTACCCGGGCGCGTCCCCCACACAAGTGGAAGAAGAGGTCACGTATCCTATCGAGAACGCCATTCAGGAATTGCCGTACGTAGATAACATTACGTCCATTTCTACGGCGGGTCAGTCACAAATTACCGTGGAAATGAAAAGCATTTACCGCAAAGAGGCGCTGCGGGGAATTTGGGAAGAAATGCGGCGTAAAATTAACGATCTCACACCGTCGCTTCCCGCAGGCGTTTACCCGCCACGAGTCATGGACGACTTTGCCGACGTGTACGGCATGCTTATCGCTATTAACGGCGAAGGGTATCAGTACAAGGATATTAACGATTATGTGGATTATCTTAAGCGCGAACTGATCCTGGTAGATGGTGTAGGCAAAGTAACCGTACAGGGCGAGCAGCAGGAACAGGTGTTTGTTGAGATTGCCCGCTCACAAATTGCATCACTGGGGATAAGCCCCAGCCGCATCAGCGCGTTGCTGGTAAGCCAGAACCAGGTGTCTAATGCCGGTAAGGTCAAAATTGGTGATGAGTATATCCGCATCAATCCTACCGGTGAATTTGAATCGGTACAGGAGCTGGAAAACCTGCTGATAAGCCAGGCAGGTGCCTCTGAGCGCATTTATCTGGGCGATGTAGCGCGAATTTACCGTGGCTACCAGGAAGTGCCATCTAACCTTATTCACTATAACGGTGAACAGTCACTGTTACTGGGTATTTCTTTTGCCGATGGCGTAAATGTGGTGGAAGTCGGTGAACGCATTATGCAGCGCCTCGACGAACTGGAATACATGCGGCCGGTGGGCATGCAAACCAGCTTTATTTACAACCAACCCATAGAAGTCGATAACTCGGTGCAGGGGTTTATTCTTAACCTGGCCGAGGCCGTGGGCATTGTTATTGTTGTGCTGCTGATATTTATGGGCGTTAAATCCGGCCTGTTAATTGGCCTGATCCTGCTGTTAACCGTGCTGGGCAGCTTTATTTTTATGCAGCAAATGGAGATTAATCTGCAGCGCATTTCTCTGGGAGCGCTGATCATTGCGCTGGGGATGCTGGTGGATAATGCCATAGTGGTGACCGAAGGTATTCTCATCGCCATGAAAAGGGGCTACAGCAAAGTGCAGGCGGCCTCTTATGTGGTGAGCCAGAACATGTGGCCGTTGTTAGGGGCTACCGTTATTGCCATTATTGCCTTTGCGCCTATCGGGTTGTCCAGTGATGCCACCGGTGAATTTGCCGGTAGCCTGTTCTGGGTGTTGTTTGTCAGCTTATTGCTGAGTTGGGTAACCGCCATTACGCTCACGCCCTTTTTTGCCTCATTGCTGTTTAAAGATGCTGATAACGCCAGCGATGATGAACTTAAAGGCAGCGAAGAGCTCTACAACGGCCTGATTTTTGATGTATTTAGCACCATTCTGCATGTAGCGCTCAAGTTTCGGGTGATCACGGTAGTCGCCATGGTGGCCTTACTGGTGAGCGCCGTGATTGCTTTTGGCAGTGTTAAACAGTCGTTTTTCCCGCCGTCCACCACACCGATGTTTTTAGTGGATATCTGGCATAAAGCCGGTACCGATATTCGCGTCAATGCCGATAAAATTAACCATATTGAACAGCACCTGTTAAACGAAGACGGCGTGGAGGAAGTTACGTCTACGGTCGGGCAGGGGCTGACCCGCTTTATGCTGACTTACCAGACCGAGAAAAGCTATCCGACCTACGCACAACTGATTATCCGGATGCGCGATGGCGAGGCGCTGGAAGCGCAGTTACCGCGTTTACGGGATTACATGGAAGCCGAATTTGGCGAAGTGTTTTATAAGATTAAGCGACTGGAGATTGGCCCTTCTACCGACGCGAAAATTGAGGCGCGTTTTAGTGGCCCGGAACCGACCGAATTGCGCCGCTTAGCCGATGAGGCTAAAGCTATTCTGGCGGCCGATAGCGGGGCGCGCAATATTCGCGACAACTGGCGTCAGCAAACCAAGGTGATCCGCCCCATCTTTAATGAAGCGGCAGCGCGCCGGGTGGGTATCAGTAAAGCCGATTTGGATACTTTGTTACTGACTAGCTTTTCGGGCGCTCAAATTGGTGTTTACCGCGATGGCACCGACCTGTTACCCATTATCAGCCGGCCACCACCACAGGAACGTCTGACGGCCGACAATCTGGAAAATCTGCAAATCTATTCGGCTACCGCCCAGCAGTATATTCCGGTGACCCAGGTGGTAAAAAGCTTTGATGTTAACTGGGAAGATCCCATCATCATGCGACGAGACCGAAAACGGACTCTGACCGTTATGGCTGATCACGATATTCTGGGCAATGAAACGGCGTCTAAATTATTCTCGCGGGTGCGGGCAGACATTGAGGCTATCCCACTGCCAGACGGCTATGAGCTGGAATGGGGCGGCGAGTTTGAAGCCTCAAGCAAAGCGCAAGAAGCCATCTTTGGTTCGTTACCGGTGGGCTATCTCATCATGTTTATTACCACCGTGTTGCTGTTTGCTTCAGCCCGGATCGCTGCCATCATCTGGGCCTGTATTCCACTGGCGTTAATTGGCGTAAGTTACGGTTTGTTGATTACCGGTGCACCCTTCGGGTTTATGGCCTTACTGGGTTTTCTAAGCCTGTCGGGCATGATCATTAAAAACGGTATCGTACTGGTTGAGCAGGTAAAACTGGAGCTTGAAGAAGGTAAGGCGCCGTATTCTGCTCTCTTTCATGCCACCCTGAGCCGGGTCAGACCGGTGTGTATGGCGGCGATAACCACCATCCTCGGTATGATCCCACTGTTATTCGATGACTTTTTTGCCAGTATGGCGGTGGTGATTATGTTTGGACTGGGTTTTGCCACGCTGCTGACGCTGGTGTTTGTACCGGTGCTCTACAGTCTGGTGTTTAAAATTCAAAAATAGCCAGCCGGCAGGTTGCCCACGCAACCTGCCTTGTAACTCTTGCAACAACAGCCTGTAAGAGTTTTCTATATTGGCTTCGCCCCTGTCTTTTTAATTTTTAATGCATTGAAATATAAAGAGTTAATTATTGGTATAACTCTCGCATTAGTTCTTGTGTTGTTTTCATACGCGCATCAGTTTTTCAACGCTTGCGCAATTTTTCAAAGACAAGGAGCAAGACATGAATACCGATATCGCTAAAGGTAAGTGGAATCAGTTAACCGGTAAAGTAAAGCAGAAGTGGGGCAAACTTACCGATGACGAAGTAGAACAAATGGAAGGTAACTTCGAAGAGTTCTACGGCAAAATGCAGGAAAAGTATGGCATGAGCCGCGACAAAGCGCGTCAGGAATTTGATTCGCTGAACAGCTAATACAAGAGCCCCGGCTAGCGCCGGGGCTTTTTCTTTGTGGGCTAAGCTGCGCTTAGAAAGCGTAGGTCAGTGTAAGCGAGAAAGTACGGCCTGCTGAGGGCTTAACCACTACAGAGTCAAATAGATCCGCAGAGGTGAAGTAGTCTTCATCCATCAGATTATTCACTTGCAGTAAGCCGGTAAATGGCCCCTGAGCATAACTCACCGAGCCATTAACAATGCTATAGCTTGGTAGCATTACGGTTTGCATAATGTCAGTGTAGGTTTCATCTACCCAGGTAAGACCCAGGCTACCGGTAACATCCCCGGCACCCAGCTCCTGTGCCCAGGTACCATAAATACTGACGATATTATCCGGTAAACCGCCGCGTTCCATACGGGTGTTCATGCCCACAAACGCAGAACGAGGGCCGGCAATCCGACCGCCGTATACGTCTTCAGGGTTCAAACCGTTCTGAGCCGCGAAATCGGCGCCGTTAATAACCGCCAGCGCACCGTTACTGACTTCCTCAGTGTTGGTATGGGTAGCCGTTGCCAGTATCGACAGGTTTTCATTTACCAGCGCGCGCATTTCAAACTCCAGACCGTCACCATATACGGCTACCAGTGCACCGGTTTGACTATCGCGATAGGTTTTGTCCTGATCGTACCAGGCCACAGCGGTATATAAGCGGTTATCCAGCAGGTTCATCTTGATGCCGATTTCCTGTAGGGTAGACTCCTGAATGTACTGGCTGTTTTCAATGGTGGTGGGAATAATACCGCCTAACTGATTAGTACTGAGTGAGTTTGACTCAGAGTAAGTCACGTAAGGGATAATGCCATCGGCGTTATAAGACAGGCTGGTGTTAAAACTGAACGCCGTGTCACTGCCGCTGACCACGCCATTGCCCTGAGGATCGCCTAAGTAAGCAACCCAACCATTCTCAGACTCCACATCAAAATAGTCGTAACGTGCACCCAGCAATAAACTCAGCTTGCCGTAGGTGACATCAGTCAGGAAGAAAGTTCCCACGTTGGCCGTTTTAGACAAATGCACTTCATTGAAATTACGCGTCAGCGTACCATCAACGCCGGTAACATTGCCGTCTGCATCGTACAGCAGGGTCGCATTCTGATAAGGGTCGAATGACGCCGGGGAAATCCGGTCGTTAGCCGTTGGCCCAACGGTAATATCCCGAAAGTCAAAGGTTTCATCCATCCAGGCCGCGTAATTATCGAGTTCTTCTTTACGGTAATTAACGCCAACAATGCTGTTCGCCATAAAGCCGTCGCCTTCATACTCAAAGGTCAGGCTGCTGCGTAATTCATACAGGAAAGCATCCGGATAAAAAGCGGTAAAGCCCCAGCTTTGGTATTTGGTGTGATCCATGTAGTCATAAAACGCTTCGTTTTTCCACACGGTGCCGCTGTCGAACTCATGGGTAATGTCGAAGTATGCGGTGATAGCCGTGGTGTCGGCATAATCGTGATCGTCAATGAATGTGGTCTGGTGATCAATCTGTGCGGTGCCCACATCGGTCAGGGCATAGGGGTTGTCCAGCGAGCGGTCGGCCAGGAAGTTACCAAAGCCACCGGCACAGCTGACTTCAAAACCATTGTACATGGCGTTACCCGCGCCCGCATCAGCGGCGGTACACCAACTATTAACGTTGCTAAAGGCATTATTGAGAAAGCTCGGTGCAAACGGAGCTATAAAAGAGGACTCCTGCGGCAGCAGGGTCTCTGCACCAATAGGGTTGTCGGAATTGCGGATGGGGGCAGCCCCGGTAATGTAAGTACCGTTGTCAATTAAATCCTGGGTGACACGGTTCCAGCCCGGTACCTGAATACTGTCGGTGGTTTGATACTGGACGCCAAACTGCAGGGTGGTGCTGTCGGATAAATCAAAGTCTACCGCGGCCTGGATCAGTTCACTGGAAGGCTCATAGCCATCGTAGAATGATTCAGAGTCCTCCACTTCAGCAAACAATTGCAAACCACCGTATTTACCGCCAATTTCCAGAGGAATGCCCAGGCTGCCGGACAGGATCCGCTGATTATACGAGCCCACGGTGACCGACACTTCACCGGTGACTTCATCAATGTACTTACTGCCGCCCACTTTGGCCGACTTAGGTGTATAGTTTAGCTGTCCACCCACGCTGCCACTGCCGTACAAAGGCGACACCGGCCCACGCATTACCTCAAGTTTTTCAGCGCCCCGGACAATGGTGTTAAAAGCCCCCGGGTTGGCGATGCGACGAAACCCCCGAAAATAGTTATCGGCGGGCTCTCCGCGAATGTCCATGGCGCCTTTAATACCAAAAAACGAACTGGTAAATGCACCGGGAGTTAACCGAACCAGATCATCAACGCTGCGCAGCGCAAATTTATCGACCAGGTCCTCGCTGATTTCGGTAATCGAACGGGGGGTTTCATACAGGCTTTTATCCAAGCCAAAAGCACTGCTGTTTTTGCCATCGGGCATAATTGAGTAGTAGTCAGTTTTCTTACCCATGACATCAATTTTTTCTACGTCAGCTTCGCTGACTTCTGATGTTTCCTGAGCTACAACGGCGAACTGGCTGCTAAGAAAAAATAACGCAATACCGGCCGCTATCGGATTAAACGAATAGGTGTGCTTCATAGAATTCCCTGTTGAGTGTTATGGAAAAGTCCCGCACCCCCCGGAGCACATCGCGTGCCAAAACCTGACCAAGTGGTCTGAATTAACCCAAAGTATAAAGTAATACAATTAACGTCCGAACCAGAAGGTGGTTGTAAAATGCAATAATATCAATTAGTTAATTATTTGTGTGTAAACAAAAATATTTTTTCAAAAGATCCGGGATCGGCCCGGGTTAAAATCCCTGTGGGCGCACTATCTGCCCGAATTTGCACCAAAACAACACCTGCCTGCACGATAAATAAACAAGAAATTACGACCAGTGACAAAATAGGGCAGTTATGCCCGGTGACCACAAAGTTGAGTGGTTTATGGCCTGAATAAAAAATCGCGCTGCCTGACTGGTTGCTAATGCAATCAGATGGTTATTTGCTATAGTCATGAGCATTACCGCAAAACAGGAGCTGCTTGTGTTAGTGCAACAAGAAACCGGCCTTATCGTCATTGATGTTCAGGGCAAACTAGCAAGGTTAGTGGATAACAGCGACGCCATGATTGAAGCCATAGCGACGATGATCAGAGCCATGCAAACCTTAGGTATTCCGGTGCTGTTTGTAGAACAGCTACCCGACAAACTTGGCGCAACGGTGGAGGAGCTCAATCAGTTTATCCCTGCCGGAGAAGCTTTTTCAAAAGCCACCTTCAGCGCACTGCGTACCGACAGCATTGAGCAACAAATTAAAGCACTGAATCGCTCGCAATGGCTGGTATGTGGTATTGAATCGCATATTTGCGTTTATCAAACCGTTATCGACCTGCTGGCCAGCGGTAAGCAGGTGCATTTATTGAGCGACTGCGTGTCATCACGTAACCCGGCTAATAAACAACTGGCGCTGCAAAAAATGCAAGGGGCCGGTGCAGAGCTCACCTGTGTGGAAATGGCCTTGTTTGAATTGCTTGAAAGAGCAGATACCGATCAGTTTAAAGCCATTCTGCCGTTAATAAAGTGATCGCGATGAACTAAAAAGGCCGGCGATGGGCAGGTTTTCCCGCCAATTCATGGTTTTTTTGATTTTATTTGCGTAAATCAGCTTGTTAGGGTAGCCGCGGCTTTTATCCTTTGTGTAAAATAACGGCCTTTTATTTACCTGCTGCCAGGCTGGCCATTTACGGCCAGACCAAACAGCGGGTGTTAGCAGCATATTAAGTACCAAGTTGGGGAAATCATGGAGCTTGAAGCGATAGTCAGTCAGGCCAAAGCGCAGATTGACGCTGCCAGCGACGCAGCAACGCTCGACCAGGTGAGAGTTGAGTTCATGGGCAAAAAAGGCAAGCTGACCGACCTGTTAAAAGGGTTAGGACAGTTGTCTGCCGAAGAGCGTCCTCTTGCCGGACAAAAAATTAACGTGGCCAAACAAGAAATTCAGCAGGCCATCAGTGCTAAAGGCGACGCGTTACGCACCGCTGAGTTAAATAAAAAACTTAGTGAGGAAGCGATTGATGTCACCTTGCCGGGCCGTAGTGAACTAAACGGTAACCTGCACCCGGTATCGCGCACCATTGCCCGAATCGAACAGTTTTTTGGCGAGCTGGGTTTTGCCGTAAAAACCGGCCCGGAAGTAGAAGACAGTTTTCATAACTTTGATGCGCTGAATATCCCGGCTAATCACCCGGCTCGTGCCGACCATGATACCTTCTACTTTAATCCTGAAATTATGCTGCGTACGCAGACTTCAGGTGTGCAAATTCGCACCATGGAAGCCGAGAAGCCGCCACTGCGGATCATTTCTCCCGGCCGTGTTTACCGGAATGACTACGATCAGACCCACACGCCGATGTTCCACCAGGTAGAAGGCCTGATGGTGGATAAAAACGTGAGCTTTACTGAGCTTAAAGGCATTTTGCATGACTTCCTGCAAAACTTCTTTGAAGAGTCGTTGCAGGTGCGTTTCCGTCCGTCTTACTTCCCGTTTACCGAGCCGTCTGCCGAAGTAGACGTGATGGGTAAAAACGGTCAGTGGCTGGAAGTGCTGGGTTGTGGAATGGTACACCCTAATGTACTGCGGGCGGTGAATATTGACCCGGAAGAATATACCGGCTTTGCTTTTGGTATGGGCGTAGAGCGTTTAACCATGCTGCGTTATGGCGTTAACGACCTGCGCGCATTTTTTGAAAACGACCTTCGGTTCCTCAAGCAGTTCAATTAAGGCAAAGCAAAAATGAAATTCAGTGAAAAATGGTTAAGAGAGTGGGTGAATCCCGCCGTATCACGGGATGAGCTGTGCGAACAATTGAGCATGGCTGGTCTGGAAGTGGATGGTGTTGAGCCGGTTGCTGGCGAGTTCAGCGGCGTAGTGGTAGGCGAAGTGGTAGAGTGCGGACAGCACCCTAATGCCGATAAACTGCGCGTCACCAAAATCAACGTTGGCGATGATGAGCTGGTTGATATCGTCTGCGGCGCACCAAATTGCCGTCAGGGCTTAAAAGTGGCCGTTGCCAAAGTGGGCGCGGTACTGCCCGGTGATTTTAAAATTAAAAAAGCCAAACTGCGTGGCGAGCCATCTTTTGGCATGCTGTGCAGCTACTCAGAGCTGGGTGTAAGCGACGATCACAGCGGTATTATTGAATTACCGCTGGATGCACCGATTGGTGAAGATATCCGCGACTACCTGGGTCTTGATGATGTTACGATTGAAGTTGACCTAACCCCTAACCGTGCCGATTGTTTAGGCTTGCGCGGTATTGCCCGTGAAGTGGGCGTGCTCAATAAAGCCGACGTTTGTGAGCCGGGCGTCACCCCCGTTGCGCCAGCAATTGAAGATAAACTGGCCATTACGTTGAGCGCTGCCCAGGCATGCCCGCGTTACCTTGGTCGGGTGGTTAAAGGCGTGAATGTAAAAGCCGATTCACCGTTATGGCTGACCGAAAAACTGCGCCGTAGCGGCATTCGCAGCATCGACCCTATTGTGGATGTTACCAACTATGTGCTGCTGGAGCTGGGTCATCCAATGCATGCGTTTAACCTCGCGTCAATCGACGGTGGAATTAACGTGCGTATGGCCTCGGCCGGTGAAAAGCTCACCTTACTGGATGAAACCGAAGTTGAGTTAAAAGACAATACACTGGTGATTGCCGACGATAATAAAGCGCTGGCCATGGCCGGTATTTTTGGTGGTCTGCATTCCGGTACCGATGAAAATACCACTGACATCCTGCTGGAAAGCGCATTTTTCCATCCGGATGCGATTATGGGTAAAGCCCGTCAGTATGGCCTGCACACCGATGCTTCACACCGCTATGAGCGTGGTGTGGATCCGCAGTTACAAGCCACTGCAATGGAGCGCGCTACGCAGCTGATTTTAGACATCTGCGGCGGTGAAGCTGGCCCGGTGGTAGAAGCGGTGAGCGAAAGTGATATTCCAGCCCGGGCTGAAGTCACCCTGCGTAAAGCGCGCTTAGCGAAGGTGCTGGGTATTGATATTGCCGCTGACACGGTGAGCGAAATCCTTGCGCGTTTAGGACTGGATGCCAAAGAAACGGCTGAAGGCTGGGTTGCCATGGCACCAAGCTACCGCTTTGATATTGAGATTGAAGAAGACTTAATCGAAGAAGTGGCCCGGGTATACGGTTACAACAGTATTCCTAATCAGGCACCGGTCGCGGCCTTGTCGATGTTACCGGCAACCGAGAAGCAGTTATCGGTGAATACAGTGAAATCGGTATTGCTAAACCGCGGCTATAACGAAGCGATTACCTATTCGTTTGTTGATCCGAAAATACAAAATGCACTTTTCCCTGAGAGTAATGGCCTTGTGCTGCCACATCCTATATCGGCGGACATGTCGATTATGCGGGTGAGTTTATGGCCGGGTCTGTTACAGGCGACGTCATATAATCAAAAACGTCAGCAACAGCGAATTCGTTTATTTGAAACCGGACTGCGGTTTATTCCGGACGCTGAGGCACCCAACAGCATTCGTCAGGAGCCTGTGCTCGCGGGCGTAGTGGCTGGTCGTCGTTATGATGAACATTGGGATGCCAATGACAAGCCGGTTGACTTTTTTGATGCAAAAGCAGACGTTGAAGCACTTTTAGCATTGACTGGAAAGGAAAAAACGGTCACTTTTAATACAGAAACGCATTCTGCATTGCATCCGGGTATGTCGGCGGCGATTTACCTGGACGATAAATGTGTTGGCTGGCTGGGTGCGGTACACCCGCAGTTCAGTAAGCAACTGGGTACCAATGGAAGAGTATTTGTGTTTGAAATTGAATTGGCGGCGCTTACCGACCGTCAATTACCGCAGGCACAACCGATTTCTAAGTACCCGGCAAACCGCCGTGATATCGCCATTACGGTGAAACAAACCGTTAAAGTTGGCGATATAATAAAATTTGTTGAAAAAATTGGCGTAAATCAACTAGTTGGCCTAAACTTGTTCGATGTGTACACAGGACAGGGAATTGCTGACGGTTATAAGAGCCTGGCATTGTCTTTAATCCTGCAGGATCCGGGTAAAACACTGGAAGATGCGGAAATACAAGCAGCGGTAGATTCAGTGATTCAAGGGCTTGAGTCGGAATTCGGGGCAGCGTTAAGAGAGTAAATTTTATGGCACTAACCAAAGCCGAAATGGCTGAACACTTATTCGAAAAACTGGGTATAAACAAAAAGGACGCTAAAGATTTAGTGGAAGCGTTTTTTGAAGAAATCAAAGGCGCACTGGAATCCGGTGAACAAGTGAAACTCTCCGGTTTTGGTAATTTTGATTTGCGTGACAAGAACGAGCGTCCGGGCCGGAACCCAAAAACCGGTGAAGACATTCCAATTAAAGCGCGCCGGGTGGTAACTTTCCGCCCGGGTCAGAAGTTAAAAAGTCGGGTGGAAAACTCTAAACCACCCACAGAGTAAACACGCCCCGGCTGTTTAGGATTGGAGCCAGCACACTGCTGGCTCTGATTGATTGTTTTTCCTGCTGTTTATCAATTCGTTGGTGATATAAGCGGTACACGCGCGCAATGCGTTTTGTGCTCAGTCGTAGTAAACTCTCCGTTCTGAATTTCTTTCCAATGTGTCATACAGGTTGTTATGTTTTCTAAGAAGATCCTCGTAATTATTGGCTTAATCGTATTGGCCGCAGCGGCATTCTGGCAGTTTAATGGGGCCGATGAGCCTGCAATGTCAGACTATGATGAAACCGAACTGGCTTCCATGGCGTTTCGTCAGCAAATACTGCATGCCAGTGATTTGGTTGCCGGAATGGCCAGAGCAGTGAAAAATAATGACGAGCCAGCCATTGAGCAGTGGCAGCAAAAAGCGGTAGAGGTGGCTAAGGCAGCTGAGCTGACCGACAGCGACATTACTTTTATCAGCTCACAAAAAGGCCGAGAGTATCTGATTTTTCATGCTAAGCGCGCATTATTTAATACCGCTTTTGAGCAGCATTATTATGAGCTGAAAGGCATTGATGGGTTAAAAACGAAATACCCGGAAGCCCATGATTTATTTGCTGAAGCTGACCGGCTTATTGCAGCAAGGGATGCCATTATTATGGATATCGCCAGTGAACTGAGCGAAACCGCTACCCCTGATGAAGCCAATGTAATGCAAGCCAAAGCGCTGTGGCAGGAACGATTCAGGCAATCTACCAGAGTGCCGGATAATGAAAACTAAGTGAGCCGCGGGTGTATATCACCAGCGGGTCAGATAATCGGCTAATGCTAATAGCTTATCAATTTTATCACTGCGCTTTATCCACCGGTCCCGCAAATGGGCCATGCCCTCAATATTTACCGGGCGGTGCGCACTGATAAGTTGCTGACGCAGGAGCGCCCGTTCTTTTGCGTTGAGCATTAAGGACTGTAATTGCGTTAGTTCGCCACTATCCAGCCAGATACCGCCGCAACCCGGACACTCATCAATTTCCACCACATGTAGCGGACTGTAGAAACGGCGAAGCATGACGGTGTCGGAACACTTAGGGCAAGTCACCCTATTGTCCACAGAGGGCAGGGCATGGTGAAACTGGCACAGATGCTTTTCAAGTGCGCGACCGCGTTCTTCCTGTGGTGACTCAAATAGCGCCAGCGTCTGGTTTTCCAAAAACACGCCGCCGCAGGCTTCGCTCACTTACACCGGCACTTTTCCTACGTTTATGCGGTTGAGCTCGCGGTGAGTTCGAGGACACTTCATTGCTTTCCTTTCAGTATTTAAATCAGAGGCTGATTTCGGCCAGCATATCGTCACCGTCATCATCCATACCGGTTTCAATAAATCCAAACGAGGAATAGAACTCTCTGGCAACCGGGTTATGCGGGTGGTAACAGATTTCAATGGTTGCCAGACCCGGCAGCGCTCTTATTTGCTCAATAGCTTGTTGCAGGGCAATCCGGCCAATGCCCTGCTGCTGAAATTGCGCATCTACCATAAAACGCCAGATGGCTATTTTGGTGGCACTTTCCTGCACCCACATTAAAAAGCCTGCTGGGGTGTCTTCGCGGTAGATGGCTTTACAGGTATACCCTTCGTTATAATGTGATTCCACCAGTGACCACATATTGCAGGCCACGTATTGCTGTTGCGCTTCGCTAACATCCAGATCGCACACCGCTTCATAGTTATGCCGGGTAATGTCCCGCAGAGTAATGTGCATCAAGACGCTACACCGCCAGTGGTGCAAAGGTAGCACGGGTCAGGCTGGCGAGTACTTGCGGGGAAAGCGCAATTTCCAGTCCCCGTTTACCGGCACTGCAATAGATCAGTTCGAACTGCTGTGCGCTGTCATCAATAAACGTCGGTAATGCTTTTTTCTGGCCCAGCGGACTCACGCCGCCGAGCACATAGCCAGTTGTGCTTTCGACTTTCACTGGCGGCGCCATTTGCGCTTTTTTCGCTTTCGCGGCTTTGGCCAGTTGCTTAAGGTTTAACTGGTGGGTGACCGGCACAATAGCGACTACCAGCTTACCCGAGTCCAGCTCGGCGACCAGGGTTTTAAAGACCGTCGGCGCTTGCAGCGACAGCTTTTCAACCGCCTCTAGGCCGAAGGATTCGGCCTGTTTATCGTGCTCATACTTAAGCACGCTATGCGCATGCTTACCACGCTCAAGCAGTTTTATTGCAGGGGTCATTTACGCCATTCTCTATTCGGTAGTTAAGGGTTTACTCTGGCATAAAAGTGAGTGTATGCAAAGGCTTACCTGGTAGCAGCGGGGTCATACGGTGCTTGGCATAGTCATCGAAGCCAGCTTTATAAAACGCTGACAGCGGATGACCGGACTGACCGCCCGGCAAGGTAAGTACCGCTTTGTCGAGCTGCCCCGGACGCACAAACAGACGCTGAGATGCGCCAAAACTACGGCCCTGTACGGCCGGCATAAAGGTATCGCCGTAGCCGGGTATTTCAGGCATGTTTAACGCCTTACCGATAACCGGTATCTGACCGGCAAACGGGTGGCGGATAGCTTGCTGATTAACCTTGCCCCAGGCCAGCGTGGATAAATCATCAGATGCGCTGTGTTGATCCAGCAAGTGCTGTCTGGCTTGCTCATACTGCCCCAGCAAATAACCTTGCCAGTCGTTCTCGCCCTGCGGTAGCCACTGAGTGCTTTCGCTACGAATGAGCTGCCAGATAGCCGGTTCCAGATTACTCGACAGGGACCGCAAGCTCAGGTGCTTGGGTTTGAGGGCTTCGTTAATCGGGGCAAACGTGGCATTGAGCACCTGACGACGAAAATATTTCACCAGGGTGTAGCCCACTGAATCTGCACAAGCGCAGTTCTGCCAGGTATCCAGGGCATTGATATCGGCAGCGAAATGGCCGGAGTTACGCTTTAACAATTGGCGCAACAAGGCGTGCCAGGGCTGTAAAAAACGGGCTTCATTATCGAGCTGGATTTGGTAAAAACGAGCTTCATCGAACTGTTGATAATCGAATAATCGGTCACGAATTTGTTGCGCTCGTGCGCCGAGTGCGTAGCCACCATCGCCAAACCGAAGGTAATCGTCGCTACCCATCACTCTGGCGTTGGCGGTCCAGATGCGGTGAGAAGTCGGATTCATCACTACCGGTAAATCCATTTCATCACTGCTCCACAGTCCATCCAGTTGGGCTGGTGTGATAGCGGTGTTGTGAGGTACTTTACGCCCTGGCACTGCGCCAGCCGGCATCCAGGCAATATTCCCCGCCGCGTCGCCCAGCGCGATGTTCTGCACCGGAATACCGATTTTTCTGACTACCGGAATTGCCTCAAGGACAGACAGTTTAGTATCGAGTTCATTGAGCATAAGGTTAACCGCATAGGGCTCCTGAGCAGCCCATTTTAACGCATAAAAACGGGTGCCCAACTGACGAACCGGGCCATACTGACTGGTTAAACGCTTATAATGTTCTGGTTCACCTTTTACGCTGATGGTTTCATCCACCGCTGTCACTTCACTGCGGTCAATGAGTACCCAGTCGGCCGTATCCACATAGGCATTGGTAAAGCCCCAGGCAATATGGCCATTGGTGCCAGCGATAACCCCCGGCACACCCGGTAAGGTAACGCCGGTAAGCGATACGTCATACTGCTGTTCGGTATAATTGAGCTGAGCGCGATACCAGATAATCGGCACGCGCATACTTAAATGCATATCACTGGCGAGCAGGGCATCGCCGGTTTCAGTTAGTGCACCGCCAACAATCCAGTTATTGCTGCCGGTTTCGGTACGAAAAGCCATGTCTGCAGTGATATCACTGATTTCGGCGGGGCGCTCTTTTAACAGGGGTATTTCCACTTCGGTAGCCAGCCGGCTATTGTCCAGCGCCGCCTGATACTGGCTGGGCTGCACTATAAAGTCGACCATGGTCTGGCCATACTGATGTTGAATTTCGCTCAGGGTCAGATCGCGATTTACATTGTTGCTTTGTAAATCCAGGTACATGCTGAAAATAACCAGTATACTGTCTTGCGGTGTCCAGGGGGCCTGTTCAAAGTTCGTCAGGATATATTCGAATGGACGGGCAGACTGCTCAGCGATGGCCTGATTTACTCCTTCACTGTAGGCAACGAGAATGTCTTTCTGCGCTTCAGGCAACGTGGCGAAAATGTTTTCAGCGCGGCGACGAAACTCATGAAAACGACCGGTTTTATCCACATCAAGAGCCATTTTCCCCAACCATTCGGATAACTCGCCACCGGCAACACGACGCTGCAGGTCCATCTGGAAAAAACGGTCCTGACCGTGGGCAAACCCCAGTAAATACATGGCTTCTTTGCGCGAGGCGGTTTGTATAATTGCCTGGCCGAGGGCATCACGGGATAAGGTGGCAGGTTGTTCGACCTGGTTGACCAGGCGATCGCCGTCTAAGGCCGGCAGGGACTGGCGAAGGGTAAAATAAACTGCCATTACGGCAATAATCAGCAGGCCAATAACCGCTAACCCGATCCGTTTTAACCAATTTAACACGTGTAATACTCCCTGTTTTTTCTTATGCTTAGAGCCTTTCGGCGGCATTTTTGTAGGTTAAGGTAACCGTTTGCACAGTGTTTTCAGGCAAAGACACACCCTGTGCTGTGCGGTATAGGCATATACTTTTGTTTGTCGCCACGTCCTAAGCAGTTTAGCATTGTAAAACAATGCATTGGAGTCCAGGAGTCAGCATGGGACCAGTAATGATCGATTGTCGCAGTACCAGTTTACAGCAAGATGAACGCGACATGCTAGCGCACCCGCTTACCGGTGGAGTGATCCTGTTTACGCGCAATTACGCGTCGGTAGGTCAACTCAAACAGTTGATAGGGGACATTCGTGAGGCGGCAGGCAAGCCGTTGCTCATCGCTGTGGATCATGAAGGCGGCCGGGTACAGCGCTTTCGCGATGGCTTTACCCGGTTACCGGCCATGGGGCAAATACAACATCTGACTACCGACGACAAACAAGCCGAAGCCTTAAGTTATGCGTGCGGCGTGATTATGGCTTACGAACTCAAACAGCTCGACATTGATATTAGTTTTGCTCCGGTGATTGATATTAACGGTGTGTCTAATGTTATTGGCGACCGTGGTTTCTCGCCCCAACCAGAGGTAGTTAGCCGCCTGGCGGGGTGCCTGATAGACGGCATGCACGCCATAGGAATGCCCTCTACCGGCAAACACTTTCCCGGCCATGGCAGCGTGGTAGCAGACTCACACATTGATACACCGGTGGACGAACGGGACTGGCAAACCATACAGCAGCAGGATTTGGTGCCTTTTGTGAAACTAATCGCCGCGCAAAAAATTGATGCCATGATGCCGGCTCATGTGCGATTTGCCGCCATCGACGACAAGCCGGCTGGCTTTTCCCGCTACTGGTTGCAAACCATTTTACGCGACAAGCTCGGTTTTGATGGGGTGATTTTTTCTGACGACCTGTCGATGGAGGGCGCGGCGGTGGCCGGCACTTATCCGGAGCGCGCTCAACAGGCATTGGCGGCCGGCTGTGACATGGTACTGGCCTGCAACAATACCGCCGGCGCGCTTGATATTCTCAATGGCCTGCCGCGCACGCTTGAGCCTTCACACCGGTTAAACCGGCTTACCGGCTGGCAGCTCTCCCCCCTGGCAGAACAAGCCTATCAGCAAGCCTGTGAGGTGTGGCAACACTATGAAAGTTAAAAATAAGGTTATTGTATTTAGCGCTGTAGTCAGCACCTTGCTGTGGGGCGTGCTCGCGGCTAACGGTTTTGCTCAGGCACTCAGCCTGACCGCCGCACTAACGCTATTAATTGCCATCTTGTGGGTGACCGAGGCACTGCCCATCCCGGTTACCTCATTGATTCCGTTTGTGGCGTTTCCGATGGCCGGGGTGATTGATTATAAAGAGGCCGCATCGGCGCTGGGAAGCCATGTGATCCTGCTGCTAATGGGCGCTTTTATGCTTTCCAAAGCCCTGGAAAAGTCGGGTGTGCACCGCAGGATTGCGGTGTATATGCTGCGCTTGTGTGGGGCCTCCAGCGCTAAGCGACTGGTGCTGGGCTTTATGCTTACCTCGGCGCTGTTGAGTATGTGGATATCCAATACGGCCACAACGCTGATGTTATTGCCCATTGCCATGGCGATCATTACCTCCATGAACTCGCCCAAACTGGCGGCTGCTTTGTTACTTGGCATTGCCTACTCAGCCAGTTTGGGCGGGGTAGGAACCCCTATTGGCACACCGCCGAATATTATTTTTATGAGTGTGTATCAGCAAACCACCGGTACAGAGTTGAGTTTTATTAACTGGATGATAACCGGGGTACCCATAGTGCTGATAGCGATCCCGATAATGGCGTTCTGGCTGACCCGCAAATTAAGCGATATGCCTGACTGTGATTTACCAAAAGCCGGCGACTGGCGCCCGGCGGAAAAACGGGTTCTGGCCGTGTTTGGCATTGTCGCGCTGGCCTGGATATTCCGGCCGTACTGGTCGGTATGGACCGGCATGACACTGGTAAGCGACAGCACTATTGCCATTGCCGGCGTGGTACTGATGTTTTTAGTGCCCAATGGTGATAAAGACAAGCCGGACCAACTGCTCGACTGGAAAACCGCTGAAGCCATTCCGTGGGGCATGTTATTGCTGTTTGCCGGCGGCATATGCATGGCCAAGGCATTTACTGCCTCTGGCTTAAGTTTATTACTGGGCGAAGCCCTTACCGGGTTGTCGGCATTACCCATTGTGCTGACTTTGCTGATATTGTGCCTGGCAGTGAGTTTTGTGACCGAAATCACTTCCAATACCGCCATCGCTACCTTGCTGATGCCTATTCTGGCCAGCGCGTCGGCGGCCATTGGGGTGGATCCCATTGTGCTGATGATGCCTGCCGCTATCAGCGCCAGCTGTGCCTTTATGATGCCGGTGGCCACGGCCCCTAATGCCATTGTGTACGGCAGCGGCCGGATCCCCATTCAGACCATGGTGCGCGAGGGCACTATGCTGAATATTCTGGTTGGGTTAGTGATCACGGGAGTAGTGGTCGTTACCCGTTTATAGCGGGAATTTTTGCGGCTAACCTAGCGGTTAACCGGCACATCCGCCACCTTGGCCTGGGCATTTAAGTAGCGGGCAAACACATACAGCCAGTCAGACAAGCGGTTAACGTATTGCTGGGCGAGTTCGGCAACTTCGGTATGTTTGGCCATGCTGATCATGCGCCGTTCCGCGCGGCGGCACACCGTTCGGCAAACGTGGGCCTGGGCGGCCGCTACGCAGCCACCGGGTAAAATAAAGCTGGTTTGAGCGGGCAAATCGGCCTGCATTACATCAATATGAGATTCCAGATCGATCACCGCATCCGACGCCAGCGAAGAACTCGCTGAGACGGCGAATCCCACACTGAACAAGGCATTTTGAATCGTGGCTAACATGGCTATATCGCTATCACTGCCCAGTTTATCTTCCTGCAGACGGGCACTGAGCAGGCCTATCTGGGCATTAAGCTCATCCAGACTGCCATAACATTCAATAATGGCGTCGTCTTTTGCCACTTTCTGAGGTTTGTTTACATAGAGCTGGGTTTCACCCTGATCGCCAGTTTTGGTGTAGATTTTCATGGTTAGTTTTGCTCCCCGGCGGTTTGCGGTGCTGCCGGACGGTCGTAACGGCGGATTTGTACCAGCATGCCAAATAGTGGGTGGTCAAAATAATGCAGTTGCGTACTGATTACGCGACGCTGCTGGGAAAACGGTATGGAAACCAGTTCGTAAGCTGGCGGAGCGCCGGGCAGCGTATTGGCCGATAACACCGGCTGGCGGTAAAACAGTTCGCTGTTGATGTGCAGATACGGCACCCGGTTAATGTATTTGAGGTAAACCTGAATAAACCCGTCGAGCTCCCAGATTGGCGATAAGCGCACAACATCTGACCGGGTATTGCCATCATCATTGGCTTCTGGTGGTGCGGTCATGCCGGCAAAGCTAATAGGCTGGGGGTTACTCAGGCGCTGATTCAATTCGGCGAAAAAGGTATCTACCGGCTCGGCCAGTTCGGCATTTTGTGCACTGGCCGACGCATCGGCAGAGGCCATTTTTTGTGGACGCAGGTCGCCGTTTTGGGTGAACTGCTGAGCAAAGTTCTGGCCGGCAAACAGGCGCAGGGTTTCGGCTTTGTCCTGGCCAAATTTAATCTGCTGACGCCAGCTAAAATGCGCCAGGCGGTCGATACCCTTGCGCCAGCGAATGCTGGTGTAGATGTCGTCCTGCGTAAGCTGGTTTGCGGATAGCAAATGAGGCCCGTTGGCCCGCTTAAAATTGGCGCCGTGAATTAATAACGGAGTTTGCTGACGGGGCGGCACATATAAATCTGCTTGTTGCCATTGCCAGGTGTGTGTATTTAATACCGGCTTGTTACTGACCACACAATGAAGCGGACGACGTTTTACACTAACCGGGGTCAGTTGCTCTTCATTTAAATTAAACGACAGCCAGTAGGCAGCAATGGCTGCAGGCTCAGGCGGAATAATGTCTGGCTCGGGTTCAATAAACGGCCTATCTGCATCTGGCGTTTGAGGACTTAAAGTGCTGTCTTCAGCCTCTAACGACAAATCGGTACTGGCGAATTCGCTGTTGTCATTGGTTAACGCATCGCTTTGCTCACTGAGCGACATGTCCTCGTTAGCGACTGAACCGGGCTGTTCATCCAGTGCAGGCTCAACCGGCTCTGGCTCGATATAATAATCGCGCAGGATGTCTTCCTGGGAGGGTACTTCAGCCCACAGCGGAGACGTGGGGGCACCACAAACCGGTAGCGAGTTAAACACCATGGAAATGTCTGGCTGATAATAGCGGGTGAGCAGATCCCAGTCAGTTTTTGGTGTGCTTAGCACCTGTTGACGCTCAAACCGTTCGGCAAGATCGCTCACCGCGGTATCGCGCGCAAACAGAACGACCTCGATGTCGAACCACCATTTGTCTTCGTCGTTGGCTTGTACCGGGTTAGCGGTTAGACAACTGAGTGCGAGCAGGCTACCAATAATACGCCTCATGCCTGGCTGATCTCCCTGGCAAATTCTTCTATAAGCCCGTCCACCATAGCTAATCGTTCGCGGGCTGTCTCGGTTTTCTTCACTATCCGCAGTTTTTGGCTACCCTCAAACTTGAACATTTTATTGCGGGTTTGTACCAGTTGAATAATAAAACCGGGGTTTACCGGGGTATCTTCGTTAAATTCGATAGTACCGCCGGTAGCGGTCATTTCAACCTTGTGAATACCTACGCGGCGGGCTTTGAGTTTTAACTCTGCCACCGCAACCAGATTTTTAGCCGCATCCGGCAGCAGACCAAAGCGGTCGATACATTCAATCTGGAAGGCTTCGATATCGTCGCTGGTTTTACAACTGGCCAGCTGCTTGTACAAGGATAACCGGGTGTTTACATCGGCAATGTAATCTTCGGGTAACAGTGCCGGTATGCGCAATTCAATTTCGGTATGCAGGCGGTTAGCATCGCTGAGTGACGGCTCTTTACCGGCTTTTAAGGCGTCGACGGCCTGTTCCAGCATATCCATATACAGCGAGTAGCCCACACTGGCAATTTGACCGGACTGATCTTCGCCCAGTAATTCACCGGCGCCCCGAATTTCCAGATCGTGAGTGGCCAGGGCAAAGCCTGCGCCTAAGTCTTCTAGGCTGGCAATGGCTTCCAGACGCTTGGCAGCGTCGCGGGTCATGCGCTTGGGATGCGGCGTTAACAAATAGGCATAGGCCTGATGGTGTGAACGCCCAACCCGGCCACGCAGTTGGTGCAACTGCGCCAGGCCAAGGTGGTCGGCACGATCCATAATAATGGTGTTAGCGGTAGGTACATCGATACCGGTTTCGATAATGGTAGTACACACCAGTACATTAAAACGCTGGTGATAAAAATCACTCATTACCGATTCAAGCTCGCGCTCGCGCATTTGGCCGTGGCCTACTGCAATGCGGGCTTCCGGCACGATTTCGGCGATTTCCTCGGCGGTGCGGGCAATGCTCTCTACCTCGTTGTGGAGGAAGTACACCTGACCACCGCGTAGAATTTCCCGCATAATCGCTTCGCGAATAACTGCTTTATCGCGCTGTTGTACAAAGGTTTTAATGGCCAGACGTTTGGCCGGAGCGGTAGCGATAATCGATAAATCACGCATCCCCGACATGGCCATATTCAGCGTACGCGGAATCGGCGTAGCGGTAAGCGTAAGAATGTCTACATCGGCGCGCAGGGCTTTAAACTTCTCTTTCTGGCGTACCCCAAAGCGGTGCTCTTCGTCGATGATCACCAGCCCCAAGTCGTTAAACCGAATGGTATCGCTGAGTAATTTATGGGTGCCAACCACAATGTCCACGGTACCGCTTTCGATGCCGTCCATGACGGCTTTGGTGGCTTTGCCGCTGACAAACCGGGACACCACTTCAATGCGGAAGGGCCAGTTGGCAAAGCGGTCTTTAAAGTTTTCAAAATGCTGCTGGGCCAGCAGGGTAGTGGGTACCAGAATGGCCACCTGTTTACCCTGATTCGCAGCTAAAAAGGCCGCGCGCATGGCCACTTCGGTTTTACCAAAGCCCACGTCACCGCACACCAGACGATCCATAGCCTGCGGGCTGCCCATATCCTGAATCACGGCGTTGATGGCCTGCATCTGATCGGCGGTTTCCTCGAATGGGAAGCTGTCGGCAAAGGATTGGTATTCTTCCCAGGTAATGGGATAAGCAAAGCCGGGTTTGGCGGCCCGTTTGGCGTACACATCGAGCAGCTCTGCTGCCACGTCGCGCACTCGCTCGGCGGCTTTTTTCTTGGCTTTTTCCCAGGCGTCGGAGCCCAGGCTGTGCAGCGGCGCTGAGTCTTGCTCGCCACCGCTGTAGCGTGAAATTAAATGCAGCGAGGCAACTGGCACATACAGCTTGGCCTGCTTGGCATATTCGATAGTTAAAAACTCAGTGGTAACACCACCGGCATCGAGGGTTTGCAAACCAATATAGCGACCCACACCGTGATCTAAATGCACCACCGGCTGACCTACAGACAGTTCTGCCAGGTTCCGAATAATGGCGTTTTCGTCGGTAGGCTTTTGTGCCGTTCGCAAACGGCGCTGACTTATTTTATGACCGAGCAACTGGGTTTCGGTTATAAACAGCAGCTCGCCGTCGGGGTTTTTCCAGCGGAAGCTGTGTTCCACCATACCAATGGAAATACCCACCGGCTCATGGCTGGTGAGGAAGTCGTCGAAGTGGACAAACTCCACGGGCTTAATTTGATATTTACTGAGAATGCCCAGCAGGTTTTCCCGGCGGCCTTGCGATTCGGCACAAAACAGCACTTTTGCGCCGCGTTCCTGCGCTTCAGAAAGTACCTGTAATAACGCCTGTGCCGGTTGTTTCTTTTGCGGATTTAAGGCGATATCGTCGAGCTTTTCACAATGTAGGTTATGTTTGCCTGCGGTATTGTCGAGCGGTTGTGACGCCAGTGCGACCCGCGGCCATTGTTTGAGACCTGCGAAGAGTTCGTTAACCGGTAAAAACAGCTCCATGGGCGCCAGTAACGGGCGGTGTTTGTTGTAACGGTATTGCTCGTACCGCTCGTTGAGATCGGCCCAGAAAAATTCGCAGGCGTCACTGACATCGCCGTGCAGCAAAATAAGCGTATCAGGATGAAAATAATCGAACAGCGTGGCGGTTTTTTCAAAAAACAACGGCAGGTAATACTCTACACCGCTTGGCATGGTGCCACGGGTAATCTGATTAAATACCGACTCGGCGCTGTTACTGGCGTCGAAACGCTCTAAAAATTGCTGGCGAAACAGATTTAATGCGGCTTTATCGGTGGGGAATTCCCGGGCCGGTAGCATGCGAATTTCATCTACTGATTCGCTGGAACGCTGTGAGTCCGGATCGAACAACCGAATACTGTCGACCTCGTCATCGAACAGATCGATACGATAGGGATCTTTAGAGCCCATGGGGTAAAGGTCGATAATACTGCCACGAATAGAAAACTCACTGTGGCTCATTACCTGGCTGACATGCAAATAACCGGCTTGTTCTAACTGGCGGCGGAACTGGTCGCGATCGAGTTGCTGACCACGTTTTAACAGTAACAGGTGCTGGCCAATATATTCTACCGGGGCCAGACGCTGCATCAGGGTGTTGATGGGCACAATGAAAATGCCGCTGGGTTCCTGGGTTAACCGGAACAGCGTTTCCAGACGCTGAGAAATAATATCCTGATGCGGTGAGAACGTATCGTAAGGCAGGGTTTCCCAATCGGGGAACAGGGTAACCGGAACACTGTGCTGACTGCCCTGAAAATAGCGAATTTCTTTTTCGAGTTTGAGCGCGGACGGCGTATCGGCAGTTACCAGCACAATGGGACGGCCGGCCTGCTGACTGGCCTGGGCAACGGCAAGCGCGCGACTGCTGCCTTGCAACTGCCCCCATTGTTGTTGGTCCTGAAAACCGGATGACGACTTGGTTTTGGGCAGTGGCAAAGAGTTAAGCGTGGTTGTCATGATTCCTTAACGATTCTTTTTTGAGCGTTTAACTTTATGGCATGCAGGGTGCTGGTTAAGCGTTTTTATTCTGGCTGCGCTTGCGAAGCTGCTGCGTTTGTAAATGCAAACTGGCTCTGACTAACAGTTCCTGATCCTGTTCGCGGATCCGGGTAAAAATAAAGGCTATATGGTAGCTATCCGATTCCTGCTGGCAAGTAATAACTTCGCCATAGCAAAAAATGGCGGCAGCTTCTTCTGAGACAAACAGTTTAAGCTCTGCCTGTGTGCCAACCTCCAGCGGGGTAGGGTGCTGAATAATTACACCACCACCGCCGAACCTGATACTTTCAAAACGGTAATCCGGATCGTCCTGCTGATGCAAAATATACGACATCATTAAATCGATTTTGCGCGACTGATGACTTAGGTAATTTACCAGTTCGGAGGCATGGTCGCTGAGATTGCGTAACGGTCGCAGGGCCTGGGATTCAATTGATGCCATTTCGCTGGCAATGCGAAAGGCATAAGGCATGTGGTCTTCAAGCTGTTCGTTTTCTGGCAGCGCAAAGTGCTCGTCCAGCTGACGCATATTTACTTTAATCGCATGGCTGATTAAGAAAAACTCATTAAATTGTGTTTGTTTTTCTGCCAGGGTTAACGATTCCACAATACTCTCCAGGCTGACTTGTGTGCAGGGTAGCTTACACGTATTATGCACCGAGCTTAAGTCTTTGTTTATCATTAAAACGTACAACGTACCGTATTGAATAAGCGTAGTGCAGGGAACAATGAATACCAAGCCCTCACTGCCCAGGTACAGGTGAAATTTCATGGCCTATCCGCTTTCCGCCTATATTGCCCTGCGTTACTCCACCGCAGGCAAGCACAACAGCTTTGTTGCGTTTATAAACCGCTTTTCAGTAGCCGGCATTGCCCTGGGGTTGATGTCGTTGATTATTGTGCTTTCGGTAATGAATGGCTTTGAAGCCCAGTTGCGCCAGCGTATATTGGGCATTGTACCGCAGGTAGTGGCCCATAACGCCAGTGTAGATGAGGTGCAGCAACTGCCGCTTAGCGAAGTGCGGGCCGTTAGCCCGTTCAGAGAAGCTGAGGGCCTGGTACAATCCCGACAGGCTTTACGGGGCGTACAGTTACAGGGCGTGGATCCTGACACCATGGATCAACACAGTATTGTGAGCGACTACATGCTGGAAGGTAATTTTAAGCGCCTTGAAGAGATAAAGTTTGGCGCCATTATCAGCCGGGCATTGGCGCAGGAATTAAGCGTTAATGTAGGCGACCAAATAAGAGTAATGGCCGCCGGCGCCAGTGTATATACGCCGTTCGGGCGTATGCCCAGCCAACGCCTGGTGACCATAGCTGCCTTGTTTAGCCTGGGCTCGCAGTTGGATGATAAAGTCATATACCTTCGACTCGACGATTTAACCCGGTTATTGCGCAAACCCAAGGATAGCCCAGCAGATGTGCGCCTGTTTTTAAACAATGCGTTTAACTATCAGGGGGTGGTTGCCTCGTTAGAACAGGCGGGTTACTCAACCAGTAACTGGCGCTCGCGTCAGGGGCCCTTATTCGATGCGGTAAAAATGGAAAAGAACATGATGTTTTTAATGTTGCTACTGATCATTGCGGTGGCGGCGTTTAACATTGTTTCGGCGCTGGTTATGGTGGTGTCGGAAAAAAGCGGCGACATTGCCATTTTACTCTCTCAGGGCATGACCGTAGCCACGGTACGCGCTATTTTTATGCTAAACGGGATTTTCAACGGCCTCAAAGGCGCACTAATCGGCGCTGTATTAGGTATTTTGGCGGTAGTGTATATCAACGATATTCTCGACTTTTTTGGCATTTATCTGGCGCTTTCTGCCGACGGGCCCGGGTTACCTATTGATATGCAATGGCATCAGGTAGTTTGGGTAACACTATTTTCCTTAGGGTTGTGCCTGCTTGCGAGTTGGTATCCGGCGCAGCGCGCCATGAAAGTACAGCCTGCCAAAGTGTTGCAACAGGAATCGTAAAAACTTGATTAAATGGTCAGGTTTTAGGGTTTTGCCGTGCATTGTGGCATAAAATTTTCTATAATCTTTTTCTTTTCTTACGCTCGGTTACCGATTCTATGGATAAAGTATTTATTACGTCAGCGGATCTGCTTCAGGATTCATTTCGACTTGCATCAAAAGTGTATAAAGACGGCTTTCGTCCACAATTTATTATAGGGATCTGGCGTGGTGGAGCTCCAATTGGTATTGCAGTGCAGGAGTTTTTTGAATTTAAAAAATTCCCCACCGACCACATTGCGGTAAGAACCTCTTCTTATTACGGCATTAACAAGCAAAGCAAAGAGATTCGTGTGCACGGCCTGCATTATCTGATTGAAAATGCCAATGCCGAAGACGCTTTGCTAATTGTTGATGATGTGTTTGATTCCGGGCGCAGCGTGGACGCACTGATTAAGCAAATTAAAAAGCTGATGCGACTGAATATGCCAAAAGATATCCGCATTGCCTGCCCGTATTATAAGCCGCAGAACAATAAAACCGATATCGTACCGGACTACTACGTAAACGAAAGTGACGAGTGGTTAGTGTTCCCGCATGAAATCGCCGACATGACTGAAGAAGAAGTGCGCGCCGGTAAAACCGAGCTGGCCGATGTGATGGATATTCTTTACGATAAAGAGTAATAAACTGACGCGGGTTAGATACCCAGGCGGGATAAGGGGCTGATGACACCATTACCACCTTGTTGCAGTACGTGCGTGTATATTTGAGTGGTTCGCACGTCGGCATGACCCAACTGATGTTGGACAGTTCGAATATCAGCTCCCGCAGCCAGTAGATGCGTAGCGAAGGAATGGCGCAGCGTATGCGGGGTAACATGTTTGGTTATCCCTGCATCTGAACTGGCCCGTTTAACATTTCGCTGTAATTGTTTCTCATCGATATGATGCCGTCGCAGCTGTTTCGTTTCGGGGTCGATGCTCAGACGCTGAGAGGGAAACAAGTACTGCCATTCCAGTGATTTATTGCGTTGTTGGTACTTTTTACGTAATCCTGCTGGTAGCCAGGCCCCAGCAAACTGAGGTACGTTCATATCCCTTAATAAAGTTTGTTTCACTTGCTCAATTTGCGTTTTTAATAACGGAATTAATGCCTCTGACAGCGTTACTACCCGATGTTTCCCCCCTTTGCCAAACCACACCCGTATGCACTTATAATCAAAATCAATATCTCCCGCTCTAAGGCGAACACACTCCATTAAACGAAGTCCGCTGCCGTAAAGCAGTGCGATAGCCAGATAGTGTTGTTTGTTTACCCGGCCGAGCAGGGCTTTTACTTCATCCTGGGTTAAAACTACCGGCAGCTTACGTTCTCGCTTACTGTTTAGGAACGTCATTTCTTCAGGTAAGGGGCATTCCATAAATTTGTTGTATAAAAACAAGAGTGCATTAAGCGCCGTTGCCTGAGTTGATTTTGCGCATTGTCTGCGGACAGCCAGGTGAGTAAGGTAAGCTTCAACATGTTCGGCATGCATTTGCTGAGGTTCGGTGAATTTATGAAAACGAATAAAATCGGATATCCAGGTTAAATACGTTTCTATTGTACGCTTAGCGTAGCCACGGGTGAGCATAAACTCATAAAGCTGATGTAAGAATTTAGATTTCATTGAGAAACGTGGCTGTAAAAAAGTGAATACAGAATAAGAGACAATAGATCGGGTTAATACTGGCCTGACGCAGAGAGTTGTGACAGGTAGCGTGTTTTACCCCAAACCATAAGCTCGGAAGGGAATGGTGTATTTAACACATGACAAAAAAACACCAAACTAGCCACATACTTCTATGTTTGGGATTTTTAAGATAATCTGGGATGATAAATCAGTGAAATTGCACCATTATGGAAGTTTTAATCAGACTGCTTTGGTGTCTATTTAATAGTTAGGTACTTCAATGATTGTCAAAGGCTTTCAATTTATCGGCTTACTATTTCCTATCTTTGTAGTCGCGCTTGGTAAGTACTTTTTTAGAGATATATCTGCCGATACGCCTCTTTATGCTGGTGCTGCGGTAACCATGGGATTCTTCGGTATGCTTGTTATAGTGTTTGCGGTGTATTCCATTACCGTAATTCCTACTTCATTGATATTGCTAGAAAAGCAGAATAGAGAGCACTTTAGGTTTAAATCTGTCGGTTGGCGGGCAGTAATGTATTTTAATTGGGCGGTTATAGCTATTTGTGGTCTTTGTGTTTTTTTAATTGCAGTGCTTGGATTCATTAAAACTCTCATATAGTTTTACTGAAGGACTCTCAGTCTCCGATTCAGCCAAAACAAGTATGGCTCTTTTTGACACGTACCTAACAAAAAAATTATGTCGCCCGCAGGCGGGCTGGGACACAAACACGCAGGCTCTGCTTCGCAGTTTAGCCTACGTGTTTGTGCCCCATATTTAGGTGTTATATTGCAAGGAAAGCTCAGTGTCTCTGAATACCAAAATCAAAGAACTGCTCCACCCCAAAGAGTATCCAATTTTACTGGCAGACAAAGCGCTTCCCGGAACAACTTTACTCAAAGTTCAAAGTCCTGCTCGCTACGTTATCCACATTCAAGAATTTGATATCAAACTTAACGCCTCAGCTCAAATAGCACTTGCTCGTAAAACTATTTATAAGCGCTCAGGTGCTCTGTGGTTGTTTAAGGAAGTAGGTGCTTGTATTG
>OJDQ01000159.1_pt1 | contig 35153 bp, 28 predicted proteins | sample 1592851 | NCBI WGS metagenome assembly OJDQ01 (sample SAMN05416774, study PRJEB24817) | seawater metagenome | isolation source: Sea water | place: Canada:Atlantic | collected 2013-07 | reverse complement strand
GCTAACGATACTGATAATAGCGTAGCCACGAGTTTGTTCAGGCAGTGCTTCTAATTGTGCACTGATAGCTGGCATGGCTGTCATGTCGCCAAGCAGAATCGCCCAGTCGTATTCAACGGCGAGCCCTTTGGACGTGCCGGGCCCTGCTACTACAATGGTGTCACCGGGCTTTGCCGATTGCGCCCAGTGAGAAGCGGGTCCGGCTTCAACGCCTTCACCGTGAAGCATAAAGTCAACGGTCAGCGTATTGGAAGCGCTGTTCAGGCTGCGCACAGTGTATGTACGCATCAGTATTTTCTGGCCTTCTTCCGGTATGGTGGGCTGTGGTTCACCAAACTGGTTGAATAACAATTTGATGTAGCTGCCTGGCGGTGCATCCGGAAACGCACTTAAGTCGTCACCAGTAAGCACCAGCCGTTGTAAATTGGGCGTCAGGCGCTCTGTACTTAGCACCTGTAATTGGTAGTATTGCCGTTTTTTCATAGACACTCCTTATGATGGTCGGAAACCTTTCCTAATCGTCCGTGTAAAAAGGAGAGGGGGGCACAACACAAACCGCAAAAGCGGGTGTGTTCAGAGAATTTAATCATACCTTTTTGCGACGCTGCCCGGCACTCATCGGACGCAGCGGTCAGGTTATCTGTCGATAATTATAAATGATAATCATTTGCAATTAAAATTATCTAATCGAACGGGTCAATTCATAAAATAGAATGGCGGAAAGCGATTTACAGATGCCGGTAGCGAGCAAATAGTTGCTCCATCGCTTCGCGCCGTTGCTGAGGTTCGTCGTCCATCACGCCGTACAGGCGTATGCCATTATCGACCCGCTGCACGCCCATGGCGTAGCAATGACCGCCGGTACGTGGCAGCCATAATCGCTCATCACACATGACTTCTTTAATAAAAGTGTTTTGTTGATCTACCGTCAGGCCGGTTAGTGAATAATGCAGGATCCAATCCTGCAAATCACAGGCGAAGTGAACGTTGTCGTTCAGTTTTGCGGCCAGTGCGGTTAGCCTGTTGGGCAGTTCTGCAGGGACCTGCGGCGCGTGGTTTTCCAGGGTGTCAGTCACCAACGGGCAGGACACTTCCACATCGGTTTTGCGTTCCATTATGCGGATCACCGGCTTTTTCAGCGGCCGGGCACCGGTTATTACCGGGGTTAATGTCAGTGCCTGAGAGAGCGCCACGACCTTGCGGTTTAACGGCTGCTGGCCATGATACCAGGCGAGCAGGGCATTAATGGTTTCAGGATACTTCGACTCAAAAAAGATATGCTGTTTGGGCACAATGTGCAGATGCCGTATTTCGTCGATTAGCACCTGTTGTGCTGCCATTAACTGGCCTGGCCGGCCGATCAGGCGCAAGGCAAACTTCTTCACGTGATTGGCGGAGTCTTCCACGAAAACGCGCATATTGAAGGGTTTCATGGCGTCGCTTAAACGGGTCTGGGCCGACAGTAAACCATCGATATAACACTCAGGCAGCCACCAGCTAAAAATATAATCATCCTGCAGAGTATCACTGAAAAAGCGATGCTCTTTGGCAACGTAGGCTTTGTCGGTGCTATTACTCTTCGCGGTGCACAGTAGCGGCAGTTCGTCGGCTTCCACGCCGGCCAGCAGCAATGTGATGAGCTCAGGTTGGTAATACTGCGATTTATAGGCGGCCACATCTTCTGCGCTGATTTCAGCCAACGTATCACAATAGCCACCCCAGTGGTGGTAGCAATCCGGTGCACGGTCGCCCCGCCAGATACTCATTTGCGTCTGGTAGTCGGAGGTAGCTTCATACATGGCTAACTCACGGGCAATTACCCCGTCACGCTCGCGCTTTATGTCGTCGGCACAATAGTCGATTTGTTGTAAGCCGGCATAGAGGTAGCCGACAATTTTGAGCAATACCGACTTACTCGGTGATACCGCATAAAAATAACTGTAACCGTTGTGGCTTGAGGCATTAATTTTTACTGGTAACACGCTGTTGGCGGCAAACAGGGCATGACGCTGCTGGTAGCGATCAGAATAGCGGAACACCAGATGCTCAACCAGGTGAGCTATGCCGGAACTGTCTACAGCAGGGGTGGGCACTACAAAAGCGGCGCCGTATTCCTGCGCAGGTTGCTTGAAACTGACAACGTTGAGGCCGTTACTCAGGCGCGTCTGATTACCCATGGCTGACTCAGATTTCCGTTACTGGGATCTTTACTTTGGGGTCACGATACACTAATTCCCGCTCAGGCGTTTGAGATTTTGCTGCGGCTTCGGCCATTAAATGGTGCTGTGGTGACTTGGAACAGACCGGATCGGTCTTGTACATATCGCCGGTTAACATATAGGCCTGACAGCGGCAGCCGCCAAAGTCGAGGTCTTTTTCGTCGCAGGTTTTACACGGTCCCTGCATCCAGTCGGTGCCTCTGAAATGGTTAAATGAAAAATCATCAAACCAAATATCCCGCACTGACTTTTCTTTTACGTTTGGAAAAGTGAGTGGCAGAATTTTTGCGCTATGACATGGCAGAGCGCTGCCATCGGGCGCTACGGTTAAGAAGGTAGTCCCCCAGCCGTTCATGCAGGCCTTGGGACGGTCTTCATAGTAGTCCGGCGTGACAAAAATAAAGTGGGGGCCTTTGCCTTGTTGTTGGTCACGAAACGCATTGACCTTCGCTTCGGCTTCAATAAGCTGCGCGTGGCTGGGCAACAGATGATCACGGTTCAGGTAAGCCCAGCCGTAATATTGCACCGTTGCCAGTTCCACATAGTCACCTTCCAGTTCACAACACAGTGCCATCACTTCTTCAATCTGATGGATATTCTGTGCGGTCAGGCAAAAGTTAAGCACCATGGGGTACTCGTATTGCTTCACCAGTTTTGCCACTTTAAGTTTTTGCTCAAAGGAATGGCGCTTGTTGCCAATTAAATCGTTGGCGTCGGCATTGGCGGCCTGAAAGCTTAACTGGATGTGATCAAGACCAGCTTCGCGTAATGCGGCAATACGCTTTTCGGTTAGGCCTATACCGGAGGTAATCAGATTGGTGTAATACCCTAATCCGCTGGCATGCGCCACCAACTGCTCCAGGTCTTTACGTAACAGGGGTTCACCGCCTGAAAAACCGAGCTGTACAGCACCCATTTCACGGGCGTCGCTGAGCACCTTCAACCAGGTGTCGGTATCACATTCCTGTTCCCTTGAACCAAGGTTCACCGGATTGGAACAATACGGGCAGTGCAACGGACACTCATAGGTCAGCTCGGCCAGTAACCATAACGGCGGACCGGGCCGGGGTGTATTAGCTTGGCCATTATCAGACATAGTTTATCCAACGCTTTTGTTCGGCGTGTTCAAAAAAAGCAAAGACATCCTCTTCAATGCCTTCAGCATCGGGGAAGTCTGCCTCCAGCGCCGCAATAATACCGGCAACTGTTTTATTCCCATCTACCTGCAACAGGATAGCAGATGCGCTGTCATTGAGTTTTATCATGCCTTCCGGAAACAGCAGTACATAGCAATCCTGCGCCTTTTCAAACTGAAACTTAAACAGGCGGTTTAGCTTGGGTACCTTGGTGGCTAGTTCACTCACTTACATTAACCCCTTATGGCAAATACGCTGGTCGGCCACACCGTGAAACGGACGGCGATCGAATTCATAGGCCAGACTAATGGCATCGGCCAGTGACCACAAGACGTCGAGTTTAAATTGCAGAATATTCAGGGCTTTTTCCTGCAGTTTTCGGGTCGTAAAGTGATCCAGGGTAATTTGTAATCCGTGCTCAACATCACGCCGGGCCTGGCTTAAACGCATTTGAAAGTATTTGAAGCCGTCTGCATCTATCCACGGATAGTGCGCTGGCCAGGTGTCGAGCCGGCTCTGATGGATTTCCGGGGCAAACATTTCCGTCAGTGAAGAGCAGGCGGCTTCTTCCCAGGTCGCACGGCGGGCAAAATTAACATAAGCCCCTACTGCAAACTTAACTCCAGGCAACAGGAGCTTCTCGTCAAGGATATCCTGGCGGTCGAGGCCCACCGCTTCGCCTAAGCGTAGCCAGGCTTCGATGCCACCTAAGCGCGGATCGCCTTCTTCGCCATCGTGATCCAGAATGCGTTGGATCCATTTACGGCGGGTCTGCATGTCGGGGCAGTTAGCCAGGATAGCGGCATCTTTAACCGGAATACACTGCTGATAAAAGAAACGATTGGCTACCCAGCCCTGAATTTGCTCCTTTGTACATTTACCCTGATTCATGGCCTGATGAAAGGGGTGATGTATATGATAATACTGGCCTTTGTCGCGTAGCTTTTGTTCGAATTCTTCTCTGCTCCAGGGGCGCTGTTCGCTCATGGGATACCTCTTTTATAGGGTGATTTGCATACCGTCGTATGCCAGTTCGATATCGTTGTCCGTTAAATACTGATGCGCCTCGGAATCTTCGTTCAGTACCGGATTGGTATTATTGATATGAATCAGCACTTTGCGATCGATGTTAAAACGATTAAGCAGGCTGACTGTACCGTCAGGCCCATTTACCGGCATGTGGCCCATCTGACTGCCCAACCGATTGCTAAAGCCTTTCTGAATCATTTCATCGTCGAGCCACAAGGTGCCATCGAACAGCACGCAGGACGCCTGATCGAGCATAGACTCTACCAGCGGACTGGCTTGTACACAGCCCGGCGCATAAAACAAACTCTTGCCACTGGCTGTATCAGTGATTTGCAGACCAATATTGTTACCCGGCACCACTTTATCCCGGTAACTCGAGTAAGGCGGCGCATTGGATTCCAGCACTACCGGGTTAAACACCAGCCCTTCTGCACCCTGTGGGGTAAAAGAGGCTTCATAATCGGTATCAATACCATGGCGCTGCAGACCGCCGTGCCAGTGTTTGAGCATAGTGAACAATGGGAAGGCGGTGGTTAAATCTTCGTGTACCACATCGGTACAATACACTGGTAACGGTAGCCCTTCACGCAGTGTTAGCAGGCCGGTGGTATGGTCTATCTGGCTGTCGGTTAAAATAATTGAACGAATGCTGGTACCGCGTTGCTGGGCTTTATCTGCCGGCCAGAGCTCGGGTGTATGATTAATTTGTTGGCGTAAATCCGGCGAGGCGTTAATTAACACCCAGTCAGCGCCGTTGGCGCTAACGGCAATACTTGATTGCGTGCGGGGAGTGGCTTTAATTGAGCCATCGCGAACGCCCCGGCAGTTATCACAGTGGCAATTCCACTGCGGAAAACCACCACCGGCACCCGCACCCAGGATCAGAATCTTCATATAATGAGCCCTGATTGGTTACCTCACCGACAAACGGTTGCGGTAATAGTTGATTAAAAAAGCGTTACCAATAAAAAAGGCTGCACCACCATTAAGCGAAAGCGCAACCTTTTATAGGTCTTGTCGAGATGACGTTTCCGGAAAGCTCGTCCCGGGCATGAAGCTATTATCTGTTGCTGATGTACAGAGTAACTTCAAAGCCTAAACGCATTTCAGTGTATTGAGGTTTAGTCCACATAACGGGCTCCTTATTAACTTCGTTTTAACACTTCTGTGATTGTAGGACTCGCCTCATGAAAAAAAAATCCTACTTTGGAACTACTTTTTATTATCCCTTTAGGGTAAAAATCCACAAGCATCCGTATTTATAGACCACTGTGGCGCACTTAAGTTGCTATAATTTCGTAAAAATTGTAACAACAGGGGCAGCGGCCTGCCGGTAGCACTGTTGCCGGTGCCATACTGAAAGCTGGTCCCGGCGATGTCGAGATGCGCCCAGGGGGTATTGCCGGCAAAGCGGGCTAAATAGCACCCGGCGGTAATCATTCCGGGGGAATTGCTGCCCGCATTTCGCATGTCGGCAAAAGGCGAGTCCAGTGCATCCTGGTAATCTGACCACACCGGCATAGTCCAGGCCCGATCGCCGCTTTCATCGCCGGCTTGTTGCAGTGCCTGGTTCAATTGCGGCGAATTGCCCATTAAGCCACTGGCATGACTACCGAGACTCACAATCTGAGCGCCGGTAAGGGTGGCCACATCAATAATCAGAGCAGGTTGATGCTGATTGGCATAGGTAATGGCATCACACAGAACCAGTCGGCCTTCGGCATCGGTACTGATGATTTCAACGGTTTGTCCGGACATCGTGGTGAGAATATCACCCGGCCGAAAGGCATCACCATCGGGCATGTTTTCGGCGGTCGCAATAACCCCGGTAACATTAATCGGTAGCCCGAGTTCGGCAACGGCAGCCATTAAACCAATTACCGATGCGCCCCCGCACATGTCGTAGATCATGTTTTGCATACCCGGCGGCTTCTTTAGGGTTATGCCGCCGCTATCAAAGGTAATGCCTTTACCAATAACCCAGATGGCGGGCACTTCAGGTTCGCTGCCAACGTAACGGATCACCGGCATACAACTTGGCTCGGCGGATCCTCTGCCAACCGCCAGATAGGCGCCCATGCCCAGCGCACTCAGTTGTGCTTCGTCCAGTACATCTGCAGACACCGTCGCATACCGATCGGCAAGGGCCATGGCACACTCGGCGAAGTAGGTCGGTGTACACAGATTTCCCGGCATATTGGCCAGATCGCGGGTATGGCATTTGCCGTTGTGTAGTGCCTGGGCATAGCGCAATGAGTCGTTCAGTTTGTCATCGCTGACCAGCAGCTCCACCGCTATTTCTTGGCGTTGCGATGAGTCAGTTTTGTACCCTGTAAACTGGTAGGAAGCATGAAAGAGTGCGTGTATCAGCCGGTCAGCACCTTGTAACCAGGCTGGGAGAAGAATCGCGGCTTTCGTTTGGTTCAGTTGCGCTAGCGTATTGGTGATCACGTTACTGATGCGGTTGGCACAAGCGGTATCGATATCACTGTTAGTGTTCACTAACAAAATGCGTGAGGCTTTATATTCTGGCGAATTTATACACAGTAAGTGTTTACTTTCTGAATGCCAGTCACCCATGGTCTTATAATGTTCTATTAGGGCGGCAAGGTTACCCGGGTAAGGGTGTGAGGCAAAGCCGGATTGCCCGGCTGGCGCCAGAATGACCAGCAATTCTGTACTATGCTCACTGACATCAGCCATTGCAAGGTGTTGCGTTTGGATTATCACAGCAACTACTCCTGTGCTATTTTGGGGGGCTTAATTTGCCACCAGTGTAACGGCTAACGACTGGTTTCGCTAACCGGATACAAGGGCTTGGGTTTACTTTTAGGCGCACGTTTAAAGGTAGCGATAAGCAGGCAGGCACTAATGAGGCCTATTCCAATCCAGCCTGACACTGAGAGTTTTTCGCCCACAATGGTGACAGCCAACAGCGCAGCAACAACCGGTTCCAGCAGAGTAATGGTGGTGGCCAGGCTCGCACGGACAACAGCCAGGCCTCTGCCAAATAGCAGATAGGCAAAAAACATCGGTACCACTGCCATATATAACCCTACCGAAAAATTATTCACTGAAGCCAGCAGTGGTGCGCCAGTGACCAATAATACGGGCATCAATAACAGAGCCCCCAGGCCAAACATACTGCCCATTGCTGCCCGTGACGCAATCCCCCGGTCGATTAACCGCCGGGCTATCCAGGAATACATTGCATAAGTAAAAGCGGCCACCAGGCCAAGGATGATCCCGACCGTGTTATACCAACTGGTGGCTGTGCTCTCAAAGGAGCTGGCAGGCTTTGCGGTCGCCAGGCACACCACTCCGGTGATACCAAACGCAATACTTATCAGCCATTTTCGGTTTAGTGATTGTTTGTCGAAGGTCCACTCAATTAACGCGGCGGCAATGGGCGCCAGGCCGATGGAGATTACGTTGCCAACCGCCACCCCCGAGAGTTTCATCGAGCTGTAAAATGCCAGGGGATAAATGGCGACATTCACGGCGGCTGCCAATACCAGCAAACGGTTGGAGAGTAGTGCAGTTTTATGACGGGCGATGGGTCTGGCGGCCACTAATGCCAGTAACAGGCCACCGACCCCCATGGTTACAGACGCAATACCCAAAGGGCTCACCTGAGGGGCGAAGGTTGCCGCAGTGCCGGTGGTGCCCCATAGTACGGCAGCAATAACCACCGCAATGATGCCCGCAAAATAACCTGGCTGTGAACTCATAGTGCGCGCTCAATGAGTTTGTCTGCCATTGCTCTGGCGCGAGAGATGGCATTTACGTCACGTGACAGGCCAGCCAGAGATATTGAGCCCTCGAGTAAGAAACAGATATGTTCGGCTAACGAAGCGGCGGCATTTTCGCTTTCTTCGGTTAAAGGCAATTCACTGAGCTGGTTTATTACGATTTCGCGGACTTGCTGTTTATGGCGGTTTACGGCTTCCCGCTCCGGACTGCCTGCCGGCATTTCTGCCGCTGCATTTAACAAGCCACAACCACGAAAACCATTTTGATAGTCGAACTCAGCGTGATCCTGGTAAGCATCGAATACGGCAAGTACGCGTTCCCAGCCGTTAGAGAGATTGGCAGAACGCTGGGCAAACAGGTCGAGCCATTCCTGATGACGGGCATCGATGTAGGCGGCAATCAGGTCGGATTTGGACTTAAAGTTATTATACAGCGACATCTTGGCAACGCCGGCGCGGGTGATCACCGCGTCCACACCAGTGGCGGTAATCCCGTGGTCGTAAAACAATTCGCCGGCTGCTTTAAGCAACTTTTCACGTGCACTGACCCGGTTCATAATCGTCTCCATAATAGCTATACAGACTAGTCTATATAGTTATTATGGAGGACACAAGTAAGACCACTTGAAAAAGGTCTTTCTCTTCTGTGTAGCCCATTTTTGTTGCGGTCTAGACTAACTATTCTAGTTCTAGGGAAAGGCCTGAGCTGACAGGTAAAACAGGTAATGAAGTAAGACTCATACTGTTTAGAACAAGACCCTGACCACAGGGCTATTGTTGATCTGAAGGCGTGGGCTGGGGCGCCGGTCTGGCACGTAAGTGCGTGATAGCAACCAGCGAAACAATTGCCAGTAAGACTGAGGCGGCAATAAAGGGCATCCTGTGCCCCATGCTATACAAGGTCGCCGCAATGGGCGGGCCAATAATATATCCCATGGCCGGTGAGGCGGTGATAAAGCCGGTAACGGTGGCCTGATTTTCTGGTTTGCAGCTTGAACTCGCCAGTGCCGCTATGGCCGGGTAGCTAATTCCCAATCCACTGCCCAAAAACAGCATGGCAATATACAAGTGTGGTGTTTGTTGATGGAGATAAATAATAAGGTAGCCAATCGAGAGCAAGGGCAAGGCAATTTTAACCAGGTTACCCGGATGCATGCTGGTGCGTTGCACGAGCGCTACCTGAACCGTTAACGCGCAAATGGCACTTAACATCATAGCCAGCCCCACCGCTTGAGCAGCTTCGGTAGTGGTGAGTTTGTGGTGATCTATCAGAAAAAAGGCCAGCGATTGCTGCATCATCGCAATGGCAAGAAAAACACTGGCATTCATACCGATCAAAAGCGGCACATAGGGTTGGATGGTGCGAAGTCCTGGCTCTGTGGGTCTGGCAGTGCCAACGCTGGCTGGTGCATTATGTTCGTGAGGCAGAAACCGCCACACCAATATTACCGCAATCAGCGTCATTAAGGTGATCCCGTAAAGCGGCGCTAATAAATGAATGCTGACCATCAGGCCAGCGAAAGTCGGGCCAAGGATTTGCCCCAGACTATGGGCTGAGGAGACTTTGCTGATGGCTTTAACCCGCTCGGCATCGCTGCTAATGGCAATGGCCATCCCCACCACCGACGGTGGGGTTGCCGACATAATGGTAGCCTGTGCTGTGCGGGCAAAAAGCAATGCTACGAATAGGGCCGTACCTACCAGCCAGCCCTGAAAGCCGGTTAACCAAACAGAGGCAAAAATTAATGTCCCGATGGTGTAACCGCTGAGTCCGGTGATAAGGAGTCGCCGGTATCCCCGTCGCTTACCAATTCGCGACCAGAAAGCATTCCCCAGCGCGTACATCATGGCAGAGCTGGACATCAAAAAGGCCACATTGAACTCGCTTAATCCTACTTCGCGGCCCAAGGGTGGCAAGGTGGTCATGACAACCGACTGGCCCATGGCGGTGGCGAGCAGTGAAAAGAACAATAAGCGAAAGGTCATTTGTAAAAAAGCAGCTGCCCGAAATAATTCAATGAATCGCCATTCTAGCACGAACAGCAACCTTTCTCGCTTATATCAGCCGGTTAGATAGAGCGCACCGATCATTTAAGAGCTACCTGACGGCAGTTGTTAATAAAAAAAACTTGTTATATTAGATTTGGCGCATATATTGCTGCTATAGATTATGTCTTATTGTCTTAATGACGGTGATTATGAAGAGTATATCCAGCAAACTTGTTGCAATCAGTACGCAAAAACCGCTTTGGGTTTATGCCATTCTGTTGCTTTTAACCCTCGGTGTCGGCAGTCAGATCCCACGGATAACCATTGATACAGACCCGGAGAACATGTTGGATGCCGAACATCCTGCGCGGGTTTTTCACAACCAGACTAAAGCGAATTTTGGCATGTACGATGCCATCGTAGTGGGGGTGGTGGATGATAAAACGTCACAAGGTGTTTATAACCAGTCATCTTTGACTGACATATTTGACTTAACTGAGTCAATTTTGGCAATTGATGGGGTCGTGGACGCCGACCTGATGTCTATTTCGACGGTCGACAATATTTCTCAGGCCGGACCGGGTACCATTCGTTTTGAATGGATGATGCCAAATCCGCCAGCTGATGAGGCGGCAGCACAGCAGATACAAACCAATATTGAACGCCTGCCGTTGTTATACGACACACTGGTATCACAAAACGGCAAGGCGGCAGCGATTTACGTGCCGATTCTGGATAAAAACGAGAGCTATCGGATTGCCGAAGAAATCCGCGCTGCCATCAATCAGTTTGATGGCACCGAGCAGTGGTATATCACCGGATTACCGGTGGCGGAAGACCAGTTTGGTTTTGAGATGTTTGTACAAATGGGGATCTCAGCACCACTGGCGGGGCTGACCATCTTTATTCTGCTGTTTATTTTCTTCCGTAATATTCCACTTATCATTGCGCCCATGGTGGTGGCCATGGCGACGGTGATCGTTACCATGGGATTGTTGATTGGTTTCGGTTTTACTGTGCATATTATGTCATCGATGATCGCCATCTTCCTGATGCCGATAGCGGTGGTCGACTCGGTGCACATTTTGTCGGAATTCTCCGACCGCTATAAACCCGGCGAAGATTTAAAAGCGGTGGTTAAAGAGGTGGTTGGTCACCTGTTTACCCCAATGCTGTTTACCTCGATTACCTCATCGGTTGGCTTTTTCTCGCTGATGCTGACGCCTATTCCACCGGTGCAGATTTTTGGTGCCTTTGTGGGCTTTGGGATCCTGTTTGCGTTTCTGGTCACTATTGTGTTTATTCCGGCTTACCTTTCACGCATGAGTGATAAAGCACTGAATAACTTACAAGATGCCTTGCATCAGGACGGTAATGGTGATGGTTCGCGGATTGCGCGCATCGCTCGCGGGCTGGGTAAAATTGCTACAGGTTATAAAGGGACTTTACTGGTCGCGTTTGGCGTTATTTTCGCGGTGTCGGTATGGGGCGTTATGCAAATCCAGATCAACGATAATCCGGTACGCTGGTTTAAATCCGACCATGAAATTCGCGTGGCCGACCGCGTATTAAACGAGAACTTTGCCGGTACTTACAATGCTTACCTTGTATTAACTGATCGCTCTGAGCAGGTAACGCCGCAGAGCATGCTGACTACCGATGCCATGCCCGCTTCACTAAGTGACTGGCGCAAAGAAACGCTGGCAACGGTGCAGGAAGGGGCGTCTACCGAAGCGCTGCAAAATCTGATTTTTGCTATCGACGATAAACTGTTTGATGATCTCACAAATGATGAAGCCGATTATCTCGATGCGGTAATGGCAAAAGTGGAAGCCGCTGACAGTCAGGGCAAAACTTTTCAAAGCCCGGAGCTCCTCGCCTATATAGAAAAGCTGCAGCAAACGCTGCAGGACTCAGGCTTAGTGGGTAAATCCAATGCGCTGCCGGATGTGGTGAAAGTAGTTAACCGCGAGCTGCGCTCAGGCGAGCAGCAAGACTATGCATTACCCGACAGCAGTAACGCTGTTGCGCAAACCTTATTGCAGTATCAGTCATCACACCGGCCAAACGATCTGTGGCATTTTGTTACCCCGGATTACCGTTCGGCATTGATCTGGTTACAACTGACCAGCGGTGATAACCAGGATATGACCGCTGTAGTGCAACTGGTTAGTGACTATATAGACGCCAATCCGTTGCCTGCCGGCATTGAAGCCGACTGGGCAGGTAAGGCCTACCTTAACGTGGTGTGGCAGGAAAATATGGTGGCCGGCATGCTCGACAGCTTAATGGGCGCGTTTGTGATTGTGTTTGTGATGATGATAGTGCTGTTTCGCTCACTGGTATACGGTGTGCTGGCGATGCTGCCACTCACCATTACCATCACCTTTATCTACGGTTTGATTGGCATTGTGGGTAAGGACTACGACATGCCCATCGCGGTGCTCTCAGCACTGACACTCGGTTTATCGGTGGATTTCGCTATTCACTTCCTGGAGCGTGCCCGTGCTACTTTTAATGATACAGGCAGCGTTCAGCAAACTATGGCTATTATGTTTGAAGAACCGGCCACTGCCATTTCGCGCAATGCGTTGGTAATTGCGCTGGGCTTTACCCCGTTATTGTTTGCCCCGCTCGTGCCATACATCACCGTTGGTGTGTTTCTTGCGAGCATTATGGCTATCTCTGCCCTGGTAACCCTGTTGTTATTACCGGCGGTGATGAGTCTGGGCCGTAAAATCGTCTTTAAGTCGGCGAATTAAGGAGTGGTTATGAAATTCACACAATTTGCTAAAACAACCCTGGCTGCGACAATCCTGGCAGCCACCAGTCTGACATTTCTGACACCCGCTATGGCAGAGGTGAATGTAAACCAACTGATCAAAGAGGCCGAGAAGGCCGCTTACTATGCAGGTGAAGACGGTCGCTCTGATGCGCGTATGATGATTGTGGACAGTCAGGGCCGTAAACAATTACGCCAGTTCACTATTTTGCGCAAGGACGTGGAAGATAACGGCGACCAGAAAATGATGGTGTTTTTCTCTCGTCCTACCGATGTGAAAGACACGGTTTTCCGGGTAGAAAAACATGCCGATACCAATGTGGATGACGACCGCTGGTTGTACCTACCTGCGCTGGATCTGGTAAAACGCATTTCAGCAGGTGATAAGCGCACCTCCTTTGTGGGCTCGCACTTCTTCTATGAGGATGTCTCTGGTCGCGCCGTATCCCAGGATGATTTCTCGTTGGTAGAAGAAAACGCTGAGCGCTATGTACTCAAAGCGGTGCCTAAAGATCCCGGCTCGGTGGAATTTGCTTACTACATCGTTGAAATCGACAAGGCGACCTCGTTACCGGTACTGATTAACTTCTACAAAAGCGACGATACCAACTACCGTCGAGTGGAGTCAGTACAGGTCGATGAGGTGCAGGGGTTCCCGACTGTCCTGCGCTCAAAAGTGTCTGATTTGACCAATGGCGGCTACACCTTAATGGAGTTTCGTGGCTCAGAATATAACGTTGGCTTGCCCGACGATGTGTTCACCGAGCGCAGCCTGCGTAACCCGCCAGTACAGTGGATAAAATAATGCTCCGCTTGTTGCTCAATATCGCGCTGGGTACTGCGTTGTTCACTGGCACTTTGCCAGTTATGGCGCAGGAAGCGCAGTCAACCGGTGACGAATGGGACGCCTGGGATGAATTTGACGAAGTCGAAGAGGTCTCGCCTTTTACCTGGGCAGGCTTTGGTGAAATCGCCGTGGGCCAGCGCTTAAGTGATGATCCGGCACTGCCAGCAGATAAAACCTTACGTGATCTGCGGGTGCAACTGCAGGCCGACTATACCCTGGATGCCTCAACACTGGCGTTTCGTGGTGACCTCTATTACGACGGCGTCCTCGACAGTGTGGAAGTGCAAATTCGCGAAGCGGCCTGGCAGGGTAACCTGGCCTTCTTAGGTGACTGGGGTAGCCAGTTCGACGCTAAAATAGGCCAGCAGGTATTAACCTGGGGCACCGGCGATTATGTGTTTTTAAATGACATGTTTCCCAAGGATTATCAGTCTTTCTTTGCCGGTCGGGACGACGAGTATTTAAAGGCGCCCAGCCTGTCGGCCAAGTTATCCGGTTATTTTGACTGGGTGAATGTGGATCTGGTGGTTACCCCCCAGTTTGAACCGGATAACGGCATTACCGGTGAATACTTTTCCTTTTTTAATCCACAGTTTGGAATGAATGTAGCGCCGGCGTTTGATGTGCTGGATAAAAACGAGCCGGATGACGCCGAATGGGCGTTGCGACTCTATAAAACCGTTGGCCAGACTGAGCTGGCCTTGTATGGCTACCGGGGCTACAACAAAACCCCTATGGCCGCCGATGAACAGGGCTTGCCGCGTTACAGCCGGTTAAATGTGTGGGGCGCCAGTGCCGTTAAGCCGTTTGGTCCGGGACTGGTTAAAGCGGAATATGCCTATCATGACGCCATTGAAGACAGTGACGGCACTAACCCTCTCGTGCCGAACAGTCAGCACCGTTTTCTGGTGGGCTACGAGCAGGAGCTGATTGCCAATTTAACCGGTAGCGTGCAGTGGTACGCGGAGCACATTGTTGACCACGATGCGCTGCTCAGCAATGCTTACTGGCCGCAGTACGAGCAGGAAGAAAGCCGCCATGTAGTGACAACCCAGTTAATGTACCGGGCGCTCAGGCAAACGCTGACCCTGAACTGGTTTAATTTCTATTCACCCACTGATAGCGACGGCTATATGAAGTTTCGCGCTACCTATTCACCGGTGGATGAGTGGCAGATAAACGGCGGGGTTAACCTGTTTTATGGTGATGAACCCCACACCTTTTACTCACAATTTAACGACGCCAGCAATGTGTATGCGTCTTTCCGATACTTTTATTAGGAGTTAGTTATGTCTGCAGAACGTGCGTTAACCGCCTTTGCCGGATTTATGGTGTTGTTGTCTGTGGCACTCACCTGGTTTGTTCATGAAAACTTTCTGTGGTTTACCGTGTTTATCGGCGCGAACCTGTTTCAGCAAAGCTTCACAGGTTTTTGTCCGGCCACCATTATTTTACGCAAGGTGTTTGGCTTTAAAACTGAAAAAGAGCTGGCGTTAAATCAGTAAGTTTATGAAATTTAATAAGTAAGCATAAGTAAGTAAATGCTTACTTTTTAACCTTTACTCATTGAAGGATGTTCCCATCCGTTCCTTGCCCCGGCTGTTCAGGGGCTTTTTTTATGCTGTCATGCAAGCCAGCATATCTTGTTCAATTTGCGCCCAGTCGAGTTTCTGAGTACTGATAATTTCAATGCGGCTATCCCGGCGGTACGCCACTTTATCGAAATCGTGCTCGTCTTTTACCCGGTTATAAAATACCCATACCGTACCGATTTTGATGACACCCTTAATACGACTGATATGGTCAAGCTCATTAAGAATGGCTTCGAGTTGCCAGTAATCAAAGCAATCATCGCGGTGGAAAATCCAGCCGCAGCTGAAAAGGCCATTGCCATCGCCGGTTTTTCGCACCGGCTTACCCGGCGTAGCCCTTTCAGCATGGTTGCCGTGTTCATGTACATGCTCATGCTGGTGGTCGTGATCGTGGTGATCGTGGTGAGCGTGGTGAGCGTGATGATGTTGGTGAGACTCAGGAAACTGCGCTTTAAGCTCACCGTTTCGTACCACGTCCAGTAGCGCTATATCGATAACCGAACGGGTGGTGCGGCCCACGTATTGCTTGGGCGGAAACATAGCATTCAGGCCATCTTCTGTGGTATCAATCTGCTCTGCACTGGCCAGATCGCATTTGTTAATCAGAACCACATCGGCAAGGTTTAACTGGTCGTGAAAGGTTTCGTTGTTAATCACCTCAGGCTCGCCCAGAGAACGCGGGTCCAGCAAGCAGATGGTGGCGCGTAAATCCAGTTTATCTCTGAACGCGGGGCCGGTAAGGGTATCGATGATCCCTTCCGGGTGGCCAATGCCGGTGGGTTCTATAATCAGCCGGTGGGGCTTGGCCTGTTCAATCAGGGCGCGCACCGTTTTACCCAGAGAAGCGCCAAGGGCACAGCAAATACAGCCGCCAGCCAGCTCTTTTACGTGCAGACCGTTTTGGTCGGGTAACATTTCCTGATCGATACCCACCTGGCCGAACTCATTCACCAGAATGGCCCAGTTTTCGTCCTCTGGCTTATTAGCCAGCAACGCATTGATGGCGGTGGTTTTGCCGACCCCCAAAAAGCCGGTAATGATATTGGTGGGGATCAACGGAGTGTTCTGGCGCATAACTTCTCTTTCGCTTTAAAAAATGAAACACTGCAAACAGTAGCAATATTAGTTCAGTACAGAGTGGCGTTATAGTATAACAATTCAAGGGCATGCAGCATGTAACGCCCGGTAAAACACCATTACTGAATAATGCATAAAGTGAAAGAGCCACCCTCGTATAACCACCAAAGAGAACGCGCATGGCCATTATCGATCCGCTGGTTGCGGATGAATTATTACCTTCCCTCAATGCTTTAATGCAGCTTACAGAGCAGTCGCCACCATTAAATGGCGCTAATCTGGGCTTCTACCGTAAGCGCGCAAGGGTAGGCGGTAGCAAGCCCCTTGAAGATGTGCCTTTTGGGGTGGCAGAAGTAGCGGATGGGCCGGGGTACCGGGGATTTAGGCTTTGGTTAATCAATACTAATCCGGATGCACCGGTGCGGCCAGCGGTACTGCACTTTCATGGCGGTGGGCTGGTCATGGGCAACTGCCAGAATTCTCTGCCGCGCATGCAAAGTCTGGCCAACACCCTGAATTGCGCAGTGGTCTCGGTGGAATACGGGCTCGCGCCTGAAGTGCGGGCCGACGAAGCACAATTACAGCATCAGGCCGCTCTGCATTGGCTTACTGCCCGGGCAACTGAATTGGCTATCGATAACAGCCGAATCAGCCTGCTGGGCGTGAGTGCTGGTGGCTGTCACGCAGTGAACCTCGCGTTACATTGTGCTGACTCAGCGGATTTTAATTTGGCTGGCATGGCGCTGCTATACCCCATGCTGGACGACAGAACCGGCAGTACCGTGATGTCGCCCCCTCATCAGGGAAAGTACTTATGGACTGCCGAACAAAACCGCTATGGCTGGCGCACCTTTTTAGGGAAAGCACCGGGCAGTGATAAAGTCCCTGATCATCTGGTACCCGCCAGAGCCGCACAGCTTAACGGATTGCCATCCACCTACATTGCGGTGGGAGAGCTCGATTTGTTTTACGCTGAAAACGTGACCTTCGCCAAAAAGTTAGCGGCCGCGGGCATTGCTACCGAGCTTTACACCGTACCCGGTGCCTTTCATGCGTTTGAATCGGTCGCCCCGCAAAGCCAACTAGCGAATGAGTTTAATCAGCGCCTGTTGCAGGCATTGGATCGGTTTTGCCACTAGTCAGCTCTCTATTCGATATCAATTAAAGTATGAGTGATGTTCATGTATTAATGAATTAATGTCACTTTTATTCATATGAATCGGCGCGTATAACTCTCTCAAGTTCTGAACACAGCAAGTGTTTGGTGAGTTTTTAGTTCTATGAGCAGGGTAGCAGACGACCATGAAAGATGATTTTAGTTTTACGATAAAGCGCGTTTGTTTCGATGAAGATTACCGTCCATCAGACAACACGCGAATTACCACTAATTTCGCCAACCTGGCCCGCGGTGAATACCGCAAAGCGAACTTGCGTAATGCGCTGGCGATGATAGATAACCGCTTTAATGCCCTGGCAAACTGGGACAATCCGGCGGGCAATCGCTACCGCGTGGAGCTTGAAATTATCTCGGTGGATATTGATATTGACGATAGCGGGCAATCCTTTCCGACAATCGAAATGCTGCAAACGTATATTGTTGATCAGCAGACTAACGAACGGATTAAAGGCAATGTCGGCAACAATTTTTCTTCGTATGTGCGTGACTACGACTTCAGTGTGCTATTGCTGAATCATAACAAGCATCAAACCGGCTTCAGTATTCCACAGAACTTCGGCGAGCTGCACGGTAAACTGTTTCAGTGCTTCGTAAGTTCGGATGAATACCAGCAGGCTTTTGCCAAGCTGCCTGTCATTTGTTTGAGCGTGTCCGACAGCAAAACCTATCACCGCACGGAAAATCAACATCCGGTACTGGGCGTTGAGTATCAACCGAACGAGTCTTCGCTTACGGAACTGTACTTTCAGAAAATGGGCCTGAAGGTGCGCTATTTCATGCCGCCTAACAGTGTGGCACCACTGGCGTTTTACTTCTTTGGCGATCTGCTGAATGACTACAGCAACCTCGAATTGATTAGCACTATCGCTACCATGGAGACTTTCCAAAAAATTTACCGGCCTGAAATTTACAATGCCAATACGGTGGCGGGTCAATGCTACAAACCGGATTTAAAACACTCTGACCACTCAGTAACGCAGATAGTGTATGACCGCGAAGAGCGCAGTCAGCTTGCCATTGAGCAGGGGCGGTTTGCCGAACAGCACTTTATTAAACCTTATCAGGCCGTACTCGAGCAATGGTCGGCAAATTACGCTAATTCATAACAGATAAGCAGGATTATTATGAAAAATCTATTACCTGTGTCGAGCGCCGGCAGTCTACCCAAGCCGGTCTGGCTGGCACAACCTGAAACGCTGTGGTCGCCCTGGAAACTGCAAGGTGATGCGCTGGTGGAAGGTAAACAGGATGCATTGCGGTTGTCGCTGCAGGAGCAGATCAGGGCGGGCGTTGATATTGTCAGCGATGGCGAACAGTCCCGTCAGCACTTTGTTACTACATTTATCGAGCACCTTAGTGGCGTTGATTTTGAAAATCGCAAAACGGTAAGAATTCGCAATCGCTATGACGCCAGTGTGCCGGTAGTGGTGGATGCAGTGACCCGGCCAAAGCCGGTCTTTGCCGATGATGCATGGTTTTTACGCCAGCTCACTGATCAACCGATTAAATGGGCCTTGCCCGGCCCGATGACAATGATTGATACCCTTTACGACAATCATTATAAGAGTCGAGAGAAGCTGGCCTGGGAATTTGCCAAAATTCTCAACCAGGAAGCCCGGGAACTGGAAGCCGCTGGCGTGGATATTATTCAGTTTGATGAGCCGGCCTTTAACGTGTTCTTTGATGAGGTGAATGACTGGGGGATCGCCGCGCTGGAAAGAGCTATTGAAGGCCTTAAGTGTGAAACCGCGGTACATATCTGCTACGGCTATGGCATAAAGGCCAATACTGACTGGAAGAAAACCCTGGGAGACGAATGGCGCCAGTATGAGGCGGTATTTCCTAAACTGCAGCAGTCGAATATCGATCTGATTTCGCTGGAGTGTCACAATTCACGGGTGCCCATGGAGCTGATTGAATTGCTGCGTGGTAAAAAGGTAATGGTGGGGGCTATTGATGTGGCCAATACTGCTATCGAAAGCCCCGAAGAAGTTGCTGATACCCTGCGCAAAGCCTTACAGTTTGTTGATGCAGATAAGCTTTATCCGTGCACTAACTGCGGCATGGCACCTCTGTCTCGCGAAGTCGCGAACGCGAAATTAGCGGCGTTGAGTGCTGGTGCGCAAATCGTGCGGAATGAGCTTGGCAGGTAGGTCTGTGCTCAAGCCCTACTCCTATAGATTTTCCCTAAAAAAGACAGCCCCCGCGATTCAGGGGCTGTCAAAACATGTGCTGACTACTTGAAGTGTTCTTATTCCTTGCCCGTAAAAACTTCTTTAGCGCATTTTAATGCCAGTGATTGATTTTAGTGCTTGCATTAGAATTAAAGCATACTCAGCCACTTTGTTTGCCTGATTCTTTCTTCGACTCATAAGCGGCGCTTACTCCTGTACTCTTGGTTAATACGTCAAGGTAATTCAGGTTATTGCTACATTTCGTTATCAGGTCCACTAACTCAGATAGCTCATTACCTTTTACATAATAGAGTCGTTTGGATAATGCATTCACTTCTCGCTTCATGGTTTCGCTACCTTCACCTGAATAGGTTTGTACGACTTGGTTAAACTTACTATTTAAGTAGTCGTTCATTGTCTTCTCTGTTGGCAATGAACCCAATAGAAGCGCAATAATTATGAAGCCATCATTTTGTCCAATTGAAGAATTCTCACGCTTTCTTCTTGACAGTAGCAGTCCTAAAAGCAACCAGGCGGCGTCAGCAATCTCCAGAGCCTCCCCATCTCCCTGACTATCTTCCTGGTATTCTGTCAGGCGCATAAGGTCCATTCTAAAGTGCTGAATTAGACCCATTGCTCGAAGTTCTACCAGGCCTATGCCGAAGTTTCTTGCTCCTTGATTTAATCCACTTAATACATTGAGGACGTCAAAGAATTCATCGTCGTCATCGACGATGTTTTTTACCGCCTCCCTGTCTTCTGCAGAGGTAAAGAAACTTTCCGTATAATTTTTAACGACCTTATTATCAGAGTAAGATCTTCTGTTATTGTCAGCTTGTACGGAAAACTGTAGTACGGAACGAAAAACAGAATCTTTAAGTGCTTCTTCGATGGTTTCAACCAGTTTTTCCAGTTTTTCTTCCAGTTTTTCCTGCAGCATCTCTTCAAGTTTATCTTGCTGCTTTTCCTCTAGTTTATCTCGCACTATTTTTTCTAATTTTTCATGCAAATTTTCTTCAGGATCACTAGTTACTGTAGGCTTTACTATTCTGTCATCTTTCCCAGGTTTGGGGTTGATTAGGTGAGCCCGTTGCTCCGTGATGTACAGGTCCTTTGCATACAGAAGAACTGCTGCGCACGCTCTTTTTGTATCAGATATAGAACGTGTAAGTCTGGAGTTCAAATCTGAGATACGTTCAACATGTTCTTCCCATAAGCGAATTTGTTCCCGTATAGAGTCATTGAGTTGAATATTTTTGGCGATACCAGCAATCCGAATTGCGACGACCGCGCCGGCGAAACCCAGGGCCCAGCCACCAAGTGCGTCAAATAGGCCCGTATCTTCTTGCGATAAGTCAGGCCTCATTAACTCGGTGGGGAGTAATTGAAATTTGATAGTCAACCAAAACAGGGCAAAAGTGAAAGTACCGAAAAATAATGTCAGTATGATTAGTTCGCTAACAGGTCCAAACAGGACCCTCCTAAACCAGCTTGCTGGATTAACCTTTGTATTGGTATTGCTCATTAGATACCACCTTGGCTTCTATTATCAGCACCGTTGGACAGAATCTCCTCAATTGCCTTTCTTTGTTTTTCTGTTATGCCACCAAGTTTGTCTTTAATCGAATCAATCCACTGATGGTTCTCAGACTCAGCTTTATAGTTATCGATGAGGCCCTTTAGCTTACCTTCAGCAGCTTCACTATCCTCCAGCATTAGTGAAAACAATTCCTCATAAGTACGTTCTGTGAATTGCAAAATAAAAGTTACAAGGCGGTGTATCTGTGTGGAGTGTAACGTCCCTTTACCGAGCGGAATATCGATAGATATTTTTAGTTCGCCATCTCTTGGATCCAGAGACATTGATAAAAACTTATATTCAAACTGAAACCAGGCTATTGCCATACTTATTAAGCTGTATTCGGTTTTATTCAGATCAAATTCATAAAGCCACGGGGTTTCAAAACGCAGTAGGTCGCTATCTGAGTAATTTATAACTATTCGAAGGCTGGCATCTCCCTTAATGTTGATGTAACTGTCTGTGGAAAAACCAAAAATAAACCGCTGTTTGTCTTCATCGTGTTTGAAGGAATAATCCTTCTCCTCGAGATATTGCTTTACCGCATCAGCAATTGATTGTGGTGCGTCGACTCCGGTGGTCGAATCTTCGACCTGCAGTACTTCCTCCGGCGCATTCTCGATAGCTTCATGCGCCGTTTTTACAACACCAAGTAAAACGGTTTCCGCACTATCTAAAATAGCCTCAAATTGTTGTTCATAGCTGCTGCTTTCTTCTCCCGTGGCATCATAAACAACCGCAAAGCCGTCCTCGTCCACCATTATAACCAGGCCGCTTTCTTCATTTTTCTGTTGAATCTGTTCTTTATCTTTCAGGTGCAGAAATTTTTGTGCTAACTCTGTAAGTGGGCTTTCACTGTAAAGGTTGTAGAAAAGGTGGACCTTATTCTCATTACCATACAATCTGATCGAAACAGGTAATGTATTTTCTTCTCTTTGACGAGAAATGATAAATGGCTGCTCTGAGGTAACAGACCAGTTTTCTTTTTGATCTGCTATATGGGTAAGCAGTTCGCGGTATTCTTGCGCTGAACTCATTAGTGACTCCTTTCAAAAACTACAAATACGTTGTCAACTGACTACATGTGAGGGTATATCAATAGCGTTAAGTAATAACCTATCCACTACGTTAGATTGTCATTTAAATTGAAAAGTGTCACTAATTCAATAGCCTAATTGCTTAATAAAACTGCGAGAGACTGAGCTCTGCGGAACTATTGCTATTAAATTTATAGGTGTCATGTCACTATAATAGTTATTCTCAGTTCATGTATTACAGGGATCGTTTACCTTGAGAACGTTGTTACTTTTTGCGAAATATATCGCACTGGAAGAAAGCCAAAAAAAAATTGATTTAGACCACATCGCGGCGTCTTTTTTGTGTCTGAAGCCTTTTGCTAAAGATCATTCGGAACTCTTGTTTGGAAAGCTCCAAAACAGGTTTATGCCGGTTGATATTCGCGAAGAGTTTATGGCAGATCGTTATAAAAACGATCTGAGTAGTGTATTGCTCAGCTATATGGCTGAGAAACCTGTTTTACCATTTTCCGAACAAGTTTCCTCCTTTTTACAAGAGCTTCGTCCAACTGCTTCTGACGATGATTGGGTGACGGTTACTGAACTATTTGTCTTACCCGAGATGGCTCCTGATTACCGGGAGAGTCTTAAGCACCTTGAGCAACTCAAAAAGGCGTTGGGTGAAGAAGTGGTCGGTCAGGAACACGCAATTGAAGACCTGATTGACAGTATGTCGAAAGCCGTATGGCAGCCACAACAAAACAGGCCGCAGGGAGTGTTTTTCTTTGCGGGGCCTCCTGCATCGGGAAAAACGTTCTTAGCGGAACGTTTTGCCCATCATTTGAAGGGTGAGTACCAGTATCGCGCATTTGATATGACTCAATATACTAATGCTAACGAGAGTTTTGGCTTAGTCGGAGCTAAAAAAACTTATGATGATTCTGCGCCAGGTGAACTGACTACATTCGTTGAGAAATTTCCGAAATCGATCATTGTTTTTGATGAGTTTGAGAAGGCTCACACTCAGGTACTATTGTCTTTGCTTCGGATGCTCTCTGCGGGCTTTGTGACAGACGAATATACGCAAAAAGATATTGATTTTCGCAATACTATTATTGTTTTCACGTCGAATCTTGGGGAGGCTGTTTATAATAAGCCGGATTACCTCAAAACTATAGTGGATCAGCCTGTGCAAGCCCGGGCTGCAATGATCTCGCACCTGCGAAACGAAACTAAAATCGAACGAAGTCACGAAGTAAAAGCGATACCGTCAGAGCTACTTTCTCGCCTATCCCAGGGCAGTATCATATTGTTTCGCTCACTGGGTATTAAAGAGTTAATGCTGTTATCCGGTAAACAGTTGAATCGCGAACTAAGCTTTTTCACTCAAAAAAGCAAAATCGATTTTCTGCCCTATGAAAATGATTTAACTCGCCTGTTATTATCCACATTTGCGCCGTTTTTTGATGTGCGTGATATCAAATCGAATATCACTGCGAAAGTGGTTGACCCGGTAACTGACTTTATCAGAGCCCATCCTGAGTCGGACTTTAACCAAGTTCAGATTAAATTAGGCGCAGATATAAAAGACATGCTTGCCAATAATGAATTTTCTGAGCATTTCAACGCGTTAAAGTTACGCGGAGAAGTGTTGTACATGGAAACATCATGTCGAGCGAATGGACAGGTACTGATATTAACCTACTCCAATCCAAAGCAAGAATTACTCTTACATGTGGATGATGTGGAAGCTGATGGCGGTATTATATTGGATATGCCTGATGTTGGCTTTGACGACATCGCCGGCCATGACGTCGTGAAACAGCGCTTGCTGGAGACAGTCAGAATTTTAAATCATCGGGAACAACTTAAGCATGCTGGTGTAGAGCCTCCTAAAGGCATGGTGTTATTTGGCCCCCCGGGAACAGGAAAAACTATGTTGGCGCGAGCACTCGCCAGTGAGGCTGGCCTGCCAATAGCAACCTGTTCAGGTACTGATCTGCTGTCTGATAATTTCATAAAAGAGCTGTTCATTCGAGTTAGGAAATACGCACCTTGTATATTATTTATTGATGAGATTGATGCATTGCCGAAGCGAGGTGAAGCCGGGTCTAGAGCTGACGCGCTAATGAATCGCTTGCTGACTGAGATTGATGGATTTAGTAAAAATAAAGGCGCGGTTTTTATTGTCGCGGCTACCAATCGGCTGGATAAACTTGATGAAGCATTATTACGTTCAGGAAGGCTTGACCTTCATGTCCATGTTCCTTTCCTGGATAAAAATGCCAGGCGCTGGTTTATAGAAAAATTCTTGCAGTACGACGTTTACGAAGAGTCTATAGATGTTGATTTAATCGTATCCCTAACGGCTGGTATGAGCGGTGCAGATTTAGAGAAGGTTCATCGGGAGACAGTGCTTCAGGCTTTGAGTAAGAGTACCGGCAAAATTTGTCAAAGTACGATAGTGGAAGAAATTAATATTCTTAAGTATGGCGCTAAACGAACACTTGATAAGTGCGAAAAAATGCTGGCAGAGACCGCCTTTCATGAGGCTGGCCATGCTGTTATCTCAAAAGTTTTGATGCCAGAGAGAATAATTGAACAAATAAGTATTGTGCCCAGAGAACAAGCTTTAGGTATGGTGGCCTATAGTAGGGAACAAGATGTTGATTATACAAAAGCTTTTTGGTTCTCGCAGACATGTGTAGCTTTAGCTGGTCGAGCTGCCCAGGTAAAACAGTTCGGAGACGAAGGGTTAGATACTGGTGCCATTAGTGATTTGAAGCAGGCTATGTGGTCTGCCTGGAATCCTATTGCAAGGTACGGAATGCATCCCGATAGTTACAACTTAGACACCACTGTGTTACATGAATGGAGCGGTGAAGTTCACTTCAAATCTCAGACTGAAAAGTTAGTCAAAGAGTGGCTTGAGGAAGCAACCCTTAAAACTGATCAATTAGTTGATCAATACTGGGAGCAAATAAGCAAAGTTGCACTAGCCTTGCTGGAAGAAGAAGTCTTATCAGAAGAGCAGTTTAAGTCATTGATAGAATAGAACAGTAAAAGTGGAACACGTTCTATTTCTTCAGCCTTTGATAAACAGATATCCAGTCATCAACACTCACTTTGCTGACCAGCTCGCCAATTAAGTCGTAGGGGATGTGTTTGGGATTTTTGAAACGGATACAGCTCTTACCCATATCGAGTTTGGTAGGGACGACTTCGGCGTAACGGACCCGAAACCAGCTTTCGAGTTCAGGCATGGCGTAGATGCCCATATGGTAGAAGCCATAATGGTTTTTCTGCACGGCGAGGTTCATAAAAGGCAGTGGCAGAATCGGATCGCAGTGATAGCCCGCCGGGAATAACTCATGAGGCACTACATAGCCAATCATGTTGTAATTAATGCATTCGCAAAAGCCCTCGGGCAGGCTCGCCAGTACGGTCTGACGCAATTGCGTTAAGACCGGCTGTTTATCTTGCGGCTGCGCGGCAATGTACTGCTCTACCGAGGTGTATTGGGGCGAGGTGGTCATGAGAAGCTCCTTGCTGGCAGGATCCGATTACTATCTTTAATCAATATGCCCTAAAGTTCGGCCTGATTACCAGTAAGATGCTGAAGAAATTTAAATGCCTGTTGCGGTGTCATGGTGTCTGGCAGAAACTCGGTTTGTCCCATGCTTTGAAGCAATTTGGTGAATTCTGCACTACCTCCTGCATAGCCCATTTTCCACTGTTTGAAAAAAGGTTCGGCAATCTCTTCGTAACTGATGATGGTGATTTCGTCATGGCGGGGATCTTCCGCGATATCCAGATAAAGTTCGTTAACGGCGCTGCGCTCGCCTTCAAGAGCTTGCAAAAAGTACTGTTGCTCATAAGAAAGCATACCGCAAATGCCCTGCGCCTGATTGTTTCGGCGGGCAACATCAAGAATGGATTTCAGATCGCTAAGTGACATTTCCCGCGAGGCATGGCTGTAATACACCAATCTCACTAACCTCATGACTATTTTCCTTATTTACTGATTACGCCGGAGTTTGCGTAACAGCAAGCAACGACTATCTTTCAAATATAGCAGAGATTTCAGAAACGGCTGTGTTAGGTAAACGTATGGAAAATCCCGTGTTTTTGGTGAGTCAAAGTCCAGACTTAGCGGCATTTTTGCCGGATAGAACCATGAAAAGCGAAAATCTGACCAGCCTGAGAAACGCTAAAAAGAAACTACGCAGTTGCAAACCTTCACTGGTAATACTCTGTGTGGGTTTTGATGATGATATCTCTCTTTGTCAGTCAGTAGCTCAGTACATTCGGCTGGGACTGGCTAACCAGGATACCCGCATCATTCTCATGCATAACCCCACTCAGCAACTCGACGAAGTAGTCTGGCTGGAAGAATACCAAATCAATGCCTGTTTAACAGCGTCTGAAGCGAAAGCAAAGTTTAATGCCAGTGTGCTTAAACGTGAGCTGGCTACCTTTGAGTATATTGAAAACACTTATCGTCAGCACGATGCAGAAACAGAAATGCTGGTTTGTATCACTCGTTTTTCACGTGGTGATGAAAAGCTCACCGCGCTGCTTTCTACCTTCTCGAATGCGCTGGCGAGGTTATGCCATGCCCACTGCAGCTTTGAAATTTACCTGGAAAACACATCGCGTTTTCGGGTGCGTAATTCCGACATTGCCGGCAAAGACCTGGTAAAAACCTTGCAGTCACTGTTATCAGAGGGCGGGTTGCCGGCCAGCCTTGCTCAGGCAATTGAAGAACAGCGCCCGCAAATTCATCTGCTGGATGAAAGCGGCGGGCTTGAACCGATAACCCAGCTAATCGAAACCCATATTGGTAGTTACCTTGCGTTTCCTATTGTGGTGTATAAACGGGTCGTGTGTTTACTGCTTTATCTGATCCCGGAGCAGGAGATGGACCGAGTTTCAATGAAGCAGATTACGATTATCAATAAAGCGGCCGAGCAGCTTACGGTGTTGTTGGAGCGCAAACAGGCTGAGTCGAGCCTGAAAAAACAATATACCCGTTTGCGAGATACCCTGCTGGAGCTTAAATCCACCAAACAGGCACTGGCACACAATGAAAAGCTCGCCAGTATCGGTCGTATGGCTGCGGGTATCGCTCACGAAATTAATAATCCACTGTCGTTTGTGATCAGCAACTTTTCGTCGATGGATAGTTATCTGGATAACATTATTCAGTTGCAGTCCATGCAGAGCGAGTTGTTAACCGCCATAGATATTCAGCAGGATCAAAAAGCGGCTCATCTCAAACAAAGCCTTAGTGAATTTGAAGAGCAGGCGGGTATACCCTTTGTTCTGGAAGATATCCGGGCCATAGTCACCGACTCGTTCAACGGCTTGCAGCGGGTTAAAAATATCATTAGTGACTTACGGTCATTTTCCCACAATCAGACAGGCGAGAAAGCGGTTTGTGACCTTGCAGTACTGTTCGATGACACGCTGAAAATAATGCGGTATGAACTGGAAGATAAGATCAATATTACCCGGGATGTGACCTTTGACGGGGTCTTATATACCCACTCAGGATTAATTGAACAAGTGCTGGTAAATATCATTAAAAACGCGGTGCAGGCAATGGAAGCCGCGCACACTGCTGAACCGGCAATTCACATTAGTGCCGCGCAACAGGGGGCGATGTTGCAGATTCGCATCCGCGATAACGGCCCCGGGATGACCGCAGAAACCCAACAGAAAATATTTGAGCCCTTTTTTACCACCAAAGCCATTGGTGAGGGCACCGGACTGGGTTTATCGGTGGTCTATAATATTATGCAGCGACTCGATGGAACGATTGATTGTGTGAGTGAACCTGGCGCTTATACCGAGTTTACCTTGTTACTGCCGTTGAAGCAGGAAGAGCAGCCCGCATAATATTATCAGTGCTGATTTAGCTGCCAGCCGAATGCCCGGTAGATTCTCACTTTACTGGAATGCCAGTGATTTTTCGGTAACGCGGGAGCCTGGGCAATCAGTGCCGGATAATCGATATCCTGGTGTGACAATGGCCTCACGTGCGCGCAATAAACGGTTGAAGGCTGCAGTTTACTTATCCGTTCAAGAGAGCGTTTATACTGGTTAGGGTGGCATACCGGGTAAGGCGATGTCAGTCGCTTTTTGACTGACACAATCAAATCGGCAACATAAATCTGCTGGCTCGGCCGGTGTAACAATGAAATATCATGGTTAGTATGACCAGGCGTGTAAATGACCTGCCAGTCGTCAAAAATGGGTAGTCGTTGTTCGTCGCTCAGTCTTACATCCGGTTGCAGTGTGGGTGTGTACCAGATATGCCGCTTGGGTTTACCTAACTTTCCGGCGACCCACCAGGTCAGCGCCACATCAATGGCGTGGGCTGCACGTCCGGCGATACCGCGATACCAGCCAGGGGCCTTGGGATGACAGGCTAGCAGTGCACCGCTGCGCTGTTGTAACAGCCTGGCGCCACCAGCGTGATCGGGGTGCATGTGGGTAACAACAATCAGCTTCAGTGCAGACAAAGACTGGCCAATTTCAGCAGTGATATAACGGCAAACGGTCTCTACATCGGCGCGGCTGCAACCATCCAGCAGCATCAGTCCGGCAGAATCCTCGACCAGATAAATGTTTTCGATATAACCAGGGATAGCATGAAGTTGCATAAACACCCGCTGCGTGAATCAGTCAGCCCGATAGTAGCAAAGGTTTACTGGTCTAACCACTATTTGGCGTTGTGCACCGGGTTAGCATAGTTCGCAATAAGGTAACGGTGTGCCTGCTCAGGCAATTCAGCCAGCTTAGCCGAAAAGCGGTCCCGGCAGGCCTGGGTGAGTTCGCTACATGCCTGATCTGCGGCCAGGTAGTTAATTGGGTAAAGCTGATAGTTACGGTGGATTTGCTGGTCTATGTGACTGGCCAGCGCTTCCGGCGTTTCGAAGTCTTCAGTGACCACTTCACCAAAGTTCACGCTCACCCGGCACTTGCTGCCTACAATGCCCTGAATAATGCTGTCGATATCTTCAAATTCGGTCTTGTTGTAACTGCCCAGGTGCTCGCGCTGATAAAGTTCATTGGCCTTGGCAATATCGCAAGGGTCGTTTTCGTAGGAAATGGCAACCGGCACGATATTTAAAGACTTCATGTACTCGCCAAACGGGCGCTTTTGCTGCTTGCCAGCCATGTAAAACATTTTCAGGATAGCCGGATCAGTGAGGTCCATGCCATCTTTCGCCCGCCCTTCACGCTGCGCTATCCAAATTGACTGCTGGCGGCTCAGCGAGTCTTTAATAAAGTTAGATAACTGGGTGAGTGCCTTGAGTAATTGCCGGGGGCCTTTGGCCGACCGTTTGACCACAAAGCCTTTGTTGAGCTTCATTAACTCGGTTGCACTGGGTTTTTTGAGCAGGTTATCGCCAAAGGCAATCAGTGCTGTTTCGTGTTTGGCGCGGTGCAGGGCGAAATTCACCAACGCGGGATCCATCGCAATATCGCGGTGATTGGAAATGAAGATATAGGCTTTAGCCGGGTCGAGTTTTTCCAGCCCCTTTACGCTAATGCCCTGGCTGGTGCGCTGCAACAACGACTCCATAAAAACGCCGACTTCATTCTGAATATGTGCGACAGTTTTAAACTTGCGCCATTTTAGTCGCAGTAACACTTTGACCAGCGGGCGCATCAGCGACAGCAGCCAGCGCGGACTGTGCTCAAACCGATGGTTGACAATCGCATCGATAAACTCCTGATCGTTAATCAGTCGCTCAATGGACGCGGGCACCTCAGCGTCGTTGTAGGGGCGAATGTCATGATACGGATCGGCGTTATCGGTCATAATACTGGCTATATTGGGCTGAGAAAAAGCGAACATTGTACGCACATTCAGCAAATTGGGTAGTGTTGAAGGTATATTTACAAACTAAAGTTAAAGATCAATGACGATATTCAGTCTTGTTAAATTATAGGCAGATTAGACCTTTATATCGCAAAATTTGTCATATAATTATTGGTTGTGCCCCGCTATAACGCTGAATAAGAACGCGCCGTGAGGGGACAACGGTAGCACTGTGGTTGAATTTTCGAGGTAATGAATATTTCTGCTGTACTCAGACATCTGTTATTGGTAATCACCTGGCTGGTGCTGTGGCGTCTGTCGGTTTTTACTGAATATGCGCCACATGCCAGTATCTGGTTCCCGCCCGCCGGCTTTACGTTTACCTGTTTTTTACTGCTTCGATGGCAGGCTTTTCCGGCCATGTTTATTGCCTGCGTGTTGTCTACCGGCTGGGAAAGTCTGGTATTCAGCGATGGCCGCTCACTGGAAGCACTGCTTATTGCCGGTAGTCAGTTTGCCTTACTCCATTGCCTTGTATACGGGGTCAGTGCCAATTTGCTACGGGGTTCCATAGACCGTATAAGCCACCATAATCTGTACGCGCCTGTGATGCGGTTTTTACTCACGGTGGCCACTTCCAGTCTGGTGATGTCTACCGCTGGCGTGATGTTTTTATTTGGCGGCCCACAGATGGAGTCATTTTTAGCCACCAGCCTGGCCTGGTGGATTGGTGATATGTCCGGGATACTGGTTCTGGTTCCGGTGTTTATAGGGCTTGTGAATCGTCTTTATCCGCGCAGGGGCCTGCTGTCTGCGCTCAATTACCAACCCAAGAATGAAAGCCACTTCAGTCGCTTTGCCGGAAAACTGGTATTTAGCTGGGCATTGATGGTGGGTGTGGTACTACTGGCGAATCATTATCAGTCATCGGAAATAGCGTGTCTGATTTTCTTTCTGACGCTGCCGCAAATGTGGATTGTCTTTACTGAGTCACCGATACGGATGGCCATTAGCCTGGCGATGCTGAGCTTTTTACTGGCCCTGCTGGTTAGTATTCTTGGTGTAAGCGAGCAGGCTTATATTTATCAGGTGGCCATTAATGTGATTGCCTGCAGTGCTTATTTCGCCATGTCAGTGCCAGCGCTGGTGGCAGATAATCGTGAATTGAACGTTGAGGCTAAAACTGACTTTCTCACCAAAGCGGTGATGCGTCAGCATTTTATTGACCTTACAGAACAACACCTTAAGCATGCCCGGCGTTATGGTCACCAGACCTCACTGTTGTTGTTCGACGTGGATAAGTTTAAACAAATTAACGACCGTTTTGGCCATCTGGCGGGGGATGAAGTGCTTCGTGGACTGGCTGAACTGGTGCGCAGTAAAATTCGCAGCAGCGATATTTTTGGTCGGTTTGGCGGCGACGAGTTTATGTTGCTGCTACCTCAAACTTCTATCGAGAAAGCGTTTTCCGTGGCCGAAATTATTCGCCAGGGTATTACGGAACTGCATTTTTCCGAACCAGACCTGAGGGTGTCATGCAGTTTTGGGATTGCCCGGGTAGATGAATGCGAAGGCTTTCAAAAGGCGTTTGATGAAGCCGACCGGCAACTTCTGAAAGCAAAACGGGAAGGAAGAAACCAAACCGCTTTGCGTTTCGCAGAGCGCGAGTAAACCCGGCTAACTACCGTTAACCGGGCCTTTTTATTAAAGCTCTATTCCTGCCAGATGGAAGAAAAAGGCGTATTCTTTGGCGCGTTGTTCATAGCGCTTGAAGCGACCTGATGCACCGCCGTGACCGGCTTCCATATTGGTAATGAACAGCAGCAAATTATCATCGGTTTTGTTATCGCGAAGTTTGGCTACCCACTTCATAGGTTCAAAATACTGCACCTGTGAGTCATGCAGACCTGTGGTAACAAACATATGCGGATAGTCCTGTTTTTTCACCTGATCGTAAGGTGAGTAGGAAAGCATGTACTCATATTCTTCCTGATTGGCAGGGTTACCCCACTCGGTATATTCGCCTGTGGTCAGTGGAATACTGTCATCACTCATGGTGGTCACCACATCGACAAATGGTACGTGAGCAGCGATTGCGGTATACAGTTCCGGGGCCATGTTGGCAACCGCCCCCATAAGTAACCCACCGGCACTACCGCCTTCAGCAAAAACGCGGCTCGGGTCGGCATAACCTTGTTCTACCAGCCCTTTGGTCACGTCAATGAAATCGGTAAAGGTGTTCATCTTATTGCCCATTTTACCGTCTTCGTACCATTGGGTGCCGAGCATCTGGCTACCACGAATGTGGGCGATGGCGACGACAAAACCACGGTCGAGCATCGATAACCACGAAGAAACGAAGGTGGGATCCATGGTCGCCCCATACGAGCCATAGCCATACTGGAAGAGTGGGTTAGAGCCGTCTTTCTTAAACGTTGATTTACGGTAAACTAAAGAAACTGGTACCTTTTTACCATCCCGTGCGGTAATCATCAGGCGTTCTGACTGGTAATCTGCAGCGTTAAAGTTATCACCTATTTTGTTTTGCTTTTTCAGTTCGCTTTGCAGGGTTTCCAGATCAATATCGAAAGTACTGGGCGGCGTGGTCAGCGAAGCATAGTAAATGCGGATTGTGTTGGTATCACTTTGAGTGTTACCTGTGAAGCCCGCAGTATAAATAGGATCTTCAGTGGGGATGGTGCGTAGCGAGCCGTCTTTCAACGACATGGCTTCCAGTCGCAAGTAGCCGTTTTCTTTGGCTTTATAGACCAGGTAGTCTTTCAGCACTTCGAGGCTGCTGAGGTAAATGTCCGGGTTGTGAGCGACGACTTCCTGCCAGGCACTGCGGTCCTGGGTTTTATCCGCGCTGACTTTCATGATGCGGTAGTTGTCAGCCTGCCAGTTGGTTAACACATAGTAATCACTGCCATGCTTCTCAACTGAATATTCGTGATCGTCCTCAATCGGGTAAAATGGCATGGGTGTGGCATCGGCATTGTTGGCATCAATTAGCGTAACGCCAGACATGTCGGTGTTGCTGTGATTAATGAAGATAACTTCCCCGTCTTTACTTTTCCCTAATGAAGTATAGAAAGTAGTGTCGGTTTCTTCATAAACCAGTTCATCGTCGGCTTGATCTGTTCCCAGCGTATGGCGGAATACCTGAGAACCCAGTAAGGTCTGCTTATCACGTTTAATGTAGTACAGCGTCTGGTTATCGTTAGCCCAGTAAATCTGACCCGTGGTGTCGGTCAGGGTGTCGGTAAGCCGTTCACCGGTAGCGATACTCTTAACATATACGTCGTATAAACGGCGGCTAACGGTATCAACCGAGTAGGTCAGTAACTCATTATTTGGGCTGGCTTCGTAAGAGCCAATGCTAAAGTAGCTTTCCCCTTCGGCCATTTTATTGCCGTCGAGTAACACGGTTTCTTCGCCGTCGAGCTCTTTCTTGCGGGCGTAAATTGGGTACTCGCCATCGCCCACGAAATGGGTGACATACCAGTAACCGTTTTGTTTAACCGGTACTGAAGAGTCATCTTTTGGGATCCGGGCAATCATTTCTTCGTACAGCGTGTCACTCTGTTTTTCAAGCGGTGCCAGCACGGCATCAGCATAGCTGTTTTCTTTTTCCAGATGCGAAAGCACTTCTTCATTCGTTCGGGAGTCGTCGCGCATCCAGTAATAGTCGTCAACCCGGGTATCACCGTGGGCGGATAATTCAAACGGTTCTTTTTTGGCTACCGGCGGGGTTACTGATGTCGATAAGTTCATGGGAGAAGCGGTTTCTGTTTGTTTTTCGGGCATTTTGTCGTCGCTACAGGCTGCAAGCAGCACCGTGGCAACAGACAGAGATAGAAGCATTTTTTTCATGGTTTTAGGTGATTACTGTCGTTGTTGTTATGTAGGAAACAATAAGTTACCAACGATTCAGGGTTATAAACAGGTTTTATAAGACGAAACCGCCATTTATTTGGTTGCAAAGTGTTACAGGCCTAGTGAGAATCATAGTCAGGCAATAGACTGATTTTGTGATTTGTGATGGAAACACTGTTAACCGCTGGCGTTCTCGATATCTATACGGCGCTGGGGCTTATTTTGCTGGCCGGTTTTACGTCGTTTGTCACCGGTACTATGGGACTGGGTGGCGGCATGTTGTTGTTGGTGGTGATGGCATCGGTAATGCCTATAGCCGCGTTGATCCCGGTGCACGGATTGGTGCAACTCGGTTCAAATGCCAGTCGGGCTGTGATGACCTTCAACTATCTCGACCGGGCGATGTTTAAGTATTTTGCACTGGGAACCCTGCTGGGAGCCATAGCCGCCTCGTTTGTCGTGGTGCAGTTGCCACTGGCCGTTATTCAACTGGCTATCGCTGTATTTTTGCTACTGATGGTGTGGGGGCTTAAACCCAGTCCCCGGGAAATGTCGCGCCCGGGTCGCGTTATTGCCGGCGCGCTAACCACTTTTTTGAGCATGTTTGTTGGCGCCAGCGGGCCCATGGTCGCGTCGGTGGTGTACCGCAATGGCTATAATAAAATGACCCATACCGCCACTTTTGCCAACTGCATGACGTTTCAGCACAGTTTAAAAGCTATTGTGTTCACTATGGTGGGGTTTTCGTTCTGGCAATGGCTGCCGCTGGTGGTCGCTATGATTGTCAGTGGTGCAATAGGCACCTGGTTGGGCTTAAAGCTACTTAACCGTATCCCAGCCGACAAATTTAAGCTGGCTTTTAAACTGATTTTATCGGTGCTGGCAGTACGTTTGTTGTACCAGGGGATCATGAGCCTTTAAGTTTAATGTTATAGCGCTGCAGCTTTCTATAGAGTGTGCGAGTACTCACCTCTAATTTGTTGGCCAGCTCGTCGGGGCTGCCATCGAAGTGTTTGCAAATTTTCTCCAGATATACCTGTTCGGCCTGTTCAAGCGGCATTATATCTTCTGCTA